>Ga0335072_10001197_pt1 | contig 43036 bp, 39 predicted proteins | sample Lox_Sample_21_FD_206725 | JGI IMG/M metagenome (GOLD analysis project Ga0335072, IMG submission 206725) | Soil microbial communities from Loxahatchee National Wildlife Refuge, Florida, United States - Lox_Sample_2.1 | ecosystem: Environmental > Terrestrial > Soil > Wetlands | place: USA... | reverse complement strand
CTGAATGATTATTTCCTAACTGCTAAAGGTGTAATTACTCCTGAGCGTTTACTTGGGTATAATAAGTGAATAGTTGACAGTTATCCTCCATCCTTCTATCAAAATGCGAGTATAGATGAATGGCTAGTACTGTATTGAGGCTCTTTAAATCACTCCGCCACCATTGAACATCATTCAACCACCTTAATGGACCTCATAATTCCGAGGCACCGTCAGGATGTCCGCTGACACTCGTCGGTTTCCTTCCATATACGACAGATCTGAGAGATTGTCAATTACAACATCTGCCTCCAGGAAGAATAACACATACACCTGTATATAAGTCTGAATCGAGGGATCTTGAAGGTCCTTCTTAACAGCAGTCACGAAACTCTGCACGTCTTCTCTCGGCCAACCTAGGAAGTTCGTGAACAACCTCATCGTCAAGCCTTCCAAACCATTATGAAAATTCGCTTGAAAATACCGAGCTAATGTCTTAAAGTACCTCCCTTTTTTCAACCAAAGATTCGGCCACAGGTACTTAAACTCTTGAATATCCTCGAAGCCAGCATCACGGAAGTATTGAGGATAATTCTTCACGTTCGTCCAAGGTCGCTGGGCTTTCGTGGAGGCTTCTATGATGTAGACATTCCATTTGTATAGCGCGCTGTCTATTGGTACTTTGCCGACGTATTTCATTGGTATGATGATATCCTGCATTTCTAAATACCCGCCGGGAATGAGAGCATCGAAGGCTTTGGCGATTACCGAAGCTGGATCAGAGAAGCAGCTCACGAGGATTCGGCCGTGGATGAAGTCAAATTTCTGAGTGAAGGTCCACTCATCTTCGGCGTCATCGATTTCGAAGCGGCAATTTGGAGGAACGCTGGAATTATTAATAAGACATGACACGTTAACTTTGATATCTGTATTTACTATAGAAAACTTACAACCCTGGCTGTATGGGACTTAAATCTGTCCCTAGTACGTCTGCAGTTGGATGGAGGGTTGCTTGCACCAAACATCAGCTTCAATTCTGCAGCAACACATGCTTCAGACGTGCATACCAAAATCAATAGCCCATATCCCGGTTCCTGGACATGCAATTAGGAAAGAGACACCAATAATGGGGATTAGACTGCTGGCACACCTGTGCAGATATCGAGAACCCTTTGAGGGCTTGGTCCGATTGGCGCGAGGTACAATCTACCATGGAGGGTATGCCTGAACAGGGCATGCTGCAGGTCTTCTAAGCCTTAACAAATGAATCTTGTTAAGCTCAAGTGGATATTACAAACCTAGCCTATCTCTTTCAGGCTTTGGAATACGCTGATCAGCAAAATCATCTCTATACGCAGTTCCCTAGACTAACCTCGTCATTTGGCAAGGGGTACTCTAAGAATATTCTTTAAATGTTGTACCGAGATATCATGCTATGCTGTTGGGAAAGACTCACTCCCTTCCTTATATCTATGATATGTGCGCCCATTCTCCTCTACATGCCCATATATGCTCGAACGCAATGATATTATAGAGCTTCTGTGGTGACCATCTCGATTAATCACGTGACTCCACTATTCACAGGCAACTCACGTGGCACTGAGATCTCCTATTGCTGAATCACGTTGATCAACCCACTGGTACAGCGTCAGAGTGGATCTAGGTTCTCATGGAGCAGAAGTTGGAACACACCCATTGATCCTGAAAGTCCATATCCAAAGCTGAAGCGAACACTAGATTTGGATCAAAAACGCCAAGCGCTGTTATCAATTCCATAGGTTCCTCATCACCAACCTCCGATGACAAGTCCCCTATCCCAGTCTGGCCTGCTGCCCCTCCTGAGCCATTCTCAGGAACCCCATCGTGAGCCGCTTGCGACCCGCCTTCTGTGCTGTTGCTGGACAGCATTGCAAGATCCAAGGCCGCTATGGCCATCAATCATACGGCTTTCCTGCTCAATTACCTTCGAGTCTATGGCAAAACTCTAGGCTCTCAAGCCCGCATCATCCGCCGTGATTCCTAGAACTCATGAGTTGTCGTGGACTTTCGATCGACGCTTGCCTAAGTCACCGCTAACTCAGTAGCGCATTGACAGACCAGCCTAAGTTCCGTTCTCGGTCCAAGATGAATAAACTCCTTTCCACGTCCATATAGTTACTATATCTTATATTTTAAGGGTGGAGTTGGCACTATAGCTCAATTATGCATGCAAAGCTACCAGGATACTGGTAGCATTGGAGGGGGTCGACCATTATCGTCTGAATTGACCTGACCTTACGTTTACAACGCTGGAGTCACGTGAAAGTACATCAACCCCGAATTAATAACCTTGCCAAAATTACTTTCTTACCCCCACTCATAAAGCACTGAAATCATTTCCCCTCTTCCAGAAAGCCTCTTAACAATCATGGCAACCCCAACTACCCTCACCATCCACACCATCCCCGCCCGCCACGGCACCGCCACCCACCTGCCCCGCAGCTCCAGCATCAAAGTCATCAACACCCATGGCACCCAAGTAATCGACACCAGGGCCTTCGCTGTTTCCTCGCCCTCCCCGTCCCACTCCGCGCCCCAAGTCCTTTCATACCTCTCAATGCCACACACGCGCGCCTCGCTGCAAAAACTGTCGCCGCAAGTGGGCGACACGATGGTCAGCAATGAACGCAAGGGGATGCTGACTGTGCTGGAGGATACGAGCGATGGGATCCATGACACGCTTATTGCAGCTTGTGATCGCTGGCGGTATTTGGAGCTGCTGGGTGAGGAGGAGGGGCAGGGGCATAGGAGTTGTGAGGGCAATATGGTTGAGGCGTTGGAAGCATTAGGTGAGTTTTCGATATTGGATTTAATAATTGGCGTTTGTTTTTGATGCTGGGTCTCGGGGTGCATGCTATCAAGGATTATTTTACGGCTTGCTGGGTGGGAATGGACCAGGAGATGGGAAAAATTTTCGTAGGCTGAGCTTGGAGTGCTGTAGGTGTTACGCCCCCGTCATTTACCCCTAGTCCGTTAAATCTGTTCATGAATATCCCGGTGCATGAGGACAGAAGGGCGATTTCATTCGAGGCACCGACGAGTAAGCCGGGACAGTATATTGTGCTGAGAGCCGAGATGGATCTTGTGGTTGTGTTTTCGGCCTGTCCGCAGGATATCTTGAAGATTAATTGTGGAAAGCCTGTTGATGCCCATTATTAGATCATTGATTCAATGGGATGAGAAAACTTGGAGGGGCATTGAATCATGGACATGGCAATTTAATATGCATTTGTAGACTCTACAAATCGTGCGTCTAGTTATACAAGATGAAAGCACCAATAGAGACTATGAAGTCTTCCAGCGCCCATTTATTTGCTTTTTTCGCACCTGGAATATGTCAACAATGGCCTTGAATCTCCATTGGCAGAGTCACTCACCATAGGAGCCAGAAAACCAACACCAATTGTCAAAGCTGTGACGGTAGCAACCAATGCCAGGCGGTTAAAATCCTTCCCCAAAATATCAAACGCCAGACTGGGCGTTAACCTTGTACCAAATACATCAACTCCATACGCGAACACTAGGCTTGTACTCTCTAGTAGTGCCGGGCTTGCTATGACATCCTTTATTCCCATTACCTCCCGCTTGTGAGTGATTATCATTTTGGGGTCAAAGTCAAGGAAAGCGTTGTACTTGATAAGGCCTTCTTCCATATCTCCGGGAGTAGGATCACGGCCCACAGGCCTGCGTGGATCTAAGAGGTTGCGGGGAATTGCAACAATAGAATTCGATGATGTTAGGGTGCAAAGAAGTTGGCGGGTTGTTATGCCTTGCCTTGTCTGAGTAACTGTCATGTGACTGATGGCTTCTGGAATGATAAACGTTTGAGTCATGACGTAAGGTAGAGCTGGGTCATCTGACGGCGTATCAGATGGCTTGAGGCTGGAAAAGTTGGCAGAGGCGCCAAGAGGGCCTCGGTCGTTGGAAAGGCTCGACTCAAAAAGCTCTGATACGACCAATTGATATCCTTTTGCGGCTGGTAGCGATGTAGATTCTACGTCGACGTCGCCCCACAAAGAGTACACAAACCAGTTTTCGGTGAGTAGAGAAGTGATAGGCTGGGTGGTATCGACCGAGTCATGGGTAGTAGAATATAGAACTTCGCCGGACGCGGAATCAAGGAGATAGAAAGATGCAGTAGAGACACCCTCTGAGATCGTTGTCACTAAAATTATGTTTGGGTTGAGATATTTGTACAGTACGGTGCGATCGCTGAGTACTCGACCAATTGAAGCGACTGGATCATGAGCCGGTCTAGCTGTGACGGACACAATTCTTTGGCCTGCAGCAGGTTGAAAGGTCCATGCCTCGTTATAGACTATCTTACTCTCTTTTATGTCGAATGTGAGACCTTTCACTTCACCACTGGCACCTCTGACTACAATACTGTCCTTTGGAGCCATTTCCTTTGAGTAATGGATGGGAATGCCGCCAACGCCGATCGACACTAGCTGCTTTCCAAAGGGAGAATCCACCACAGCAATACTCTGAACAGGAGTATCGGAATTAGGTAGCTCTGTCACAGTGATAGCCCCCGTGGCTGTCTTGAAGGCAATCGCCTTACCATCCGCACTCCCAATCGTTACAATTCCCATAGTGTTATTCACAAAGATCTCCTTTACATCCCATTTCTTCCCTTCTGGGATATTATCGAATGCCTTCTGAGACCAGACGACCTTACCCTGATTTCCAGTATCCAGTGCGTACACTTGAGCACGTTCCGTAGCTACAATCACTAGCTTACGGAAGCCAAAGCCATCGCGTATCAGTGGACCATCCTGCGCTTTGGCGCCGTCACTAGGCAGAATACTGCTCAAGAAGCGGGTAGGCAAATTCTGGAGCCATCCTGGCAGGTATTGGAGATCGTTGAGATGACGATTAACCCGATGGATATACGCTGATAAGGGGCTACTATGGGCTTCGGCTTCCAAAGTCTTAGCTAGGTCTTCTGCTTCTGGGATCTCTGCCCATGCTGCGGCGACAGCACCCGTCAGCCCCTCCACACGCCTCCACGCAGGAACTCCGTTACGAATCATGTCCCAGTTTTCCATGCTGGTTACAACTGCGGAGCGAACAGCATAACTATTAGCCGATTTCGAGACGACTTCAGAAACTCCATGAACGACATATCCTGCATCTTCCTCCGTTTTAAGAGGCCAGCGCCCTAGAACTCCGTGTGATATAGAAGCCACGATGATCACTTCGTCTTGAGTATGTCTGGTGAAGTAGACGTTAGCATCTGAGGAGCTGGTTGAAAATGCGCCTTTCCCTGGAAGTTTCGGGAGATGGTAAGCTTCTGCAATAGTGCTAGCGACAATGTCGATATGATACACTTCCGCCCAATGAGAAGTGGGAGACTGGCTATGCACCAAGAAATGCGGCTGTGACTTGACGAAATGTGGCGCATGTATTATCACTTTATTGACATCTTCGCCCGCCGAAGCAAGGTTGAGATTTCGGATTTGTTTCGTTCCCAAGATGTTGACATTTAATACCTTGAGCGATTTGTCAGTCCACGCAATGATAGGTGCCGCCATATTCGCGCCAACAAACAAAACATCTTCCGGCCCATGGACGTCAGACTTCGATGTCAGCGTATAATCATCGTGCTTCTTCCCAGTGACCGGATCTAAGGATGTAACTTTCAAATTATAGCCGCCCGGAGCTCCATGCAAGCTGACGACAAAAATATTCTTGACGTTCGTGCTGACCTGGAATGGAACATCTGCGCCTTCCAGCGCATACCCCCATACCACGTTCCCATTTGCACCATTCAGCCTCCTCAGTACGCCCTTTCCAGCTTGCTCAAAGAGAACGAGCATATCCTTGTGCGCCTCGTCGCCAGCCATCTCCATGACCTCCAGATCCTTAGCCAACCCCTCAAACTCATTATTCCAGACCTCTCGGCCCGTCATCGCATCCCAAGCGTTAACGCGTCCTTCCACAGCACTAACAACAATCCCCTCTCCCTCGGCTGCGCGCAAGAAGCCTTGCACCCCTGTTTCACCCACAAACGTCCCAGTTGTATTCGTCGCCAACAACTGCCGCCATACTATCGCCCCCGTGCCGGGATTGATAGCCCCCAAGATACCCTGATCAGATAGCGTATATAGCAGGGAAGCTCTCTCATCTTTCCTGGGTCTGTGAAAGAAAGTGCTTTGTGGTTGCGGGAGGCCGAGAAGTTGGTGGTGGTAGTCAATGTGGTAGGCTTCGTCGGCGAAGATGGCGAGGGTCGAGGGGATGATGGATAGAGTTGATAAGGCTATGGTGACAATGGGATTGGATATCCGCATCGTGGCGGTTGAAGGGCTGTTCCTGCTCGATAACTTGTCAGCAATTGAAGCTTGACGTTGACAACTTTTGTACGGTGGCCCATTCTGCCACTTTGGACCCCTTTGACGACCACGAGTGTTGCAAAGTGTCACAACTTTGTTCTAAATGAATCCCGCATCGTCGATAGTCAAGACAGTTTCACTGAAATCATAACCCGATCTTTGAAGCTGAATGAGATAATAGTATACAGAGTTATTTTTTCAACCTTACGAGTATGCTAAAATGGAAGTGAAGGTGCCTTCCATGTGAACCAATAAAGTAGCCAGGGTATGTCTATGCCGTCCCTTCACCCAATAGTCTAATATCAATACAAAAGCGGTTCGTCTGCTGGTTAAAAATACTGTGGCCTTCCAGAATCAAAGAAAGGCATTGCTTTCATCATTACCAACAACTCTTCTCCCCCAGCTACTCAAAAAACATGTCCACCATCACTCTGCTGCCCATAGCCTGCGCCTCCATCTCTCTTGTCTCTCTATCGTCAGCACCGTGTGAACCACAACTGGCACCTCAAACTACGTCCGCAGGGTTATAGTTCTCTGCTCCAAAGTAGGGAGTTCTTGAATCTACGGATCCAAATTGTCTTTCTACTGCCGCTCCAATGCCTGGGCTGGGATTGTAATTGTTTGACAGCGGTCCGATTTGTTTGATGTGCTTGGCTGGCGTATCTGTGCCATTGATGTTAGTTAAGGAAACGGGGCGCAGCAGCTGAAGGTTATTGAGGTGCTCTAGTTTGATGTTAGAGGATGGAGCACTCAATGCTCGACGTAGACTTGTGTCATCTACAGAACGTAGTAAGGCTCTTGACTGCATCGGACGCAGAAGCGATCGCATCGGCAGAGGAGGTGGTAGTGGCGATGGGGTTGGAGGAGACATGGGAAAGTCATTTAAAGAAGCAGATAATTTGTGTTTGAGTATCGGCTTTGGCTGAGCAATTTGCAGGGATTTTCGTTGCAGTACCCCTATAGGCTGCTTATTCATACTGACCTGTCGTTGAGATACTTGTGTTTCCTCATCTGTGATCTGGGCATGCTCTCGAAAATTGCCAAAATACTTTGGCATGGATGGAAGTGTGTAGTTAATGCTGACCATTTTACTAGCCTCATTGGGCCTGTCCATTAGGGTCGCTTCTGAAGTCATCCAGGCTTTCGTCCCAGTTGTTCCGAATGTTGATTTTCCACTCCTTGTCGAACCTGTAGGTTGGTACGTTTTACGGACACCAAGCACCACGAAGCCGCTGTTATCAACGCGGAGGTCATCTTGGAAAAGATCCAGTGACTGGGAGCTTTCTGCAGCTGGGGCCCGTCCGCTCGTCGTCCGTGAGTATACACTTTCAGTGTAAGCTTCCTCGGATCGTACTGGTTCTGCAGATGCCATTTCCTTTGATTCTGAGTAGTGAATAAGTGGAGGAGTGAAGAAGATGCGATTCGGACTGGGTCCAATAGGCAATTCGCCTATAATGACGGCATGGTTGTAGTCTGCCTCCGCCAAGGCTCGTTTGTAGGGACCAGTATTACGATTAACCATGAAGGGAGAATTTCCGAAGGGTGTCAACCTTGTCTCACGAAGGGGTTTCAGTGGTATCATCAGGAGTTCATTGCAGGCTGCTTGTTGTTGTGGTGGTAGTGAAACTTGTCTGCTTGTATCTAAGAGCTGATATGCAGTTGAGCCACTACGGCTGTCGTGAGACTTAATCGAGGTGCCGGTGTCCAAAGGGGGCTTTGGTGAAAAGACATCATCATCTTCGCGAGGAAGAGAAGTCACAGTGTCATCATGCCTTTGTTTCCCGTCATTCCAGTCGGATGCATCGTCTTGGACGTGTTTTACAGTTGTTGGTGTTCGAATTCCACGACTGCTATGGCGGCTACTCAATGAGGTGCTTCGTGGAGGTATGCACATGGTCGATCCATTGTTCTCGCCACTTAAGGTACGATGTAAATCGAACTTCGCCGTCGGGCTATTCTCGTCCAAGCGCTTCATCAAAGCTAAGCACACTTTCTGGCTACCAACTAGGCTTGGACTTGAGCCGCCATGCCTTTGGGCACTACACGGTTGATTGACCACTGGGTAAGCCGAAAATTGATTGGAAACTCCCAAGCGAACAAAGGAAGCCGGAGATACATGTGTCCCTTTCTCCTGGATAATGGACAATCTCTGTGCCTCCCTTTCGGCTTGGGCATGTCGATTCATCGCCGTATTGTCTACAGTGCTTGTCCAGCTGGTAACTCGTGACTTTCCGCTTCCATCGCTTCGATGGCTACAAACACTACCGTTGCGGGATTTTAGCTGCTGAGTAGACGATACAGTATGGAGTGAAGGCAGCCACGAAGCCACCCTTGATACTGTCATGCGTCCAGGGCGAGGAATATCAACGAATTCATCTTGCCTCGCTCTCGCAACAGCGGTATAACTGCTACTTCCATGAGAGGTTCGAGCTTTAACTTGCTGATCGGGGATTTTGACTTCCTCGGTTTGATTTCCGCCTCGCCTGAATAGCTCTTTCAACTTCTTTTTAATTTTCTGAGATGCCTTGCGTGCTTTCATTCGCAGAGAGCCTTCTTTAGGCTGAGAGATCTGATTGGCAGATCTAAATGGAACGCCATAGCCATTTGTACTACCACTGCGAACGGATTGTCGAAATGGCCTCTCCGTCCTTACTTTTGCACGGAAGAGGAAAGATCGCTGCTCCCTTAGACGCTGCTGTTCAATTTGATGCAGAAACCTGTCTCTAGCCATCTGTACAGCACTGTCGTGATCTTCCCGCACTGCCGGTGTCATGTGCTCTCTTCCACTTCTTAGGAAGCTCATTGATTTCGGCGCCCTTAACACCGCTTCATGCTGTTGACTTGGAATCCATGGTACTCGACTCCAGACTCTAGCGTTGTAGTCGTTACCAGTTATAATATCATTGATGGGGGCTTTCGCTGCTTTCGAAGAACTGGAAAAAGTCCTTGTCGATTTTGATTTTCTCATACGACGATATGAAGACGGCGTAAATGCAATGTCATTCTCTCGTGTATCATACTCATCGTAAGCTGTCCCTTTGCCAATGGAAGCTTTCCCTATCGATGAAGACCGACTAGGAGATCGATATGCCGCTGGAACAGGCACATTATTTGTAAGTGCCCTAGATCGCAGTGAAGCTATAGGTGCTTCATTCTCAAGATTATCCCGTAAAGCTCTGGTGCCAGCTGACCGGCAGGTTGGGGTGGCTTCAGGTCCGGTAAAGCACACACTTTGCTCTCTCCTCACGCTCCGGTCTCCCTGTTCCGCTTCGTCATTCTTATATGGCACGTGGCGTAGGTTGTTGTTCCTGGGAACTTTACCGTTACGCCCCATTTCAGCGTTATCTCTTTTATATGCTCGTGCGAACGCGTGCGCAGCTGCAGCTTGAGCATGCTGTCGAGCAACCTTAGGATCAATATAATTCTGTTTGGTGAGAACTGAAGATGTTGATTTCCGCCGACTGAGATGATTTGATGATTTTCTGTTGGCCCCGCGAAGCATGATGACAATATGAGAACTCCTCAGTAGAATTACATATGAAATCACCATGAACAAATGCAGGGAGCCTTCGTGGAACGACTATAGCTAACCAAAAGTTGAAACAGAAAATGTTGAGAATAAAACTTGAAAACTTGAACATAAGAGTTCATTGCGGAGCGAAGGTGGGAAAGTGCGACTGCTGTAGCCATAATGTAAGTTGGGAGTGAATGGTCAATTAGGAAGTTGCGAGTTGACTGAGGAACTGCATTACGGACGGCTTTTTGTCATCGAGTCTCCTTTGCATTTCAGTCACCATGACATTCAGAACATGTAGAGTTAAGCATTGGTCTATTGTATGTAATTGACACTATGAATGACTCTCTAGACGAACTCATGACGCGCAGGCAAATCTGAAGACAGAGTAATCAAAAATCATACAAAGAGAAATCCACCAGCCTGCTCCGTCCAATGACCATTCATGAACATACTACTTAGAAACAGATATGAACGATCTCATGTTACTGTGATTTACGCCAACCCATAAGAATGGTAATGGATAATCATCGACTATATTCATGCCTCCTCGAAGAATTCCTTGAGCTCCTCATCAAGCATCTCGTGGACCTTCTTCGAGAACTTCTCTGAGAACTTCTCGGCCTTAGAAAACACAGATTTAGCGCCTTTGACAACCTTTCCGGAGGCGATACTGAAGTCATTTTCAATAGCAATTTCGAGATCCTCAATGGTTGGCGGAATCTCGACAACAGCCTTGCTAGGTTTCTTAACAATGTATCCACCTTTGCCAATGATCGCAGTATAGTTAGAAGAGCCACCTCCATTCCAGGCGAGGAGGTTCTTAGTATCGCTGGGCACTTCCGACAGAGCACCTACAGTGGCGATGCTCAACAGGTTCTCCTTCAACTTCTTTGGGGTAATTTCAGCAACAGCATATTCAGAATCTGATGCAGGTTGAAGTGACAGATAATAAGCGAGAAGACCTGCGACATGTGGTGATGCCATGGAGGTACCGGAGATGGTGTTCACTGCGTATTTGCTGCCTATCCAGGTCGATTTGATGTTGAGGCCGGGAGCGAAAATGTCGTTACACTTGCCGTAGTTGGAGAAGTAAGCACGCTCGTCAGCTAAAGTGGAGGCGCCAACAGTAACAGCTTGTTCGGCAGCAGCTGGGGAGTATTTGCAGGAGTCAGCGTTGTCGTTGCCAGCAGCGACAGCAAAGTGGAGGCCAGCAGTCACAGCGCCATTCACAGCAGCATCAAGAGCAGGTGATTTTCCTCCACCAAGACTCATGTTTGCAGTAGATCCCTTAAAGCCCTTCTTACCCTTGCCAGCCTTAGCATCCTTGGCTTTCTTAAGGTGACTTTCGGCAGCGAACTCAACGCCCTTCACAACGTCGGACATAGTGCCAGAACCTTGGGCGTTTAGAACCTTAACACCGTAGACGTGGGCCTTCTTGGCAACACCATACTTCGCGCCGGCAATTGTTCCTGAACAGTGCGTTCCATGTCCATTACCATCTTCATCAGGATCGTTTGCCACGATGGTCTTGCCCCAGAAGGCTCGGCCCTCGAAATCGACGTGGTCAATGTATGTACCAGTGTCTACAACATATACATCGACACCCTCACCACCCTCAGCAGCGTATAGGTATTTGTTGTAGGTGCTGAAGCTTAAGCTGTCTCTATGAGAGATTCGAGCAAGACCCCACGGGGCATTCTTCTCGAGCTCGCCAGATCCAACTTCGCTACTGCCAAGGGCGTATACCATAGAATCTCTCTCGATGAACTCGACCTAGAAGCAAGAACTATCAGCAATAGATCTCTGCTCATTGTGATGTACAACACCCGCACCATCTTGGTCATCAGGCTAGACAGAAACCATCACGTGCACGATTTCCGCTTACGTAGTGGTGCAACACCTTAGGGCCGAGGTTGATAGATCGATAATCAACAAGCAAACGTCTGTAACCAGCGCTGCTGCGCCAAGCTCACAACCGACATTTGGATGTTCTGATATAGCTAAGGAAGAAGAGGGAAACCTACATCTGGATGTCTTCGGACCTTCTCGATGACCGAGTCATCGAAGTGGCCGGAGTATCCCAAGAAGTCGCCAGCAATATTGTAAGTGTGCTTTATACCCTTGAAGATATCTGTGGTTATTGGGAATTGTGATCTCTTTCGAAGCTCAGCACGCTCGTTCTCGTTCGCGAGATGAATTTCCTGCACCCAGCTGTGATGGCTGGCAGCTGATGATTCCGAGACATGCTTCTTGAAAACAACAAGATAGGAGTCAGGGACGACTTCAGAATTCGTAGATGAGAGCACTGGAGCTGCATCTCCATGAATAGTCTCGGTGCTGAAGGAGGGCGCAGCAACCGCGAGCAGTGGTAACGTGAAAGCGATAAGGCCACGCATGATGAACAAAGTAAAAAAGAGATTGATATGTGTCTACCTGCGACTTTGTTTGATGTAAAAAGATGTGAATGATTAGGACAGAACTAAGCTGTCCAAGACAGTTGATGTTGAGAGGAAGGAGGATGAGGGTGTGAAGGATGAAGATGATGAAGCTCGGTCGCCTGCCAGATGACTCGCGAAGGCTGGGGGCTTTAGCTGCATAAAGATTAGCGTAATCGAAACCTACGCATAACCGCTTGCGTCATTGTTTGATTGGTTTCTTCGCCGTCGTTCGAGCAACCGCAGTGAAATTGATATGTTGAGTGTACAATTGCTATAACATTGTTCGTACATTTGTCCATCTATTCACGTCATGAATAAAATTGGGAGTCGCATTCTTTCCACGTTGCAATCTCTCGAGGCACCAGACCAACAAGGTACCCACTACTTCAGGTAAACAACATTCCGTACCTTGCCGAGGTGGTCACGAGTCATCAAGGTAAGTCGTGTTCACTTGGGACAGCTTAACATGCTCACATGGAATCATTTCGAAAGGAGAGAAGCAGTTTCGAGACTTTGCGGAGTCTGGACGCCTATAAATCATGAATTGCATTGACCTGGATGCTGAAAGCAAGACCGTATGACTAACAATTGAGCCCAGCTCTAACAGTAAATCTTGCCAGGCAACGCATCGACTGCAAGTTATAATAGTGTATGTAGTTCTCAGCTTTTTAGAAGAATTTCGTGTTCATATGAAACATGCCCCATAGTCTTCTAACTATTTTGTCATCCGACCAGCTTAGACAAGTTGTTTATCGTACTTTGTGGTATGTTGCTTTATCAACAGTTCGATGAATATTGCGAGATACACCACGAAAATCTGTGAATAGGCCCTCAGCATCCCCTTTTTGTGCCACATTGAAAGACTGCTCGTGAATGGTTCATACTCTTGTTGATAAGCTCTTCAGGATCCATCCAGCCGGCTAAACTCCGGGCAATCATAGTTCCGTGGTGCCGCGCGCCTCGAAACGCGGAATCACCGTCAGCCTTGTCTACCTTTTGTGCGACTGGCTGACACCATATGCGAAGCTCTCAAATACGATCGCACACAAGCCGGCATCGCACAATTGCTACGTTTGCTGGTCACTTAAGACTAGCTCTATTCATGACGGCAAGGTAGCAAACAGCAGCCGTGGAGAGGCTGAGGACTAGACTCATCCAATTACCAGATGAGGTGTCAGCAAACAAAAGACCATATGTCGAGACATAGGGAGGAGGAAAAGTATGTCGGCCTTATCGCATCGCCAACGCTCGACGACTGCGACGTCAAATCCACCCCCGGTTACCGAGCCTGCATCGGCCTTGAAAGTAGCCCTTGAAGAATTATCGTCCACCTTACGCTCATCCTCGGAGACTCAATCTGCCCTCTTGCCGAAGCTGGCAGCACGATTGCAGACTATCCGACAATGCCTAACTAACGGCCCGGAATCTGTGCGGGGCAAGGAATCCTTCAGACATTTGCACGGCTTTTCAGTTCTTCTAGACACACTTCGCGCAGCGTCCGGATACTATCATCCAACCAAAAGAAGTCAAGTCGAGAAAGAGAAGCTGTTCGAGCTTCTAGGGAACACATTTACGCTACTCTCAGAAGTATTTCGAAATCATCATGGCAATCGCCGATATTTCAAAAAGCGAGTTGAAGGAGGCGGCTGGGTAGCGCTCGAGCAAGCAATTGCCAGCATAGGCTTCGGAGGCAATGAATCTGATACGTGGAGTGAGAATCAACTTTTTGGCTCATTGCTAGCTTTTGCAATAGATGACGAGAAGTTCAAGTCACTTTGCCAAAATATACAATACCAACATGGCCCAGACGATTCCAGAAGTGCGAATCGAGCCAGCAAGAACAAGAACAAGGCAGATCCTAACGCCTCAAAAAGCAGTAACATTGTTTCGCCAATCAAGCAACCTGAGTCAGCTGGAGACAGCCGCGGAAATGGATCCGTAGCTGACATGGATCTTACTGCTCTAATGGAGAGGAATATAAGGACTGCTTTTGGTCAAAATACTCTTTTGGTGAATAAGGATATATCTCCAACCATAATTGGATTCTGGAAAGCGCTTCCTCGAGGCCGTCCCTTACAAGATGCTCCAGCTACTCTCACTGTCATCTTAGCTCTGTCAAGACTTTCATCTCTTTCCAAGTTGAATCTTCTTGCGTTGCATTCAACCGGGATCTTATCTACTCTGCTACAGCTCACTTTCGGAAACGATGTAGCTCTAGCTTCCTACGAGAGAAAAGCAGTCGAACTATTATGCACCTCTCTGATATCACTTGGCGTGAGCACTCTGAGCGACGCCCGATATCACCTGCTTAGCAAATCAACTCGGGCAGTTGATTTCCTGCTTCAAACAATTAAATCCCCACAGAGCCCTCCACATATTCATTTTGATCTTTCTTTGAATGGTTTCGCTTCAATAGAGCTTCCTACACTTGGACGCTCCTTTCCGCCCTCATCTTCGCTTGCAGGCTATACCTTCACCGCTTGGGTCTATATCGACCAATTTGACGTTAAAGCCCATACAACAATCTTTGGGGCTTTTGATTCCAGTCAAACCTGTTTTGTCCTGGCCTATCTAGAAAAGGACACTCATAACTTCATCCTTCAAACTTCTGTCACGTCCGCCCGGCCAAGCGTACGGTTCAAATCAATAGTCTTCAAAGAAAACAGATGGTATCACATCGCAATTGTTCATCGACGACCAAGAACAATAACCTCGAGTAAAGCAGCACTATATGTAAATGGAGAGTTTGCTGAACAAGTCAAATGCCAATATCCCGCAAGCCCTCCACCATTGAACTCGAGCACGGATAGTTTAGCATCTTTTGCATCATCATCAAGTTCAAAAACAAATCCTGTACAAGCATTCCTTGGCACGCCTCAAGATCTTTCGACTCAGCTAGGACAAGGTGTAGTGTTTTCCCGATGGTCTCTTGCTTCAGCACATCTTTTTGAAGATGCTTTAAGTGATGATCTTCTTGCTGTTCATTACAGACTAGGTCCTCGGTACAATGGCAATTTCCAGGACTGTCTAGGTTCTTTTCAAACCTACGAAGCATCAGCCGGTCTCGGTATGCGGAACGAGTTGATGCATCCTGGAAAAGATGAAAAGTCTGATATCCTGACTGCAATCAGAGAAAAGGCTAGCACGCTTATGCCCGAGTCACATGTGTTGCTTAGCATATTACCTTCAGCCGTCCTAGGCGACGAGACACGTGGTGAGGGCGAACCAGTACAACTGATTCGTGGACTTTCAAGAAGCGCATCGAGCAATCTTTTCCAACTCACGCGTAATGGTACGTCTGTTGCCGTCAATGCAGCGGTTCCCTGCATTAATGAGGCCTTAAATCGGGCACATGGTACTGCTGTATTGAGCGGTGATCCGGTGGTAATCGTGCCTCAATCTCTTGATGACGCTATGTGGCGTTTGGGAGGTTGTGTCGCGCCTGGTTTGAAACTAGTGGCAGACGCATCAACCAAAGAAGACATAGTCCGAGGTGTAGAGATACTGTTTGAGAGTGTCAAAGGTAACTGGCGGAATAGCGAGGCTATGGAACGAGAGAATGGGTACGCTATTCTGGGTGCATTGATAAGGGGGAAAACTGGTGCTGGACCATTTGTTCTTACGAATACTCCCAAGCCTGAAGCCTCTTCCCTCAACTCCTCTGAGCGGGAAAGACTCAGCTTTGAACTCCTCAATCTGGTCTTGGGTTTTGTTGGATATAACCACCAAAATCCTGAAGATTCTGTCATAAATAACCCTCTAGCCTATCGAATACTCCTTGTCGACTTTGATATGTGGCGTAAAACTGCCAACCTTACACAGAGATTGTACTATAAGCAGTTTGTTACATTTGGGGTGAGTAGTAAATATCATGTCTTCAATAGTCGACGACTACTTCGCATGCGTAAGTATCCATCTCTAACATCGAAGGCTCGTATCTTATGAACTTTTAGGCATTGTCAAACGATTTTTGGATGCTCTAAAGGGCGAGGCTTTCTTGCCTGATGTGTTCCCAAGTTTCTTGGAGGCTTTTACTTCTCTGGTGAAATGCAATTTGAGCGCCGAAGTGTTCCGATCACTTGCTTTGTTTGTCACATATGCCCTGCATAAGCCCGCTGTCTCGGCGTCTCGAACGCCAATGTCCAGACATGCTACTATTTCCAGTCGTTCTACACCTCCACAGGTTGGGCCCAAACGACTGTTCACTGAGTTTGACAGCAAACAGAACCTAGATGCTCCTCTTACCAAACAACAAGTAGGAGCAAGGATACTTGAAATGTACACGGATCTACTTTGCGAAAAGGGAAATACTGTACACTTAAAGAAATTCGCTAGAACTGTTACAAACAAGGTTGGCCTCTTTGCACACTCCAAAGATGAAGCTAATCGTAGCAGTGGCTTCTTCATCTGTTAACGGAAGATGACCCTCAAGTAGTAGTCCTGGGTACTAAGATCTTAGCCCGACTACTCGTTATTAATGGTGCGAGCTATGTAACGAAATTTACAGACAAAACTGGCGGGTTTACGATCATGCGCTACCGTCTGAAGCGATGGTGGGACATACCTACATTGTGGCCGATTTGTTTCAGCATTCTCTTCAACCACGATGTCGCAGATATAGACTATGAAAGACCTTTCGAGCTATTCAGCCTACTTGAAACCTTCGGCAAGAGCACCGTAGTATACCCGAGCATGCTACCTGTGATCATGGCTATGCTGCAACATGGTTTAAATAGTCTTCTTCGCAATCAGGATGACCCCGATTCTCCGCTTCATGACCGCAGCAATGGCCATGATCAACCGACTGGGTTGACGGTACCTAGTACTGCGTCTCGCCGTAGGTCGATGTCCTTAACCAAAGAATTAGAATCGAGACGTAAGTTTGATCAGTATCATATATTCTGGGTTGAAGCTAATCCTTTTCCAGAATCGCAAAAGCCGGCTGGTGAGCGACTAGGAGGACAAGCCACTGTCTTGCACACCGTAATTCGTTTCCTTGCAGATCTCCACACAAAGTCACAAGACTTCAAAGACTTTGCAATATCTTCGGACTATGTACGCCTTCTGCTAGGTGTCTTATTCCCCGTGATCGTCAGTGCAGATACTGTAAGCCCTGAGACCGAGCTTAATTCACGAGATTCTGCTCTCACCTTTGAAGGGGACGATGTTATCATTCGGCCTATCTCTCGTATTTCATCGATGCCGGCGCCAATTGTACGTACGTCAACTGTCGAGACTCATTTGAGCGTAGATACTTCACAAACAAACGCCCGACCAAAACCCTTACGTAGAGGATCATCATTTATCCTGCTCACCGCAAGACCTTCAGAATTTTCACCTTCGACCGCGAGACTGAATAGCGTAATAACGCCCAAGAAGAAACTTGCCGCTCACCAGATAAGCCATTCAGTCGTGCAAGAACTTTTGGAGCTCGTCGTCAATGTTTTCATTGATCAGGTTCTGGTTAGGAAGGAATTCCCCGGTTTCGGTCTTTTTCTCAAAATACCTCCTGGTTTCCAGGAGCACCAGGCCTACTTCGAATCCTTTATACTCCGGAATACGATTTCTCAGTTGAATAATACAGTGCAACTTGATCAAAAATTACTCTGGGAACCGAAGGTCATCACAAATATGGCTCGCTTCAGTGTGCATATGGGAGAAGCTGTTTATGAAGGATGGTTCCTAGGAGGAGCTGAGCCCTTGCTCGACTTTTGTGGCAGTCTTCTAGAGTATCTACAACGGCCTGAGATTGCAAGGATTAAAAGCGTCCGGCTATGCAGCCAGGCTGTTCTATCTATCCAAACTGTCTTCCTAAGAGTCGCACTCCTGAGACTATCAGAAATTGATGACCCTCAAGTCACAGAAAAAGAAGCCTTAGAATTTATGGATAAGCTTCTCTACTGGCAAACAATCCTTCTTTCGTCTGAGGCTCGCGAAGACGACTTTCTAAAACTCGTATGTTATCAACTCTACACTAAACTTGTTGACTCTCGCGAGATGATTCGTTCCGCAGCTGCAAACTTGTGGCGCATTTTGCTTGTCCAAAAACCTGACGAGACCTCGGCCATACTTGCCACTGCAATGGACAAAAAGCAGTTAATTTCCGGGTTCAAAAAACTGATGGAGCTTGACAATGACACATTTGTGGCCTGGGTTGATGAGCACCGTATCGAACTAGATGCACTTTTTTTTGGAGCCATGTCAAAAGCTTGGGAAAACTTTGTCGGCGTCGAAAACTCCAGGACTGATGAGACAGCCAAGATACGTGCTGCGAGGCGGAAGGACAGATTGAAGCACTGGCAGGCAGAAGGATTGAATGAGGAAGACATACTCTTCAGACATGATCTTGCGTCGAGCCTGTGGATGAAAAACATATATGCATCAGAGCATATTAAATATCAGAGAGCAATGCAGGACCAGCAAGATAATCTGGCCTTCCTAGCTTCATCCTTCTCCAAGATGCAACGGGATATGCACCGGCCATGTGCTGTTTTCGATGATGGCTCCTCGTGTACCTGGAAGCTGGATCGGACCGAAGGCCGCAACAGAATGCGATTACGGATGATCCCAGATCGGACCTCAACTCTGCAGGACTATCAGCCAAAACGTAGGACAACTGATTCGGCATCTCAAGGAGGGCTCAAGGTAAACACTAAAATTCCATCCATATCTGCCGTTGACGCTGTTGGCAACACACCTATCAAGGCAAATTCTGCGACTATGTTGCGTATTGATGGACCACATGCGAACTCTGATAGCGGCTCTGTAAACGAAGTAGCCGCAGGGCAGGAGACTCCACAAAGCAGTGTCATGCCAGAAGAGGATTTTGAAATTGTTGATGACCCCAATGATCAGAATGAAGGCGAGGACGTGTACGAGGACAAGAATCGAAAGGTCATGCGGAGCCTTCAGCGTGGTGACCAAGTACAAAATGTTTTCAATATCTCTCGAATTATTGGACTCGAGGCGTGCGAAGGCCTGCTCATCATTGGTAAAGACTCGCTGTACCTAATGGACAATTTCTTCCAACGGTCTGACGGTGAGATTGTAAATGTCTGGCAAGCTCCAACAGAAGAGCGCGATCCCTATCTGCAAATGATATCTGGTCAGAAGACAAACGACAAGCGACCACAGCTCTTGCGTAGCGAACAAGATTCCAGAAGTTGGAAGTGGAGCGATGTCCTTAGTATTTCTAAGCGCCGCTTTCTATTTCGTGATGTTGCCATTGAGGTTTTCTTCACCGACGGCAGAAGCTATCTATTGACAACAATTTCGCAACTGCTCAGGGATGACCTATACTCGAAGCTTGCATCTAAAGCGCCAGCCAGCAGTGGATCTACTTTGCCAAGTCCCGAAGATGCCTGGCGTCTGGAGGCCTTGAGGGTACCTGACGAGGTTCCTGTGTCCTTCGGATCCAAGTTTGGAAACATCTTTAATTCTTCGGCATGGAACCCTGCAATGCGGAGATGGGCAAAAGGAGATATATCTAATTTCCACTACCTTATGTTGGTCAATACAATGGCGGGACGGACATTCAATGATCTCACTCAATATCCGGTGTTTCCCTGGGTCCTTGCAGACTATACAAGTGAAGAACTTGATCTCGATAATCCCGCTTCATTTCGTGATCTCTCGAAGCCTATGGGAGCCCAACACGCGGGACGACAAGCCGATTTTGTCGATAGGTACAAGAGCTTTGCGGAGATGGGTGATCAGCCACCATTCCATTACGGAACACACTACTCGTCAGCAATGATTGTAACATCATATCTTATCAGGTTACAGCCGTTTGTGCAGTCGTACCTTCTCCTACAGGGAGGTAACTTTGATCATCCTGATCGATTGTTCTATTCCATCGAAAAAGCTTGGATCTCAGCCTCTCGGGACAATACAACGGATGTCAGAGAGTTAATTCCAGAATTCTTTTATCTACCTGAATTCCTGACTAACAGTAATGGATTTAACTTTGGCATGAGACAAGGCTCTGGAGGATCGATTGATAACGTTATACTGCCTCCATGGGCGAAAGGAGATCCCAAGATCTTTATCGCCAAACACCGAGAAGCATTGGAAAGTCCTTATGTCAGCCAACATCTGCACCAGTGGATTGATTTAATCTTTGGATCAAAGCAAAGGGGCGAAGCAGCTATCGAAAACACTAATGTGTTCCATCATCTTTCTTATCACGGTGCTAAAGATCTTGATAACATTGAAGACCCTCATGAGAGGCTTGCAACGATTGGTATAATTCACAACTTTGGGCAGACGCCTCATCAGGTCTTCTCAAGGCCACATCAGCCTCGGGAGCATATGCATCATAAGTTGAAGCGACTCGATACGTCCGCTGAGTCTCTAACACGACTACCATTCCCACTTCTAGGTTAGAAATTCCTCTCGGTTGTAATGAGAACTTTTACTTACTTCTATACCACAGAAAACCACGAAAGTATTGCTTCGTTGATCTATTCGAGCAAGCTTGATCGGCTCCTTTGCGCAACCGCGTTTCGATTAAATATGCCTCCTTATCATGATAAGTACATGGAATGGGGATATGCGGATAATAGCATAAGATTCTTCTCGACTGATTCTAAAAAGGTATTTTAACCTCCCCTGAACCTAGCCCGAGCCCATTAATTGACTGTGGAAGTTGATTGGACTATTCGAAAATCTGCATCTAGGACAGCTCTCTTGCGCCGCCTTTGCAGACTCTCGAATCCTCGTTACTGCCGGCGTGGATTGCGTAATCTCTGTGTGGAGTATGATAGCGCCCTCATCGAAGCAGATTGATCTGCAACCTAAAACATCACTCTTTGGCCACAAGCATCCAGTCTCAACAATTGCAATCTCAAGATCGTTCAGCACGATCCTTTCCGCATCGATCGACGGGCAAGTATTGTTATGGGATCTCAATCGATTGGAGTTTGTCCGCAAGCTTGCTCATGGAAGGCAAGTCGAATGCGCTCAAATTAATGATGTGTCTGGTGATATCATGCTGTGTCGTGGTCAGAAGGTCTCCCTATATACGCTCAATGGCGAGCTGATCCTGGATCAAAACGTGTGCACAGATCATGATGACTATATTTTCTCTTGCGCTTTCTACGAAGGCACAGGTAATGAATGGCTAGAGTGCACCCTCGTCTTTACGGGCCATAGACGAGGCGTTGTCAACGTCTGGAAGAAATGTGTCAAGGATGGAAAATGGGCCTTATCCTTGGTTAAACGCCTAGATCATACAGACCAGCGAGCAGAGGATGGTGGTAATATCGAGGCTGCAATTACATGCATTACGCCGATGCCGCAGGCGGTATATACGGGAGATGAAGAAGGTAGAGTTGTAAGTAAAATAAATCTCTGCACTATATTCAGCTGCTAATGGACCCTAGTACGAATGGGATTGTGTTCAGAGAGAGAGGTAGAGGAGTTCAGAACCAGGAATAGATTTAGAAATGACTAATGACAACGGCGTTGAAAGGAACTATAGAATTTCTTGTATCAGAGCATTGAAAAGAACATTATGCTGTCTAATGTGCCCACAAGTAGCACTGTTAATCCTGTTTATGAGTAAGTACTTATTTATCAGATATCTTGAAGCGCAATGCAATCCTGTAGTCAAGGATTGCTCGATAAAATATCCTCTTGGTGGCCAGATACTATATACTCCATGAATTATACCGAATGGTACCATTATTATTCACGCTTCCTTGTGTCAAGGCAACTCATGCAAAAGGTATAACTCTCCTGAAGCTTTCACATATCGTTTCACCAATTCTCTCATCGTTTACCTACCCTAGAATTCTGCTACCCTTTCATTAACCCCTTCCCTTAACAAATTCATAAGATAAAAAAGCTCGCTTTAGCATAACAGAAGCAACGATGGCCCGGCGGCAACAGGTGCTATCGCTAAATGTTATAAGCAATATTCCCAACTCCCGTGATAGAGTACCGTAGAATCTGACATATAAGATGCACTTCTCGTATAAGATGCCCCCACTTATAAGATACACTTTTACTACGGTGCACCGCCAAAATTTGAGCAACCTGGGTGGAACAAAACTGCTTATAAGAGTGCATCTTATATGCCAGATTCTATGGTAGGTTTCTTCCGGCACGAATGTGATTGGCTCACTCAAACTTCCTGTACGACTGGGTATGATGTAATAAGTAAATGCCTTACACAGCCAGATGTTTTCTTCCCATCAGTCCGGGGTGTAGCTGGATTGTTCCTTTTGGCTTATTATTTCACTACAATTTTTAATGGTTGACACATATGATTATGATCTCTGTTATACGAAATGAAACGGATTTGGGAGGCCAGGTGAATTCTATTAAGCTGCTGATTATAGATATGTGTACATTTGGGACTTGATTTTGCCCTCTCCTTTCATCATCGTTTGAGACGTATCTACTGACGCTTTAAAACATCCGCGACACGGCTCCTGCCATCAACACAGCGCTATCAGCTTCGACATCAACATCAATAGCAGCTCCAAACCGTGATCATTCCCTTTTCCCATCAACAATCCTTAGCAGGACTAATATCCGCTAAAATCACGGCATATCACTCTGGCCCAATCGTGTCAGAAGATCAGCTTATTGCCCTCCTTTTTGGTGAGTTTAGCAGCATGAGCGCCGCGATTCTGCAAGATGTCATGGGAACAAATCCTCCTTGACAAAGCAGATCTGATAATAACATGCCACTCCGCCCAGAATGTAGTAAGTGACAGAACAGTCACCAGCGGCGAAGAAAAACGCAAGATGAGATTGGCTTCAATGACGGACTGAACACTAATGGCAAGAACATTGCGGCGTTAGAGGCTGGAGCTGTACAGACTCCCGTAAAGTTGAATGATGCAGATATGTTTGCTAATAATATAAGTTCCCTCAGTAGGTCTGCATGGAAGGGAAATGCCTGCCAGGAGGCGTCGATTACGTATTCTTGTCATCGCACTGGAGCTTGAATTGATCAACGATAAAGTCTCCAGGAAGTTTTATGATGGCATCGTTCTTTCAATTCGGTTTGAAACAAGCCAGGCAGGCTTAGGGAGGATATAGGACGGCTGCGAATTCCTCTATTCTATCGACTGGTGGGTAGTCATGACTTAGATTTCAATAAGGCCAGGTAATCTCAACGTCCAGATTTAGAACGAAAAAGATAAAGCGGCAGTTAGTGTTGGTTGATTCTTTCATCGCCAGCGTAGTTTATTGGCATAAGATCGCGCGCGGGATATCATCTTATCTTGTGTAAATATAAGTAGTTGAAATATCAGTCACGGGAACGGCTATGTCCCAACTCAACCTGATGCAAAGCAACAAAGGAAAGAGAACGCTGGCCCCCAGGCGCCCCGGAAATGTTTGGGAAATGCTTGTAGGATTTTTTATGCATCCAGCACACAGCATCAGCACACTTATTCTCTACTGACACAATTTCTTCATGATTTCGCAAGACCTTATTGATGACCACAACACTGATGTGAGAACTCCCAGTCACCAAGATCGCTCCTTGACCATATATACATGGTAACCGCCTCAGCAATCACCGAAGTTCAGTTGCCCCGTTAGCAGTTATTCATCATCATAGCCATCCAATTGCTTCCGAGGGCCTGCAGGAACTATTCTCACATTGTCAGCCAACATGCAATACACTCCACGGCCCTGCTCTTCCCCAACGTCGTCTCAACCAGGGTTTTGCATACTTGGATATGTCAATGGTATTTGTGGTCTTGGACCGTCTCCAAACCTTCGTCGAATCGGCGGTACTGTAACAACCATGACTGGGCCTATGCATCCTATGACAATTGAGTAGAAGATCGCGGGCTTCTCAATTGACGCCCAGTGAAGGTACTTGAAGGGCTGGGAGAAGAATCGGGGAAGTGGACCCGACATCGTGCTGACAGGACATTATATTAGCTGAAAGTATTTCGAATACTTCATACTTATGAACTCACACGAAAAAATCGCGGTCCCGGTTCGCAGGTCTAATGCACGTTCAATAGCTTTGAAGTGTTAAGCTAAGTCGACCATCATATTTAAGGTCGGAGCTCGGGTCGTATCACGTGGTTTGTGACAGGGGCTAGTTATCATAAGGCTTGGCAAATGCATACGTTTCCAAAAGCTCGGGACACGAATGTCAAGAATACAACAACAATTAAAATGCGGTGGTTTCTCTCCTTTCTTCTGTTGGGCCTCTTTGCAGCGGTAAATGCATTGAGCTCCAGTGGTAACCGTCTGCTGGTTGTGCTCGAGGAATCGGGGGAGAAGGACAAGTACTCGAAGTTTCTGGGTGACCTTGAAGGTGAGTGCAGCCGAGCGAAGCATTCAATTATAGCACATTTGGATACTCTGGCAGACATTATCCTAACAATTAATCCTTATAGGTCGAGGATTCAAAATCACTGTTGATTCTCCCAAAAATGACAAACTTGCATTGTTCGAGCTCGGCGAAAGAGCTTATGACCACCTATTGATTCTTCCCCAGAAGTCGAAAGGTCAGTTGATTTGGCCTTAACCAGGACATAGTACTAAACAAATATCAGGCCTTGGACCTAATCTCACTCCACTACTACTCCTTAAATTCATCAATGCTCAGGGCAATATTCTCCTGACTCTCTCCTCCTCTCACCCTACGCCATCCGGAATCGTTTCACTCCTCCTTGAACTCGACATCCACCTCCCTACCGACCGCAGTGCCGTCGTAGCCGATCATTTCAACTACGATACCCTCAGCGCTCCCGAGCAGCATGATGTCGTGCTTGTCCCAAGACCAGATGCCTTACGACCAGATGTGCGGAACTTTTTCAAAGGGGAGGGCAAGGGAGGTGAATATATCGCATTCCCAAGAGGCGTTGGACAGACACTAGGTAATGATAGCCCCCTCTTGACGCCAGTTCTCCGAGCGCCGCGGACCGCATATTCGTATAATCCAAAAGACGATGTGGAGGGAGTTGAGGACCCATTCGCTGTTGGTCAACAGCTGTCATTGGTTTCCGTAATGCAAGCTCGTAACTCAGCACGCTTCACAGTTATCGGGTCAGCCGAAATGCTTGAAGACAAGTGGTTTGATGCCAAGGTCAAGCCCAGCGTTGGGATGCAAGGTGTCAACAAGAATGCAAAGGAAGTAAAGACATCCAACCGAGCTTTCGCCAAGGAGATATCTGGGTGGACATTCAATGAAATTGGTGTCTTGAAGGTTGGCCGAATTGAGCATCATCTCAGTGATGATAGCTCGCAATTCAATGTCACAAACCCTAAAATATACAGGGTGAAGAATAAAGTGGTGAGTAGGACTAATGTTTGAATGAGGGAATTTTCTAACAAGTCCAGGCATACGCAATTGAGCTATCTGAATACTCTTGGGATAAATTCATTCCATTCACCCCTGAGTTAGGCGATGACGTCCAACTTGAGTTCTCCATGCTCTCACCGTTCCATCGTCTTCCATTATCTCCATCAATTTCTACCGCGAATTCTACTGTCTATACCACATCTTTCACAATCCCTGACCAACACGGTATCTTCAACTTCATGGTCGAGTACAGGAGACCCTTCCTATCAAATATTGAGGAGAAAAATACCGTTACTGTGCGCCACTTTGCGCACAATGAGTGGCCACGAAGCTGGGCAATCAGTGGAGCGTGGCCTTGGATTACTGGTATTGCGGTCACTGTGACAGGCTGGATTGCTTTTGTTGCTCTGTGGTTGTGGAGTGCGCCTGTGCCTCTGAAGTTGACAACAAGTGGGAAGAAATTGCAATAGACGGTCTAGAGCAAGTGTATAATATCAAAAGTTCATAGGTATAGGGATATAAAATGGCATCACGAAGTTTCTCTTGTTCTTGAAGTATTTCTACAGCTTATGGTACAAGGTAGCCAGATTGAAAAGCTGATCCCTCCTTTGACATAAGCATCAGCCAGTGTCCCATATTGTTCCTCCTCGACTAGGCACTATCAGACAGAGCCGAGACCTCCATTTGTTTTCCCCATATACAAACGCCCTTTACATGCAATGCTTGCCACGATATTACCCCTCTGAGAAGAGATTTTGGTCCCCATACGCCGACGTAATGCTCTGCCACACCCTCCCCAACACCATCCCCCTCACCATAAGCGCCTTACCCCTCCTTCCTATACTTCTCATTCTCCACCTCCCTCCAATCTCTCTCAACTGGCTCATTCCCACTCGTCTCTTTAACCGTCCCAAACGCCGGTTTCCCAGCATACAATTGTTCCCCTGTGCTTCCTCCTCCTCCTTCGAGTTCCTGGCTCACAGCGATAGGCAGATTGCCTCTAAAGCGCTTCCGCATATCGACCATCCCGCGCTTGCATTGCCCGTAGCCTTTTTTGAGTTGTTGGCACTTGGTGGGCATGGTCTCGAGGAGGGGCGAGCGCAGGCAGTCGGAGGGTTTGTGCCGGTAGATCATGACGCAGTCGGATTCTTGGAGGCAGGCGGCTAGGGCGGCACCTGTGGGAAGAGGGTTATTATATTCGCATAAGAAGGGAACGAACAGGAGGAGACGATTGGGGATTGGCGCAAGGAGGGGAACGTACGGATGTCTTTGCAGGAGCTCGGCATGGTTGAAGGATCGAAGGGTTCGATTGCAGTTTGAGATAGTCTCCGGTGCTTTGCATATGCTGTCAACACCTTGAGCTGGTGGACAAAGAAGGCACTATAGACTGCTTGGCAGCGTGGTTCTATGGGGACAGGGTGCAATGGACTTTGGAGTGATCCAGGAAAACGGACGCGGTTAAGTCGGTTATCGAAGCGCGCACAATCGGTATGGAGAGGCAGCCGGATCCGGATAGTTCGTGGCTGGGGACCCTGGAGGGGGTCCGTGCTTTGACGGTTCATGTTGAGGTGAAATGCTGTTAAACTTCAAAGAGAGCATTACCACGTCCCAACATGTAGAGTCCCTTGGATTCTTTGCAAAATTTATTGGTTATGAAATTACAAGTGGATTATCGTTGTTGCCATAACTGAAAAAGTTGAAACGCGGCGCAATTGAGGCATCACGTTCCGTGCTGGATTTTGGCATGTGATGATGTGACATCACATTGGTATGTGATAAAACTCGCTCTACTACGGTCAAGAACAGCATTGCCTTTTAACATTATATCTCTTAGGTGATGCTTGCGCTCGTATCTTAAACTCTTTGTACATAGTTGCACATCCTGGTGCCTGCACTCCGCAATGCCTCGCATACCGTTCATTGGGCGTTTAAATATGTAGGCTATCCAGATTCTGAAGACGTTGAGATTCCCTCTGGCCAATATTTAACTGACCATGACAAATTTGCAGCTCCGAATACTTCGCTCTTGTTGGCTCCTTCATTCTCGTTGGCCTAGAGGTCTTTGTCCGTGTCTTTACGTTGCTCCTACGTAAGTAGTTCTTCCCAATTTAAGGACTATTCTGACTTAGCCAGCCACATCGATACTTACCCTGCTCTACCGGGCTTCACGACGCCTCTTTAATCGATTTAATTCACCGAGACAAAAAAGATCAGAGACAAGGAAGAGATGTAGGCAATTGAGCCCAACATTGACTCGACAATAGCACTAATGGCACATATCCAGCTATATCCACCTCCGTCCGCGACGCTTCAGACTTTGTCGACCTCTGTGCGTTGTACGGTTATTATGCTGAGGAACATGTGGTCCAGACTAGCGATGGATACTTGCTCGGACTGCATAGACTGGGGTGGAAGAAGGGAGAGGAAGATGTAAGAGTCAATAGTGGAAAATACGGTCTAAGGAAGAGAGTAGTATACTTGCATCATGGGCTGCTTATGAACAGCGAGGTCTGGGTTTGCTTAACAGACGAAGAAAGATGCCTGCCTTTCTACTTGGTGGAAAAAGGCTATGATGTCTGGGTGAGTTGAACTTGGCCTACCAATCTGTACAAGATGCTAATGGCTAGCAGTTTGGGAACAATCGTGGAAACAAGTACTCTAAGAAGTGCATCCACTATCCTCCAACATCTATACCGTTCTGGAACTTCTCTATGGATGAGTTTGCTTTTCACGACATCCCTGATAGCATCAATTATATCTTAACAACTACGTCCGCTGCATCCTTATCCTACATCGGATTCTCTCAGGGAACAGCCCAGGCGTTTGCCACCTTGGCTATCCACCCAACCCTGAACGAGAAAGTGGACGTTTTTGTCGCACTTGCCCCAGCTATGTCACCGGCCGGGTTATCCAATGGCATAGTTGACGCTCTCATCAAAGCATCCCCACAAGTTCTTTTCTTGATGTTCGGTCGTCGGGCCATCCTCAGCTCAGCAACGATGTGGCAGTCCATTCTCTATCCGCCCCTCTTCGTAAAGGTGATTGATATGAGCCTGTCATTCTTGTTTAGCTGGAACGTCAAGAATATATCAACCTCACAGAAGCTGGCAGCATACCCCCATCTTTACTCCTTCACAAGCACCAAAAGCATTGTGCACTGGTTTCAGATTATAAGGACTAAGTCATTTCAAATGTACGACGACGATGTTCACCCACCACTATCTATATCAACTGTAAGTAAGTACACTAAGGTGGCTAAATTCCCGACGCGAAACATCAAAACGCCAATCGTACTTGTCTACGGTGGTAGCGACTCCCTAGTTGACATTGGTGTCATGCTAAAGGAATTACCTTCTCATACAATTGCAACCGAGATTCCTCACTACGAACATCTGGACTTTCTTTGGGCACGCGAAGTCGATACGTTGGTTTTTCCGCATGTGATTGATGCGTTAGAAAGCTTCTCCAGCGCTGAGCACTCTAAAGAAGATTTTGCAAAATACAGAGCAGCTCGACATGCCTCGATAATTCGAGGTCAGCCACCAACTCTATATGCCAGCGAGGAAGATGGAAGTCCCAGGATTAACAGCTACGCCAGTGTCGCCAGTGTGACACCGGGGAGAGATGCAGATGCGCTCGCGAGTTCAAACCTCCGTGCGACATTGAGCTCTGGAATACCATCTCAAAATGGGAAAAGAAGGGGAGTACATACTGACGATGAATCTTCCTCCTCTAACTCGCCGACGACGCATATCAAGACTGCAAGAGCGATAGAAAGCGATGGAGCAGGCGGTGATGAGCCATCGAGTCCTGCGGAGTCACGCTTATTGCGGACAGTGAGGAGTGGGAGTACAGGAAGCAATATTTCTTTCGAGGCGCCGAGCTTGAAGGGGAAGGGCATTACCTTGGGTGTAGGTAAGGCTGCAGGCGGAGTGGTAAGCCGTGGGGTTGAAGTGCTCGGGAACATGACGAGCAGTGATACGGACGGGGGAGCTTCTAAGATCACAAGGAAGGGTAAATGAGGCCGGATTGATTGTCATTAGTCTGGCAACTGTTTATCACTTCAAACAGTGTTGGTGCTACGCTGTTTGATCGGAGAAATTGGGAGCAGGAGCGCCTCCCATGACAGTAAGTTGTATTCGCTGCGATGATCAAATTTAGACTAGAAGGTATGTACAGGTCAGCATCAAAGATCACAAAGTGCACGGCATCCATATCAAAAATCATCATTATTCCCATGTCATTCCATCCCATCTTCAAACCTATCAAAATCAAGCAGTCATGCATCAAACCCCAAAACTACACTCACTCAACGCAATCCCCCAGCAACTACCAAACTCTGCCCCGTCGCAAACCCCGTGGTGACGAACATTCTCACGGCATTCGCCACCTCCTCCGGCGCACACAACCTATTCAAAGGAATAGTATCCACTACCCCAGGCACGGCTTCGGAATTAGGAATCATCCCGGTATTGCCGACCATGGCGGGGGCGACGTCGTTTACGGAAATGTTGTAGGGACCGAGATGGTTGGCGAGGTTTTTCATCATAGCCATTAGGCCGCCTTTGGAGGCTGCGTAGTCTGTGAGGAGGGAGGGGCGGCCGTCAGTGGGTTCCGACATGAGATTTTGGGGGAGGGGAGAGGTTTTAAGGGGAATTGGGACGGGCAGTTGAAAAAAAGGGAGGAAAGGTTAGAGTAAATAACTTACGACAGCCATTAATACCGCCTCCGTAGGCGGCGATGGAGGAGATGAAGACTATTCGGCCCCAACGTTGGGCTTTCATGCCTTCGACTACGCCTTTGACGAGGAGGAAGGAGGCGCGGAGGTTTACTGTTAGGGTATATTCGAATTCGGACAGGGGGATGTCGCTATGCTTGTGTTAGCTCTTCCATTCGCTGTCCTATATATATGGTTGGAATGAAACTGACGAGATATCAACAATTCTCTTCCCGTAGCCAGCATTAGAAACCAAAATGTCAACATGGGTTTGATGCTGTTCCTTTATTTCCGTAAAGAGATTCTCAATTTCTTCTGTCGACGCAAAGTCGACTTTGTGAACTGAAATCCGTAGGGTCTTATTTACTTCTGACTCTAATGCTTTTAAGGATACTACGAGCTCTTCGATGGCGGTGCGGTTGGTCGAGTACGTCAATGCTAGATTGACACCTTGGGAGAAGAAGTCGCGTGCGCAGGCAGCGCCAATGCTAAGTTTGAGGATCAGCTTGGTTATGCGTTTGTAGGGATGAAGAGGCTCTGTTAAAAAGGACAAGTCATACCCCCCAGAAGCACCCGTGATTAGAGCCAGCCGGCCAGATATCCTATTGTCTACCATACTGCTAAAAGTTTAATGATTTCTTCGTACACTTCGAAAATCCAAAAAAAAAAAAAAAAAAAGGTAACGATTTGGGGGAGGAGAGTTTGAAGATGTCCAGACTCGGAGAAAGGAGTGTGGCGGAGGATATCGGGATAATCAATTATTGCCTAAACGGTGGAACGGGTCAGAGTCATCTACGTTCCCCGTATCTCCTTCTCCAATTCGCAATATCATTGCATTTATCGCCCTATTATGGATTAGTGGGGTAGAGGAGGGGCATCGTGTATCACTTCAATAGCCGACATGCGGGATGACGGCATTTTTTGGACCTCGCCGAGACGTCGGCAACTCGTCAGAAGCCGACGCCAAAGTCTAGCACACGTCTTATCGCCTCAGCCAACGAGCACTTGATCCAATCAACCCACTTCTCGAACCAGACAGTAAGAAACAGGTCCAGATTTCGAAAATCAGAATAGGCTAAGGTCATTGCTTCGATTGGGGAAGATTGGATTTTCGCTTACAGGAGTTTGTTTCTTGCCTTCGCTGTATCTTGAATGGGTCGGGCAGCCTTCCTCTACACCTTTGCACAGCACAATAGTGATTAGGCGTGGTTTACCTATTCCAAGCACCTTCAGACAGTAGCTCTAACACCTCAGTGCCATGCACGCACTTTGCACTGGAGACCAGGACCTTCACCGTAAAGCATTTTCGTTGTCATGACAACTGGCCACTATGCCTTAGCATCTGTTCAAAAGCCTGGAACTATCCGTCTATGCACGACACGCCTTTTTTTACTCTTCAGCGATTTGTCCTGCTGTTGATACCGCCCTTGAAGTCCCCATAATCATTCAATGTCGCTCCCAGATGAACCCTCATTTCCTCCCACTTCACCACCACCGTCCCGGCGTTTGGCTCTTCTCTCCCACCTCTTCCTCCTCCGCTCATCCCTTCTCTGACTTCGGCTTCGGCTTCTATCCCTTCCCACACCTGCTGGTTGTGACGGCGGAGCCAATCCCCCAGCAGATCCAACGCCGTCTGCCGGCAGCCCATCCCTGTATCTCAATGCTTGCTCTCTATAGTATAGATGTTTCTGCTCTTGCTGGATCCGCTGCATCACCATGTTTGCACCGACTTGCCCTTCGAGCATGCCCATACCTGGATTTCCTCCAATCGCAGAGCTGACTACGGCACCCCCTATCACACTGATATTATTGGCTTGAACCATCTGAGCGTGAGCCACTGGACCCGTGCCAGGGGCGTACTGGGGAGCGGCGGGCTGAAAGACATTGTGAGTTGCGGGTTGTTCGGCACCTGTATAGGTAGGAGGCGCCGGCTGCTGAGGCAAGGCTTCATCTTTGTTCTTTGCCCCATCTTCGTTTTGGCCTTTACTGGGACTCTTGCGATGAAAAAAGGAGGAGAGTGAGCGCATTGTAAGGACTTGAATGCCTCTTTGGTATTGTAGACTTGAGTGAGAGTCGGTTGATTTCGTGAGAGGCAGGTCACGTTTCTGGTTATGAATGAGATACCAAGGATGGTTTGTAGCGCTCAGCAGCGCCATTTTTGCAGAGTGGTGTGAATTGGAGAAGAAACAAGCTCACCTCGTCCAATTTACGGTAGATCACGCACTTCCAATTTCAATATCTAAGTGCGAGCGGTATTTAGGAGTGCTAATTTATACTAAATCCGCTTTGAACGTATATGAAATCTGATTTCTTTGAAGCGATTGAGATGCTTCGGGAGTGGTATCTACAGGACCAGCAGGATGTGGATTGGATAGGGCTGAAAAGGATATCAGATTAGAGGAGCAGAAGGTGATATGTGAATCGATTGGGGATAGCGGAGAGATAGTTGAGAATCGTAGTTAGGTCGAGCGGTGTTCTAAATCGTTGACCAATATCACCGTTGGTCCATGGAGGGGTTGCTATTGGCTGCCTTTACCCAGGGCCGCCAATCACCCTCGGCTCAGTCTCGATATATATCAACTCCTTAAATTTTACATATTGGAAATCAGTATACAACAACAGATTATTGTTAGTTCAAGTTGAGTAATCTAATAGCACACTGCACGTGATATGAGGTATTCGCTATTTATGTTAGTAAGCACCTAGAGCTACCATTTCGGTGCCTATCACAGACTGAACAGGTTAGCGTCTAATCGCTGGCTACCTTACATAATTACGTACCAATGGTGAACACAACCTCACACTCTTCAACGAGCCCACAAATTACAGCCCAAAATGAAAGCTCTCATCCTCAACGCTCCTCTCAAAACTGCCACTGTCCAAGACATCCCGGTCCCAGCCCCCTTGCCACACGAAATCCTCGTCCGCGTGCACTACGTAGCACTCAACCCTGTCGATGCACTCTATACCTTCAACCCACTTGGCGCAAGCGGCCGAGTCGTTGGAAGCGACTTCGCCGGCATTGTCGAAGCCATTGGTACATCTGTGCCTAGCGATATCAAAATCGGTATTAGAGTAGCCGGTTTCTTGCACGGCGCCTGTTCAGCCAATGACTTGCCAGGCGCATTTGCTGAGTATCTGACTGTCCCGTTCGATTTAGCCTGGCGTGTGTCGGATGAGATGAGCTTGGCGCAGGCGGCTTCGGTGTCATTGTGTGGGCTAACGGCTGCGCAGGCGTTGTTTTATAGGCTTGGAATGGCGGCGCCTTTTGATTGGGACGATGACTATGCATTATCGTCAACTAGTGGTGATAAAGCAGATCTTGTGACTGTTTTTATATACGGCGCTTCTACCTCCGTGGGCCTCTATGCTGCGCAACTTGTGAATCTCGCCTTCGCTTCATCGAGCCGTCGATTGTGTCTCATCGGCGCTGCGAGCGCCTTGCGGCATGCGCAGCTCAAAGCCAAGCCGTATTCATACGACCATCTGGTTAACTACCGTGATACTGACTGGCCCCAGCAGATACAGGAGCTCTGTAAAGAGAATGGCGGCGTGGATTATGCTGTCGATTGTATTTCCGAGGGCTTGTCTGTTGAGCGGGTAAGTCGCACTTTAGCAGGCGGCGGCAAAGGTAAGCTGGCGGTTTTAAGATCAAGAGAGGGCGGGGCATGGAATGGTGAGAACGTGCCTGTGGAAGTGGAACCAGTTTATGGAGCTGTTTGGGAGGGCCTAGGAAAAGAGGTGAAATATCAAGGTAGGTACTTCTGTATCTTGGCCCCGTTGGTTAAAGCGGTTGAAATTTGATCACGATAATTATCTTGCACTTTGATTAACTGTTCTCTAATCGGTTATCTAGGCATGTTTCTTCCGTTGTCGCCTCGAGCGAGAGGCTTCGCTGTGTCATTCTACCATTTTCTTTCTTTAAAACTACAACTCGAGCCCAACCCGGTGCGTCTGATGCCGGGCGGACTTGAGAAGATCGTAGAGGATGGATTCACGTTGCTGGGACCTGGTTCAATGGATGAAAGAGGCAGTAATGCTAGGACGGAGCCATGGACGAAGCCGATTAGTATGGAGAAATTAATTTATGAGATTGTTGCTACTTAGTAAGGCGGATTAAAGTGTGTCGCACAACATTTTTACTTCACCATCCTATCTTGCATATTTAAGGGCTGTCGGCAGGTCCGTTCTCATTGTTAATTTTAAGGAGCCATCATCGGAAAATGTGTGGATCAAATTCATCTTATGTCTTTATACATATCAACATTGGCCTTAGAGATAGTAGATATATTTCTTAAATGTTGGCAGTTAAGGTACCATAAAACTTCAAAAGGGGGGAAGTGGGGTGGGATATAGTGCGCCAAGAATGCAGGGTCACGACTTAAATCGAGGTACAAATTAGGGTTTGCTTTGTGCATTCCCCCAATCTCCCTTCTTTGCTAAGCCTGTCATCCAGGACGCGCAGTGGTCATCGGATGGCACTGGAGACAATCAGTTAGGGAGATTGTTGACTGCTCAAAGTTGACGAAAATTATACATCGGGATAGTCGAGTTAAGAACTGCATTTTTGAAAATAATGTGACTATGCACGGGTGAGCAGTGCCTAAGCAAAGAGTGAGTAGCTTGAGCAACGCCTGAGCAGCCTAAGCAGCTTAGGCTTGGTCGGGGAGTGCTCAGGTTACTCAGGCTTGCTCACTACCAACTCACCACCAACTCAGGTTAAGAGACTAAACGGAATCAACGAAAAAGAACGTTAATTGTAGGGGTAGACAGGCTTCGCCGCTTTTGCCTAGGCGCTAATCACCCTAGGCTCACTCATTGCTCAGGCTGCTCAGCCGCCAATAGTGCCTATGGAGAAATGGGGTCGGAGAACGGTATCAGGCATCCATTGTCAAAGAAAATAGGGAAGGGGTTGCTGTTGTCGGACTTAGTGTTGGTGGTCTAATAGCCAGCTTAACCAAACAAGGCAAACATCTCATGAGATAAGTGCAAAAGCATATCATGCAATCTACAGGATGTAGGTGAGGCGACCCGATAAGATCCAGCCCTTATTTGCGGACTCTCTGCGTCAAAGAGTGGGCTCACTAGTTGACACCAGTTGAGATCTACAAAAGCTTTAGTGTTTGTGATACTGTCATGATGAGACGAGCTATGAATTCAGAGTTCTCACAAGTATGAGTCTGAGATCAGAAGCGCCAGGCAAGGCAACTCAGCCTAGAAGCACACCTTCTAGTGCTGGGTCAAGCATTCAGGAATCAGACGCCCGTGAAGAGGGTGATCCACGAGGCAAGCATCCCAAATAGCCGCCTTACACAAGGAAGCTGCCTAATAGAGTTCATGCAGGGTACCCAAAAGGAGGATTCTTGTCTTGGAAAATCGGAGGAGAGCCTGCTAAGCCGCGCTATGAAGATCAAAGCGACCCTGGCCTCCTCTTTATAAACCACACTAGCCCGGCTAATCTCCGATCACGAGATCGGCGGAAGTTGCGGTCACATGTAATGCAACGGTATGTGCATCAAAGAAGACGAAAACTGGAGAAGGAGGAGGCGGTCGATGAGAATCGGGAAGGCGTACAGGGCAGACCGCAGTTGGTGCCCAAAGTTAACGAGGTCCTCGGCGCGGGTCGTGTTGACCCCTTCAAGTCTCTGCCAGTCATTATGTCCAGCTCTATGAGCCGACTACTCGATCACTGTAAGTGTTCTGCTGCCTCTTGTGCACCCTGAGGCTATTGAGGAGCACACCTGAGTAGGCGATGCAAGATGCCTTACCCGTCTTCATAATGTCTAATCCCTAACTTTGAGTCGCTAACACAGCTTCTGTGCTACAGATGCTACAATTCTTGCCCCACTGCACTACCCTCGCAGTAGCCCGGCGGGACGCAACCCGATGACAACAATATGGACGGCATCAGCACTGACAGATGTAGCTCTCCTTCACTCAACCCTTTGTTCCACCAGTGGTCATCTTCTACGCAATGCCAATCAGCCTGAACTCCTCTCTGTTTATTTGTCGCACAAGGCAGAGACGATACGCATAGTCAACGAAAGAATGACAGACATCTCTAAGGCGCTAACTGATGAGACGCTTGGTGCCATTGCACTTCTTGTCACAGGCCAAACGTGCCATGGTGATTATAACGAGATGAATATCCATATGCGCGGCTTGGCAAAGTTGATAGGCATGAGAGGTGGTCTAGAAACCCTAGGTATGGGCGGCCTGCTGGCAGGCGAGATTCTGTGGTGAGACCTCAACAACAACTCGTGTCACGCACTGCTTTCATTGTTACTCAAGCTGACAAAATGATTTAGGTGCGACAATGTGACTGCCTTCCTGTCATCGTCCAAGCCTTTGCTGTCGCTGCCCGAGACCACCAACACCCCCTTCGAAGCCTTCGAAGATCCCGAGCTCAACCTCTTCTTCACCAACTGCCAGGCCAGCGATAATAGTAACAGCTCTCTCCTCTGGAATCCCGCACTCTTGCAGATCCTGTCCGATGGCCTCATTATCGCCCTTCGCAACCTATATACCATGACGGCGCTGCTTGACACTTGCCTCGCGTTTTCCGAGCACGACATGCTGGTATACGATCGCAAACGCGCCTCAGTCCAGCACCAGCTCGCTGACCTGCCAACCCCCCCTCTCGCCGTAGAATCGTATCACATTACCGAATCCTGCCGCATTGCTGCTGTCATATATAGTAACTTGGCTCTCTGGGGCTTTAGGCCGCCAATGAACTTATATGGTGACCTAGCAAGGATGCTCCAGGCTGCGCTACAGGCTACGGATCGTGCGGATCACTGGGGCACCTGGTGGGACATACTGCTATGGACATTGTTTATAGGTGGCTATGCGGCGTTGAAGAGGGAAGAGAGGATGTGGTTTTTGAGGATGATTAGAGAGGTGTTGCAGGAACGAGGTTTGAGGCATTGGGTCGCTATAAGGAATGTCCTAGAAAGGATGCCGATCTGTAGAACGCTGTTGGATCCGTTTGAGACGCTGTGGTGCGAGGCCGCGGCCTTCATGCCGAGAGGAGAAGTTGTTAAGGACGGTGATCTGGTCCTTTCGGTGTGATATTGGCTTTCTGTTCTGGGCATCCGAGCGTTATGGTCAACGCTTGCAGGAGATGTGTCACGCACATTGACACAGAAAGGACAAGATATGGATCTGATCTAGCAAAGAGGAGAAGATTAGGATCACTGCAAAACACCGCAGGTATTTCATTATTATTCGCTTACTAAAATCGAATTGCTAATCGTCTTTAGACTCGAATGAATCACATAAGGGGCTCGCCAAGGAGGGTCAGATACTGCTTGACCACACTCTTCACTTGCTCCTCATAGCTCAAGAGCTTGATTCCGAATACCTTCTCTGTCCGGCTCGAGTCGATCTTCGTTCTCTTCGTCGGCGTTGATCCATTGTTTGGTAAGATGCCCTTCTTGACAGCTTCAGGGAAGTTGCGGTTCACAATGTCAATAGCATCGCTCCAAACTGTGCCCTTCACACCTTCCGAAACAGCAAGGAAGCTCTGGCCGCCCTCAATCTTGGGATCAAGTGCTTTCACGTGGAGGTTGGCGACGTCCCAGACGTGTACTGAAGTGCTTGGAATCGCACCCCAGCCAGAATCTTCCCCAAGAACTTGAGCAAATGCTGCGCGAACAGTAGCATCAGCAATGAGCTTCGGGTCAGTAACTAATTCATTTTCGCCAATAGTAAAGCCTGGCATAATATGGATGATGTCAAACAGCGGCTTCTTCTCCTTTACAAATTCCTTCGTGGCAACAAGAGCGCGAACTTTGCCAGCTGCGTAGGCCTCAAAAGCGTGGTGATAGGGACCAGCTGGGTAAGGAGTCTGATACGTATCATCGAATACTGTGTCGACCTCCTTTGCAATGAACTCCTCCCACGGGATAATGGCAGCCTCTGAGGACGTAATAATAATTCGTCTAACAGTAGTCGTCTTGTATGCAGCGTCGAGGATCGAAATCGTTCCCTTCAGGGCTGGCTGAATGAGCAATGCCTCATACTCTTCCTCCTTAGGACCCGTGCCGTGGATTGTGCCGGAAGCAATGTGCATGATATACTTCACTCCTTGTGCTGCCTTGTCATATGCGCCATCTGCGAGCATGTCGGGTACAATGACGAATGTGAGGCGTGAGCCCGGGTTGATGGCTTTGACAGTGGGCGTCGCGAGAATGGCTTCCGCTTTGGCTTGGCTGCGGACTGCAGCGCGGACTGAGTACCCAGCTTCGAGTGCAAGGTGGATAGTCTTGATGCCGATGAGACCAGTGCCACCGGTGATCAGTACGAGGTCGCCAGACATTGTGAAGTTATTTAGATAGTTGATGTTCGTTGTTTGGGGTGAAATGATGAATGGTTCTGGAGGAGAATTAATTGCGATTTGGTTTCTTGTTGTGATATAAAGGACCGGAGGAAGTTGTCTTTGATGCAGGATGAAACCTCACTTCCACAGCCTCCCAGGCCTCATATATCCATCTTTCCCTCCCCTCCAGCTCAACCATCAATGATCAATCAGCTTGTCTATTCCATTATGTCACCACACAGCTGCATCACCTTATAATGCACTGCTTTCTAAGAACACCCTTCTCTCATAGCCCAATTCACCCTCGAAGGCTGACACACGCATTATTATTAAGCAATATTCTCACGCCGCAATAACGACGATGCAGCCACGTTTTGTGATCTCTAAGAACAATTCTTCTCCTAGCCTAATTCATTCACGAAGTCTGACACATGCATCCTTATTGAGCAATATTCCCATGCTGCAATAACGACGGTGCAGCCACGTTTAGTGCTTTCTAAGAATATTCCTCTAGCTTAATTCGGTCACGAAGTCTGACACATGCATCCTAATTGAGCGGTAGTGTGCACAGCAGGGCACGGCCAATGACAGTACATGGCGCTCGGGCCATGTAGGAACTGTGCTACGCTTACACGGATACTCGGGTTTTCCCAGCCAAATCCCGCCAAATCTGCCTTACAAAGTCGGTAGCCCAAAGGACTCAATAAACGGAGAACTTGAGAGCATGCAAATGAGAACGTTAAGAGAGATGCATTAACAACACAATATCAAAATGTCTAAGTTTAGCATATGTCAGTCCTTAGATATCAGCGATCTCGAATCTCAAATTATATTAAATTATATATTTAAATTTTCTCACAAGTATCCTTCAGGAGCAAATTGGGAAAACTCGCTTGCCAGGGAAAACTTGCTTTTACCCACCACGAGTATCTTGGTATTTGAAATATTTAGCGAATGACACGCAGTAAGCGCCCTAGAATTTAGCGACCAATGCCCTAAAAGCCCTAAAGAAATCTTTACGCTAAAAGTCTGCTCATGGGATAGTGTACGTAGTAGGTTAGACTCGTCTGTGCACGTTAACCCTTACAACTCCAAGTAATCGTTGGTTCAGAACCAACGATTACTTATAATTAGCAGCATCTTCATGAATCTATACTTTCAACTGGCGGACATGTATTTAAATTTTAGGGGAATAGTCGCTAAATTCTCAAGCTGTTACTCACTAATTTTAGGGCTAAACTCTAGGAATATCACAACTAGAGTTCGCAACCACTAGATAGACAAAGTATAAGACTGTAGAGACCACTCTCTAGCCCTTAAAGTTGGGGTGAAGTGACCGCTCCCGAAAAATCACCTGATCTGGGCAATAGTTCTCCCGTACCGAGAGCTTTTGTGTATATGGGAGCAAAGCTTACGGACCTTTGTCTGATGCGATAATGAGAAGCAAGATCCTAGTGGTTCTCTTCCTGACATCGTTCTCTTTTGGCCCGAAGCAGTCAGCCGCTCTTTGCAAGCCCGTAAGGCCCCAGCAAGGCACCCGAAAGAACTCTACGACACTGCAGTCAGCCCGCGCTTGGGGCAGTCTCCATTCTACTGTAAGCCTGTTCTGTATATTCTGCCGTAAATGCGGCACAACATAATACTTTTTGGGATAGGTAGATAATAATACTACTACTATAGAGTTTACAATAGACTATCCACTTTGCTATTTCCAAGCTATACCGCACCGTGCAAGAACTTTAGTGCATAATGTCGCTGGACGAAATAGTCTCTATAAGAATCTACATACTACTATACCTTGTGCGCAATGCGCATGGATAGCACTCTTTATCTCAAAGCCTAAGCAAGGTTTTTCTATGTTTTCTTCCAAATATATCTAGTATTTCACTCAGTTTTCCTTCAAGAAAAAATCAATATCTTTCATTCATTATGCATTCCAGCTCTCTCCTTCTCGTACCTGCTCTAGTTGTTGCAGTTTCAACGTCACCGCTATATGATGGTACAGCTCTGCACGAGCGCCAACACGATACAATTCTCGATTTCTCCTTCTTCGAGCAAGACTTTTTCCCAGCGCCAGCATTGACTCCCCTCACTGAAACCATCCCCTTCCATCGCGTATCCAACGCGCAATTCAACATCGCCCAATCCATCCTCCCAGACACAAGCATCTCCATGAACCGAACCGGTCTCCTCTTTACGAACATCCCACCAAATTTCAACCACCACAATCTCAAGTCCAAGCGGCTCGCAGACTTCGTCTAGGCTGTCCTCCAGGTCTTCAGCTTGCCTGATCAGCATCTTAACATCAGCGCTCTTGTGTAGCAGGTTGATGGAAATAGCTCTTAGCATAGGAGACTTTACAAACATTAGGAACACCACCTTCTTCGCTGCTGGTTTAACGGCTGTCCAGGACCGGGAGTTTCATGTTGTCTCTACACTGTGTAGTAGAAACCTTTTTCTACGATTTCCTTGTCGACCCAAGGCTTGCAGCCAGTGTCGGTGTCGTTCTCAAATGAGGGCGCTATTGGCATGGTGCTTTCGGTTTCTGAATAGACTTGATTTCTCGAGAAGTCACTTTTGCATAACACTGATGAGGTTTGTATATGATTTGCATAGCTTTGAGATCTTTCCATGCTTTAACTTTCCAAACGATCAGTTGCTATATATCTAGATTTGGTTATAATACTGTTTCTTATGTTATAGCTACATGGCCTAGAATAAAATATATGGCAATTTACTGACCTTCCACATTTTTTATCAATTACTGAACTCCCCCTCCCCAATTAAATTACAGCTGTTCCTACCACTCCAGCAGCTAAGAGCTTTGCAACAGGTCTAGCCACAATAGGGAATCTGTTGATGCATATGCCTCGTTTAGCAAGACTCTTTTAGAACACACAGGCTCTTGGTCGCTGTTTGTCGTATATCGTGTGGGCGGGTGGAGACCGCCTCGTGAAGACCTAGGGCACAATCTATATCCCAATAGCGTTTAGGTTATGGCGACCAGACCATGCCTCGACTACCCTTTACTGTACTTATGTTGTCTCGATACTCTGCTATTACAATTAAGAGGCGCATCTGATCATCAATTCGCTTTCCTTTATTTCTCCCCTTCGATCCTAAATAAGCAATCTAGAATTTCTCCTTAGAGTATCAGTCGCATGTCATGTTACGGAGAGTCATGACGAGGAGAGTAATTGCCTGTCAATCTGAGAAAATTCTTCCATTTCTCATTCCTCTGCAATGCAGCTAAGCGTACAGTATCAAAGACAATGCATAATTCGTTATGGTCGTCCTCTAACTACATGAACTTGGCCTTGTAGCCGTCCACACGCTTAATCTCAACTTAATCTCCGCATCTAAGCACTCGCAACGGCGAGACAAGAAGCAAGCTGCACCTCGCATTGCTGTTCTCCTCCGCTGAGGGCACCGCTATTCGCAGCATCAGCGCAGGTGTTATGCTGCACGTCGCAGCTGCGTTGCAATGCTGCAGCCTTGTTGATATCTGTAGTGCCATCTACTGCAAATGGACGAGCTGCTCCTGCGGTGAAGATAACAGGTGGCGCTGGTCCACCAAGATCGCCAGTGAAAGTTTGAACATTGGTGCCACTAGCGGCAGTGGTGGTAGCTGCAGAAGCTGCTGTTGCTGTTGTTGTGGATGGAGATGAGGTGGCCACTGGAGAGGCGACGGAAGAAGCAGCAACCGTAGAAACGGCACTAGCCATGACTCCTAGAGCGGCATTGAATGCATCGGCCGCAGCTTGACCAGTTTGAGCGGCGGCTGCTGTCTGACCAGCAGCGCATGCAGAGATGGCATCCGCTCCTGCCTTACAAGCGCTCTGAAGCTGTCCGCAGATGAAAGAAGTGATGACACCAATACCGAGAGCGGAGCCATGGTTGAAGCTGGCTTTATTTGCGGGCTCAAAAGAATCCGTGTTTCGGCCATCGAAACCAAATCCGAAGACAATAGCCGGATCTGTGCAAGTTCCAAAGTCGAGGGCAGAAGCGGGAGAAGTAATGGCAGCGGTGGGAGAAGCAGCAGCGGTGGAAGAAGCAGCAACGGAGGTGCCAGCAACAGTAACGGTAACTGGTTCGGCGCACGCGGCAGCTGTCTCAGCCTGGGCTGATGTTGAGGTTGCAGCTGGAGCAACAGTGGCAGAAGAATCTCCACCAACTGCAGTTCCTCCAACTGCTGCCTCGATCTCAGCTGCAGTAGCATCATCAACCAATAGGTTTAGGGTAAAGATACAACCAACAGGATCATTTGTCGTGTCACAGGTATTCCCTTTTCCTGTGTCGTCGCTGAGACTGCCAGGTGCGAATGTACCCGATTTTAGAGCATCTTGTGGGTCGCCACCAACGGCCTGGATTTGCTTAGCTAGTTCCAACACGATGGCCTTATTGATGGC
>Ga0335072_10001196_pt1 | contig 43036 bp, 44 predicted proteins | sample Lox_Sample_21_FD_206725 | JGI IMG/M metagenome (GOLD analysis project Ga0335072, IMG submission 206725) | Soil microbial communities from Loxahatchee National Wildlife Refuge, Florida, United States - Lox_Sample_2.1 | ecosystem: Environmental > Terrestrial > Soil > Wetlands | place: USA... | reverse complement strand
GTCAGTCCTTGTTTCGCTTCCCACAGCCGCAACAGTGGCGGATTTCCGCCGCTCCGTTGGCTGCCCCCCGATCATGCTGCACCTGCGTGCCCGGGGTTTTGCCCCTCTTACGCCGACGCTGCCTAAGCCTTTGTTTTGATCGGCAGCTTTGTCGGCGTGCTGACGCACTTATTTGCCGACGCTGCCCTATAGCGCCTTTTCGAACCAGTGGTGCGCATAGCGCTCGTCGTTGAACGGCTCCACTTCCCGGTAGCGGGCGCTGCGGTACAGCCGGATCGCCTCGTTCAGAACGCGGTTCGTCTCCAGCCGTATCGCGCGCGCACCGGTTTCCGCTGCCAGACGTTCCAGCTCGGTCAACAATCGCCGCCCTAGCCCGAGGCCTCGCACTTCCGGCGCCACCCACATGCGCTTCACATACGGCGGTTCACCGGGATACAGGATCAGCCCGCCGCAGCCGACCGGCTCGCCGCGCAGGCGTGCCACCACGAACATGCCCGTCGGCGGCGCCAGGTCGTGCAGCGCCGCCGCCAGCGCCGCCTCCGCGTCGAAGCCGGACTCAAAGCGCGCGTTCAGCTCGCTGAAATACCGGGTCAGGCACAGTTGCGCATCGGGCAAGGCGGGATCCTCGACCGCCATGACGATCATCGATGCGCGCAACAGCTGTTCCACATCGCCCATCGCGGCGAGCAGCCGGGCGCGCTGGCCATCGGTGAGCGGCGCCAGGAAGCTCCATGCCACCGAATCGGAACGGCGATCGATCTCGGCGTATTCCGCGAGGCCAGTCTCGGTCAGTTGCGCGCAGCGAACCCGCCCATCCCCCGGGCTGGCGGCAACGGTCACCAGTCCCTGCCGCTCGAGGGCGCGCAGCACCCGGCTGGCATAACCCGAGTCCAGTCCAAGCCTGGCGCGCAACCGGCGCACTTCAAGGCCGTGCGGCCCGATCTCCCACAGCACGCGTGTTTCCGTCATCGGGCGCGCGCGGCCAAGGAACTGGTCCGTCAGGGCGCCGATGCGCTCGACGGCGATGCGGTTGAAGGCGCGCGTCAGCGCAATCGCGGCCTGGTCCATAATCTCTGACTTTAGTCAGAGGATGCATCCCCGGTCAATCCATACGGCCGGGTCCGCGGCGGGGATGCGCCAGGAGTCCAACGTCCGGGCGTCAGGCGATCAGTGCGGCCAGTTCGGTCATGCTGGGCACGATCAGGTCCGGCTGGTGCGGCGTGGCGCCGAACGGGCGGCGGCGGCGGTCGATGAATACCGTGCGCATGCCGGTTGACCTGGCACCGATGCAATCGAAAGCATGGTTGGCAATGAACAGTACCTCGCCCGGCGCAACGCCCATCAGGTCCGCCGCCATTTCGTAGGTGCGGTGATGCGGCTTGAACGCATGGGCAACGGCAACGGAGATGATACGGTCGAAGGCGATGCCATGATGGCCGCGCGCGGTTTCCAGCATGTCGGGATCGCCATTCGACAGCACCGCCAGTTGGTATCGCGTCCGCAGCCGGTTCAGCGCGGCCGGCACTTCGGGAAACGGCTTCAGGCGCTCGATCGCGGCGACCAGTGCGCGGACGTCGTCCGGCGTGTAGGAAATGCCGGCGCGATCCATCACGAACGCGACGGCGCGCTCGCCGATCTCGCGATAGGGCGTGTGGTCCTTTTCCAGCAGCGCATCGATCATCGAGTTCTCGAAATGCGTCCGCCGCCACCATGTAACGAAACTGTTCGGGCTGCCCGGCCAGTTCCTGGCTTTCAGGAACGGCGTGGCAGCCTCCACCAGGCCGGACTGCATGTCGACCACCGTGCCATACTGGTCGAACATGCAGACCTTGATGGTGGATTTCAGAACCAGCGGGTCGGTCATGGCAGCCTCCATCGCATCGGCGCTAACCTGGGGACGGATCCGCCGCCCCAGCAAGGACCGCCACCATGCCGCAAGACTTCCTGTTGCGCCCAATCGGCGTCATCGGCACGCCCTGGCGCAGCATCGCCGACTGTCCGCGCAACGGCCGCCAGCCCGATCCGGCGCCGCCGTGCAGCGTGCGGGTATTCGCCGAATACTGTAACGGGCTGCAATCGGTCCAGGGCTTCTCCCACCTGATCCTGTTATACTGGCTCGGCGGGACCACGCCGCCTCAGCTCGTGTTCACCCCGCCGTTCGACTCCCAGCCGCGCGGCATCTTCGCCACGCGCGGGCCGCGCCGCCCGAACCCGATCGGCCTCTCGGTCGTCGCATTCGACGGCATGACCGGCCCGGACACGCTGAACGTCCGATACCTGGACTGCATGGATGGCACCCCCCTGCTCGACATCAAGCCGTACCTGCCGACCACCGACGCCGAGCCGGACGCGCGCATGGGTTGGCTGGACCCACACGCGACCTGCAACCGCCAGACGCAGACCCTGACCCGGCGACCCTGAATGCCTGCGCATCTCGATTGACTCGGATCGCGCGCTTCGTCAGTTTGCGTGGGCTGGGATCGGGCCCACGAATGGCTCAGACGCAACAAACGGGAGGACTAATATGACAGGCCGCCGTGCCGCGACGCGCAGATTCTACGATCCTGTGCGCACGACGTGATGCCGGCCGTCCCGTCTTCGGACACCTCCGCGCTGCTGGCAATCCGCGGCGTCAAGGTGCGTTTCGGCGGCGTGATCGCGCTGGGCGGCGTTTCGTTCGACGTCGGTTACAGTCAGATCTGCGGCCTGATCGGTCCTAACGGCTCCGGCAAGACCACGCTCTTTAATTGTATCAGCGGTATCTATCGCTACCAGGAAGGCGATATCCGGTTTGAGGGCGCCTCGCTGAAGGGAACGCCGCGGCACAACATGGCGGGCCTGGGCATCGGCCGCACCTTCCAGAACGTCGCCCTGTTCCGCCGCCTGAGCGTGCGCGACAACGTCCTGGTTGGCGCGCACCATCTCGGCCGATCCGGCTTCGTGGCAAACGCCCTGCGCCTGCCTGTCGTCCGCCGCGAGGAGCAGGAAAGCGGCGCGCGGCTGGACATGCTGCTGGATTTGCTGGACCTGCGTTCCGTGGCGGCGGTTCCCGCCGGCAGCCTGCCCTTCGGCTGGCAAAAGCGTGTCGAGTTGGCACGCGCCCTGATCGGCGGACCCAAGCTGCTGCTGCTGGACGAACCCGCCGGCGGGCTGAATCACGGCGAAGTCGATGACCTGGCGGTAATGCTGCACCGTATCCGCGAGCATTTCACCCTCAGCATCCTGCTGGTGGAACACCACATGAACCTGGTGATGCGCGTCTCCGACAAGGTGGTGGCGCTGGAATTCGGCTTGAAGATCGCCGACGGCACGCCTGACGAAGTGCGCAACGAACCGGAAGTGATCCGCGCCTATCTCGGCGAAACCGAGGAGGAGGCGCATCATGCCCGCGTTGCTTGAAGCCCGCGGGCTGCACGCCGCCTATGGCGAGACGAAGGTATTGCACGGCATCGACTTTGCGGTGCAGGAGGGCAGTGTCAGTGCATTGCTCGGCGCCAACGGCGCGGGCAAGACGACAACGCTGCGCGCCATCTGCGGCATGGTGAAGACGCAGGGCGAGATCCTGTTCTCCGGCCAGCGCATCGACGGCAGGGCAACCGAGGACGTGGCACGGCGCGGCGTTGCCCATGTGCCGGACGGGCGCGGCACCTTTCTAGAACTGACCGTCGAGGAGAACATGCGGCTCGGCGCCTACACGCGGAAGGACCGCGCGGTGGCCGCCGATTTCGACCGCATGTTCGGCTACTTTCCCCGATTGCGGGAGCGCTTCCACCAGCAGGCCGGCACACTGTCGGGCGGCGAGCAGCAGATGCTGGCGATCGCCCGGGCGCTGCTGCTGCGGCCGAAGCTGCTGCTGCTGGATGAGCCGTCCTTCGGGCTGGCGCCGCTGATCGTGCAGGAGATTTTCGCGATCATGCGCCGGATTCGCGCGGACGAGAACGTCAGCATCCTGCTGGTGGAACAGAATGCCAGCCTGGCGCTGGATTTTGCCGAGTATGCGTATCTGCTGGAGACCGGGCGCATCGTGGTGTCAGGGCCGGCGGCGGAGATCCAGCAGGACGAGGCGATACGGCGGTCGTATTTGGGGTACTAACGGTTAGCCAGCCCTTTCCCGACGGGCGGGAGAGGAAAGGAGGACTGCTTGGAAGGCTTGATCCATCAGGTGATGTCCGGCATCGCGAACGGCAGCATCTATGCGTCCGTCGCGCTGGCGCTGGTGATGATCTACAAGGCCACCCACCACATCAACTTCGCTCAGGGCGAGATGGCGACCTTCGCCACCTACATCTCGCTCATGCTGATCAATGCCGGCGTCTCGTACTGGGCGGCCTTCCTCTTCACCCTGGTCATCGCCTTCGCCGGCGGCATGGTGATCGAGCGCATTCTGATGCGGCCAATGATGAACGCGCCGGTGCTGTCTTCCGTCGGCGTCTTCATCGGCCTGCTGCTGATCATCAACGCCTGCAGCGGCTGGTTCTTCGGCTACACGATCAAAAGCTTCCCATCGCCTTTCCCCAGCCAGCCCATGCTCGGCGGTTACGTGTCCGGCCACGAACTCGGCTCCACCGCGGTCACCCTCGTGGTGTTGCTCCTGGTCTATCTGTTCTTTCGCTACACCAGGCTCGGGCTGGCGATGCGCGCCGCGGCGTTCAATCCCGCCTCCGCCCGGCTGGTCGGCGTGCGCGTGGGCGCGATGCTGGGGCTGGGCTGGGGGCTCGCCGCAGCGATCGGCTCGATGGCCGGCATGATGGTGGCGCCGGTGGTCTTCCTCGATCCCAACATGATGTTCGGCATCCTGCTCTATGCGTTTGCCGGCGCGCTGCTGGGGGGCATCGACAATCCGCTCGGCGCGGTGCTCGGCGGGTTTGCCGTCGGCATCATCGAAAACCTGGGCGGTGCCTACCTCGTTGGCACCGAGCTCAAGTTGACGCTGGCGCTGGTGATCATCGTCGTGGTGCTGGTGGTGAAACCGACCGGTCTGCTGGGCCGGGCCGTACAGAGCAGGGTGTAGTCCGATGCCAAGCGAGCAGACCATGCAGGACGGTCCAATGGTGCAGGCCGGCGTGAAGCCCGATGGGACAACATTGTTCGGATCGCCGTCCGTCGAGGCAATGCCGGCGCCGGCAACCGCCGGTGCCGATCCGTACGTGCCAACCGGCGATGCCGCGCTGCTGGCGGTGGCGAACACGCGCAGCCCGGCCAGAACACGGCGCAGTGCGATGCTGGTGGTGCTGGCACTGATCGTCGCCGCCGCCGTGCCGACGGCCTTCTTCAATGGCTATCACCTGTTCCAGCTTACCATGGTGGTGGTCTACGCGATCGGCATCCTTGGCCTGTCGATGCTGATCGGCTTCAACGGCCAGATCTCCCTGGGCCACGGCGCATTCTTTGCGATCGGCGCGTATACCGCGGCGATCCTGATGGCGAACTGGGACGTGCCGTATTGGGCGACGTTGCCGGTGTCGGCCGCGGTCTGCGCGATTGTCGGCTTCCTGATCGGGCTGCCGGCGTTACGCCTGGAAGGCCATTACCTCGCGCTGACCACCTTCGCGCTGGCGATATCGATCCCGCAACTGCTGAAGATAAACGCTGTGTCGGATTGGACCGGCGGCGTGCAAGGCCTGGTGATCGACAAGCCCGACGCCCCCTTCGGCCTGCCGTTTTCCGGCGACCAGTGGCTTTACCTGTTCGCGCTTGCGGTTGGGGTCGTGCTGTACGTGATCGCCTGGAACCTGACGCGCGGGCGCGTGGGCCGGGCGATGATGGCGGTACGCGATCACTCGCTGGCAGCCGAGGCGATGGGCGTCAACCTCGCCATGCTGAAAACGCGCACCTTCGCCTGGAGCGCAATGTTCACCGGCATCGCCGGCTCGTTGCAAGCGATCGTTGTGCAGTTTGTCGCGCCGGACGCGTATGGCGTGTTCATCTCGATCTTCCTGTTCGTCGGACTGGTGGTGGGCGGCGTGGCGTCGATCGGCGGCACGATCCTCGGCGCCGTGTTCATCGAATTCGTGCCAAACATCGCCACCCAACTGTCGAAGTCCGCACCGGGCGCGATCTACGGCCTGCTGCTGATCGCGGTGATGTTCCTGATGCCGCAAGGCGCCGGCGGATTCCTGAAGTCGCTCGCCACGCGGCTACGCAGGTAGCTAAACCTCGCCCGCGCGAAGCGTGGGAGGTTGCCACACCAATGACCGCCTACCTCGTCTCGACCGCCGTCACGGCCGGCATCTACGCGCTGATGGCACTGGGGGTGAATCTGACCTGGGGACTGGCGGGGCTGATCAACCTCGGCCTCGCGGGGTTCTTCGCCGTCGGCGCCTATACCACCGCCCTGCTGACGAAGGGCGGCTGGCCGATCCCGCTCGGCGTCATTGCCGCCGCGATCACGGCCGCCGCCACCGGCGCGCTGGTTGCTCTCATCACCGCACGATTGCGCAGCGACTACCTCGCCATCGTCACGCTCGGCTTCTCGGAATCGGTCCGCATCGCCGCGTCGAACGAAATCTGGCTCACCAATGGCTCCGACGGCATCGCGGGCATTCCCGGCCCGTGGCGAGGCGTGGTCTCGCCGCAGATATTCGAGCAACGCTTCCTGGGCATCGTCGCCGCGGTTCTGGTGGCCGCCTTCGTCGTGCTGCAACGACTTTCCCGCTCGCCGTTCGGCCGCGTGCTGCGCGCGATCCGTGACGACGAGGACGTGGCCGCCGTCGCCGGCAAACACGTGCTGGTATTCAAGGTCCAGGCATTCGCGCTGGGCGCCGCGGTGCTCGGCGTCGCCGGTGCGCTGTATGCGCACGATACGTCCTATGTCGCGCCCGACATCTTCGCGCCGCTGCTGACCCTGAACATCATCCTGGCGCTGGTTGCCGGCGGACTGGGAAACAACGCCGGCGCGGTGCTCGGCGCGGCATTGATCGTCGCATTGCTGGAAGGCACCCGGTTCATTGCGCCGCTGCTGAGGTTCCTCGCGCCCGCGCAGGCAGCGGCGATGCGCGAGTTGCTGATCAGCGCGCTGCTGCTGGCGATGCTGCGCGTGCTGCCGGCCGGATTGCTGCCGGAACGCCGCGGCGAAACGGCGCGGTGAACACGCAGTCGGGAACGCCGGCAACCACTTCGCATCGGCGCGGCAATCTGTTTCGGCACTGGCATGTCGTGCCTGTGAGTCGCGTGCAATCCTTTGCGCGCATGCCTCAATCCATGCGTACGTAGTATCTTCTGGGTTCGCCTGCTTCTATAGTGTCGAGCATGCCATTTGACGTGCGGGATTTCCCCGGCGCTCCGCCGGAAGATCGGGCTGCCGGGCAACGCAACCGCCGGTTGGTTGCGTCATGGCTGTTTTCCGTAGCGGGCATGATCTTTGTCATGGTTGTGCTCGGCGGTGTCACACGGCTCACCGGTTCCGGCCTGTCCATCATGGAATGGGCGCCGGTCAGCGGCATCCTGCCGCCGCTCAATCATGCAGATTGGGAGAAGCTTTTCCGGCTGTATCAGCAGATCCCGCAATACGCACTGCTGCACCAGGGTTTCGGGCTTGACGGGTTCCGCCGCATCTTCTGGCTGGAATGGATCCATCGCCTGTGGGGACGCCTGATCGGCCTGGCCTTCCTCGTTCCGATGGTGTGGTTCTGGAGCACGGGCAGGCTCGAGCGGCGCCTCCGCCCATGGCTCGTGCTGCTGTTCCTGCTTGGCGGCCTGCAGGGCGCGGTAGGCTGGTTCATGGTGTCGTCGGGGTTCTTCCCGGATTCCACGTCGGTAGAACCATACCGGCTCGTCATCCACCTGGCACTCGCGCTGTTACTCTATAGCGCAATCGTCTGGACCGGCATGACCGTGCTGCGCCCGACGCCGATGCACCGGCCGCAGACATTCCGGCTGCGTCACTTTGCCGTCGCCTGCTGCGGTCTGCTGGCGATAACCATCATCGCCGGCGGCTTCGTCTCGGGCACGCATGCCGGCCTGGACTACAACACCTTTCCGCTCATGGATGGCCAACTCGTACCCGCCGGTTACGCGCGGCTCACGCCTTTCCTGCGCAACCTGACCGAGAATATCGCCGCCGTGCAGTTCGACCACCGGCTGCTGGCGACGCTGACCGTGCTCACTGTCACCGCCACCGTCATCGTGGGCTTCGCCACCCCGACCGCGGTCGATGTGCGCCTGCCCTTGTTCGCGCTCGGGCTGACCGCCGCGGTGCAGTACGGGCTCGGCGTGGCGACCCTGCTGCTGTCCGTCCCGGTTGGCCTGGCTGCCGCCCACCAGGCCAACGCCGTGCTGGTGCTGACCTCGGCCGTCATGCTGCTCCACGCGCTGCGGCGTCCATCATCCGCCGCAACGGCGGCGTAATCCGGCAAATGGGCGCACGAAAGGGCCATAGCCTGGCGGAGTCGCCGACAGTCGAGGCCGATCCGGTGCTCGATGCGCTGCCGGTCGGTGTCGCGATCGTTGATGCCAACAGCCGTATCGCCTTCATGAATCTGGCATTCTACGACTCGCTCGATCTGCCGCCGGACAGCATCCTGCCGGGAACGCCGGTGGCGGAGGCGGTGCGTGCCGCGGCCCACCGCGGAGTCTATGGCCCCGGCGATCCGGACGCGCAGGTCGCGGCCGTGCTGTCCGCCGACCGTTCCCGCGCTGGGCGGCTGCGCCGGCGCACATTCCATGGCCGCAGCTTCGATCTGCACAGCGCGCCCCTGCCCGACGGCGGCTACGTCGTCTGCGCACTCGAAACCACCTCGCTGCTCGCCTCCCGCGACGAAGCCGAGCATGCGTTGAGGCAGACCAACACCGCGCTCGCCACGTTGCAGGTCGGGCTGGCGGCATTCGGTACAGGCGGCAGCCTGCTGTTCGCCAATCCGCGCTTCAGCGAATTGCTTGCCCTGCCGCCGGAGCAGGTCCGGACCGGCCGGCAGTTCTCCGCTTTGCTGGATCTCATGGCCACGCGGGATGAATTTGCCGGCGTCGACGGCGAGGCGTTTGTCGCCGCGCAGCGCGCACTGGATCGCTCCCGCCCGTCGGCCATGCGGCGCAACCGCGGCAACGGCCAGGTGATCGATGTCACCTCCGATCCGTTGCCCGACGGCGGCTGGACGATGGCGGTCGCGGACGTGACGCCGCTGGTCAGCGCGGAGGACGAAGCCTCCCGCCGGGCTCGCGCGCTGGATGCAATCCTGGAAGCCATCCCGCATGGCATCTGCGTCTATGGGCCCGACCATCGGGTGACCATGTTCAACCGTGCCTACAGCCAGGTCATGTCAGGGGCGCCGCTCGCGGTCGGCGACCATCGGCTCGACATCATCCGCCGCCGTGCCGAAGCCGGGGAGTACGGCCGAGGCAATGCGGCGGAAATCGCGGCGCAGCAGACCGCGCTGGACGTGAACCGGCCGCAGATGCGCCGCCGCCGCCGCCCGAACGGCGGTGTCGTCGACGTCCGTACCGCCCCTTTGCCTGCCGGCGGCTTCATCAGCGTGGTGACCGACATCACGCCGCTGACCACGGCGGAAGCGGAACTGTCCCGCCGCGCCGAGGAAATGGCGGCGATGTTAGCCTCGATCCGCCACGGCGTGCTGCTGTGGGGCGCGGACCGCCGGCTGATCGCCAGCAACGCCGCGGTCGCGGAAATGATGAACCACCCGCCCGGCCTGCTGACCCCCGGCCGCACGCAGGACGAAATCCTTGACAGCATGCTGCGCCGCGGCGAGTACGGCGAAGGGCCGGCCGCACAGGCCTATGTCGAGGCATTGCGCCAGCGCGACCGCTCAACGACCTACGTCCGCAATCTGAGGTTGCGGAATGGCCGCGTCATCGAGATCCGCTCCGACCCGATTCCGGGGGGCGGCTGGGTCTCCACCTATACCGACGTCACCGAAACCAATCGGACCGAGGAAGAACTGCGCCGCGCCAAGGAAGCGGCGGAGACCGCCAACCAGGCGAAATCGCGCTTCCTGGCGACCATGAGTCATGAGCTGCGCACGCCGCTGAATTCCGTGATCGGCTTTTCCGATGCCTTGCTGCGCGACGCCGCCAACCCGACGCCCGGCCGCGTCGCCGAATTCGCCCGCCAGATCAACGAATCCGGCCGCAATTTGCTCAATCTCATCAACATCATCCTCGACGTGGCCCGGATCGAGGCGGGGCGTTTCGATCTGGCCGCCGACACGGTCGATGTCGGCCGCCTGCTGCGGGCCGCGGTACGGCAGGCGGACGCGGCCGCCCAGGCAGCCGAGGTCACGCTGGTCACCGAACTCCCCAACGATCTGCCGTTGCTGCGCGGCGACGAACGGCGGCTGGCCCAGGTGATGCGCCAGTTGCTGTCGAACGCGGTGAAGTTCACCGAGATCGGCGGGACGGTCACCGTCGGCGCCCGGCTGGAACCGGACGCAGGACTGCTGATCTTCGTGCGAGACACGGGAATTGGCATTCCGGAGAACGATCTCGACCGGGTGTTCGAGCCGTTCACCCAGCTCGATTCCACGCTGGCGCGCCGCTACCAGGGTTCCGGCCTCGGCCTTTATGTGTCGCGTGCCCTCATCGCCGGGCATGGCGGGCGCCTGACCCTGATCAGCCGCGCCGGCGAGGGCACCACGGCCGAAATCCGCCTTCCGGCCAGCCAATTGACCGAACCGACGGGGTGATGGCGAAAGCGGCACCGGCACCCAATGTAGACACAGGCAACCGATCAGGACTGGCAATCGCTATGACCCCACTCGCCGAGACCGACAGGCTGTTTTTTGAACGGGCCGACGCCGGGCTGGACCGGGCCACCGCCGAGAGCGTGCTGGGTGAGGCGCTGGGCGCCAGCGATGACGGCGAACTCTACCTGGAATACCGGGAATCCGAGTCGATCAGCCTGGACGATGGCCGCATTCGCGCCGCCGGCTTCGACACGTCGCTCGGCTTCGGCATGCGTGCCGTGGCGGGCGAGGCCACCGGCTATGCCCATGCCGGCGAGCTATCGGAACCGGCGCTGCGCCGCGCGGCGTCCAGCGTGGCGGCGATCGCCGCCGGCCATTCCGGCACTACCGCCGAGCCGCCGCGCGCGACCAATGCACGGCTCTATTCCGATGCCAACCCGCTCGGCGCGGCAGATTTCCCCGCCCGCACCGCCTTGCTGTCCGAAATCGACGTGTACGCCCGCGGCAAGGATAGCCGGGTGAAGCAGGTGATGGCCTCGATCTCCGGCGAGTGGCAGGCGGTGCAGATCATGCGCGCCGACGGCAACCGTGTCGCCGACCTGCGTCCGCTGGTGCGGCTGAACATCGCGGTGGTAGTGGAGAAGGACGGCCGCCGCGAGACCGGCAGCTATGGCACCGGCGGCCGGTTCAGCTACGACCGGGTGACGGACCCGTCGATCTGGCGCGCCGGGGTGGACGAAGCCCTGCGCCAGGCCCTGGTGAACCTGGAGAGCATTCCTGCTCCGGCCGGCGAGATGGAGGTGGTGCTTGGCGCGGGTTGGCCCGGGATTCTGCTGCATGAGGCGATCGGCCACGGCCTGGAGGGCGATTTCAACCGCAAGAAGACATCGGCCTTCGCCGGCCTGATGGGCCAGCGGATTGCGGTGCCGGGCGTGACGGTGGTGGACGATGGCACCTTGCCCGACCGCCGCGGCAGCCTGACGGTGGACGATGAGGGTACGCCCACGAACCGCACCGTCCTGATCGAGGACGGCATCCTGGTGGGCTTCATGCAGGACCGGCTGAACGCGCGGCTGATGGGCGTGGCGCCCACCGGCAACGGCCGCCGCCAGTCCTATGCGCATGCGCCGATGCCGCGCATGACCAACACCGTGATGCTGGGCGGCACCGCGACCGCGGACGAGATGATCCACTCCGTGAAGCGCGGGCTGTATGCGGTGAATTTCGGCGGCGGCCAGGTGGATATCACATCCGGAAAATTCGTGTTCTCGGCGTCCGAGGCCTACCTGATCGAGGACGGCAAGGTGACCGCCCCGGTGAAGGGCGCGACGCTGATCGGCAACGGCCCGGACGCGCTGACCAAGGTGACGATGGTCGGAAACGATATGGCGCTGGACCCGGGCATCGGTACCTGCGGCAAGAACGGCCAGGGCGTGCCGGTGGGCGTCGGCCAGCCGACGCTGAAGATGGCCGGGCTGACGGTGGGCGGCACCGCGGCTTAGGCATCGGCCTGTACCGGCGCTGCGGCGGGGTGTTACTGCTGCGCCAGAGTTGGCGGTGCCGGAATCACCAGCGTTCACCGTGCCAGAATCATGTGGCCGCGCCGCATGTCACACCGTGGCGTTGCGCGCTGCGGTGCCGTGCAGCAATCCAGGCCGCGCGGAATGCCCGGGCCGCCATCGCGGTCGAGCCTGTGTCGCCGCATCGCTCGATGCGATCGGAACGCGCCGCGCGCGGCTATTCCTGTTTCGGCTTTTCGGTGACTGCCGCCGCCGGCGTAACGACCGGCCGCGGCGTCTTTTCAATCGCGCCCGTCATTGGGATGAAGAACACGCCCATGTCGCGCCGGGAATGGATCTTGCCTTCCGCATCCTTGGTATAGACGTACAACACCTGACCACGCTTGAACGGCTGTCCGATCGGAATCACCATCCGCCCGCCCGGCTTCATCTGCTTGAACAGATCGGGGGGTGCGTATTGGGCGGCACAGGTGACGATGATGACGTCAAAGCCGCCCTCGACATCCGGCCAGCCATAATAGCCGTCGCCCACCTTGGTATGAACGTTGTCATAGCCGAGCGGCGCGAAAATGCGGCTGACCGCATTGCCCAGTGGCGCAATGATCTCGATGGTGTAGGCCTGTGCGACGATGCGTGACAGCAGCGCGCTCTGGAAGCCGCTGCCGGTGCCGATCTCCAACGTCGTTTGCCCGGGTTTCGGCTGGCAGACCTGGGTCATATAGGCTTGGCCAAGATAGTCTGACAGCGCCGAGCCCCAGCCGATGCCCCAGGGCTTCGGGTCCTTCTCATACGCGTCGCCCGGCGTCGCGCGATGTTCGGAATAGATATAATGGAAGTATTCGCGCGGCACGGTTGCGAACGCGGCCATCACCGCGGGATCGGCGGTGCCGAGATGCTGCTTCAAATAGCTCTCAATTAGGCGTAGCGCCGCCGGCTTGCGATTTTGAATCGCATCGAACTGCGCGTCGGTCAGGCTGACGGGGCGGCCGGACGCGTGCATGGCGGTTTCGTACGCCTGGCGGGTCCACACCGTATCGGCGCGGGCCGCTGTTGCGGCACACAGCGCCATCGTTCCGGCCAGGAACCCGCGCCGCCTGATCTGATTATCGAAAGTCACGTCTGGGATTTCCCTGCCTGGGATCGCCGGATCGATGGCACACCACGCCGCACCGCACAACCGCTTCGCTGTGCATTGCCGCCCCCAAGGCCACAATTGTCCTGCCGCCTGCCTGGGCTTCGTCCGCGGTCGCCGCATTGACACGTTTGCGACAGCAAGGTTACGCCCCCGTGCCAGCGTCCAGGGGAGCTAAAATCGCATGCCAGTCCACGCCTTCATTTTCCCCGGCCAGGGCAGCCAGGCGGTCGGCATGGGCCGCGACCTGGCCGCCGCGTTCCCGGTCGCCCGCGAAGTGTTCCAGGAAGTGGATGAAACCCTTCGCCAGAACCTCGCGCGCCTGATGTTCGAAGGTCCGGCAGAAGAGCTGACGCTGACCGAGAACACACAGCCAGCCTTGATGGCACACTCGCTGGCGGTGCTGCGCGTGCTGGAAAAGGAAGGCGGCATCACGCTGAAACAGAAATCCGCGGTTGTCGCCGGACATTCGTTGGGCGAGTACACGGCCTTGGCGGCGGCCGGGGCATTCACGATGGCCGATGCGGCCCGGTTGTTGAAGTTGCGCGGCCAGGCGATGCAGCGGGCGGTTCCTGCCGGCGAGGGCGCCATGGCCGCATTGCTCGGCGCCGACCTGGATCAGGCGCGGCAACTCTGCGAATCCGCCGCGCCGGTTCCCGGCGGCGAGTCGCCGGCAAACGAGGTGATCCAGGTCGCCAACGACAACGGTGCCGGCCAGGTGGTGGTGTCGGGCCACCGCGGGGCGGTGGAGCGCGGCGTGGCACTCGCCGCGAGCCTGGGCATCCGACGCGCGATGCTGCTGCCTGTTTCGGCACCGTTCCATTGCGCTCTCATGGCGCCGGCCGCCGATGCGATGGCGGAGGCTTTGGAGAAAACCCCGCCCGGCGTGCCTGTCGTGCCGCTGATCGCCAACGTTTCGGCAGCGAAGGAAACCGATCCCGCGCGCATCCGCGTACTGCTCTGCGAGCAGGTAACGGCGACGGTACGGTGGCGGGAATGCGTGCAGGCGATGACCGCGCTGGGCGTGGACAATTTCGTTGAACTCGGCAGTGGCAAGGTATTGTCGGGACTGATCCGCCGTATCGCGCCGGATGCCGCAACCGCGTCGGCGGCTACGCCGGCGGATGTGGAGGCATTGTTGAAGGTGCTGTGATCGCGTTGATGCGGCCAACTGATGCAGCGTCCGTTGCTTGACTGCGAACGATCATCCGGCCGTTTAACCGCCTGGCACCGCAACTGCGCGAACGCGCCACCTCGTGCCGGCCGAACGCGCGAATATGCGGCCCTCTGGACAAGGCGCGGCGTTCGGCCTTGTATCGGCTGCGATGCCCACAACGCGCAGGAAGGCGGTCGTTGCCATGCAAAACGACGAGACCAGGACGAACCGGCCCGGTACGCGCACGTCGCGCCGGAACGAGGCGCATACGGGCAGCATGCCGCGCGGCGAGGGCCGCGAGGGCTACGTGCGCACGACACGCGGCGTCAAGATTTCGGTGCGGTCGTACTATCTCGAAGACCAGTCGCATCCGGACGACAACCATTTCGTCTGGGCCTATCGCGTGAAGATCGAGAACAACGGGCGCGAGACAGTGCAACTGCTGCGCCGCACCTGGCAGATCACCGATGCGCGCGGCCGCACCCAGCACGTGCATGGCGCCGGCGTGGTGGGCGAGCAGCCGGTTTTGGAACCCGGGGAAAGCTTCGAATATACCTCCGGCACGCCGCTCGACACGCCGTCCGGCTTCATGGTCGGCGCCTATCACATGGTGGTCTCGTCCTCGGGCGAGAATTTCGATGTCCCCATTCCCGCGTTCAGCCTGGACAGCCCGCACCAGGGCGGTAGGGTGCACTAGCGGGATCGACTGCACAGGGTTGTGACGCCGGTCCCGGACGACCACATTCCATTGGCGACCGCCGAAGGCGTCGCCCCAGCAGCGCGCGGCGCCTGGCGTGGCGCGCCACAATGACCGGAGGAGCCAGGCGGTGAACGTCGCTACGCGGAAACCAAGTTACGGACAGACCGACACGGCCTCCGCCACCGAGCGGCCGACGCGGGAGGAAGCCGAGGCAGCGATCCGCACCTTGCTCCGCTGGGCCGGCGACGATCCGACGCGCGAAGGGCTGCGCGGCACGCCCGATCGTGTGGTGCGGTCCTTCGAGGAGTTCTTCGCCGGTTACGCCACCGATCCGGTTGGGCTGTTGGCGCGCACCTTCGAAGAGACCGACGGCTACGACGAGATCGTCCTGCTGCGCGACATCCGGCTGGAAAGCTATTGCGAGCACCACATGGTGCCGATCATCGGCCGCGCGCACGTGGCGTACCTGCCGCATCGCCGCGTGGTCGGCATCAGCAAGCTGGCGCGCCTGGTGGAGGCGTACGCGAAGCGCTTCCAGATCCAGGAGAAAATGACCGCGCAGATCGCCAACACCATCCAGGACGTGTTGGAGCCGCGCGGCGTCGCAGTAGTGATCGAGGCGGCGCATCAGTGCATGACCACGCGCGGCGTGCACAAGCCGGGGGTGACCATGGTCACCAGCCGCATGCTGGGCGCGTTCCGCGACAATGCGAGCACGCGGCGGGAGCTGCTGGCGATGATCGGCAACCGCGGAACTGCGATTCTGGGCGACTGAAAGACGCCGGCGCCGCATTGGTTCAATCGCTGTTGCGCTCATTGCCGGCAACCTCGGGGACCAAGCTACGTTGGCGCCGCTTTGCTTCGACCGCTGTTGCGCCAAACACGATGCCCGGCGGCACGGAAATCATGCCCGCATAGCGTGCTGCCGCGGCATCCCACATGGCCGCGCTACCTCGGCGCTATCGTGCGGTCCCAGGCGCCTGATGTGATGCCCCGCTCACGCAGGCGGAACTTCTGCACCTTGCCGTTCTCCGTCATCGGCAGTGACGCCACGAACTCGATGAAGCGCGGGATCGCAAAGGCGGGCATGCGCCCGGTACAGAACGCCGCCAGCGCCGCCGGCATCAGCGCCGCCGCCTCGCGCAGCACGACGGCCGCCATCACTTCGTCCTCGGCGAGTTCGGAGCTCACGGGGAACACCGCCGCCTCCGCCACATCCGGATGCGACAGCAGCACCTGCTCGACTTCGTAAGCCGAGATGTTTTCGCCGCGCCGGCGGATCGCGTCCTTCATCCGGTCCATGAAGCGGTAATAACCGTCTGCCTCGCGCACCACGCGATCGCCGGTGTGGAACCACAGATTGCGCCAGGCCTCGACCGTCTTCTCGGGCATGCCGAAATAGCCGGTGGCGAACGCGAACGGCTCGCGGGCACGCAGAATCAGTTCGCCGGGGACGCCATCGGGCAGCGGATTGTCGGCATCATCCACCACGCGCGCTTCGAAGCCGTCGAACACCGGACCCATCATGCCGGGGCGCTGGCTTTCGATCGAGCAGCCCAATGCGAAATTTGTTTCGGTCGAGCCGTAGCCCTCGAGTAACGCGATTCCGTAACGGTCACGGAATTCGGGATGGAAGCGGGCCGGCACGCCCGGTGCCAGCGCGATGCGCACGCGATGCGCGCGTTCCTGCGGGGTTGGCGGGCGCGACAGCAGGATCGGCACCATCGCGCCGAGCAAATACGTCACCGTGGCGTTGTGGCCGCACAGCGATGCGGCGAAGCCCGACGCCGAGAACCGGTGCTCCGCCACCAGCGCGGCGCCGGTGAGCAACGCCTGATAGAACGTGTTCAGCGCGTTGGTGTGGAACAGGGGCAAGGTGGTGAGCAACACGTCGTCGCGGCGCACGCCGAGCAGGCGCGCGGTGTTCACGCCCCACCAGAAATATTGCGCGTGCGGACAGCAGACGCCTTTGGAGACCCCGGTGGTGCCCGAGGTGTAGAGGATCGCCACCGTATCCCCCGGCCCGATCGCCGCTTCCGGCACCGGATTCGCGGGCGGTGGGAAACTCTCGGCACGAGGCCAGCCAGCGGGCACTGCCGCGTCGCCGATCAGCCAGATCGTGCGCAGCGCCGGCGGCACCGACTCCAGCGTGTCCAGCGCACCAGCGAGATCGGCTTGCAGGACCATCAGCTTCGCCTGCGAATTGGCAAGAATGTGCGCGAGCTGCATGCCGCGCGAGGCAGTGTTGATCGGCACCGTCACCGCGCCGATCCAGCCGCAGCCGAGATAGACTTCCAGCAGTTCGATCCGGTTGCCGCAGATCACCGCCACGCTGTCGCCGCGCCGGATGCCCGCCGCATGCAACGCGCCGCCAAAGCGGGCGACCATGTCGAGCGTCTCGGCGAAGGTCCAGCTTGTGCCGGCGATTTCGACCAGCCGGCGGTCCCCATGCAATGCCGCCTGGCGGCGCAGCATGCCAGGCAGCGTGCGTTCGCCGGGAGGCACACGGGCGGGCAGGTCGGCGGGATCTTCCATCTCGGCGGTGGCTCCTGGCTGCGACTCCGGCACGACAGCCACGGGCAAGCCTGTTGGTCAAGCCGCGGCAGGGACTTTGCTGCGGGACGCATGCGTGCGCCGGCTTGCTTGCCTGCCGCCGGGTCGGATGCTTTACGGGCGGCGGCCCCAGGATAAGGCTGCCGCGATGTCCAGCAACGCCCTGAGTTTCCAAGCGCTGATCATGAACCTGCAGTCCTATTGGGGCCGCCAGGGCTGCGTGCTGTTGCAGCCGTACGACATGGAAATGGGCGCCGGCACGTTTCATCCGGCCACCACGTTGCGCGCCCTGGGGCCGACGCCGTGGCGTGCCGCCTATGTGCAGCCAAGCCGCCGACCGACCGACGGCCGTTACGGCGAAAACCCCAATCGCGTGCAGCACTATTATCAGTTCCAGGTCATCATGAAGCCGAGCCCGGAGAACGCGCAGGCGCTGTTGCTGGACAGCTACCGCGCGCTCGGGCTGGACCCGTTGCAGCACGATTTCCGCTTTGTCGAGGACGATTGGGAAAGCCCGACGCTCGGCGCCTGGGGCCTGGGCTGGGAGGTGTGGTGCGACGGGATGGAAGTCGGCCAGTTCACCTATTTCCAGCAGGTCGGCGGCATTCCGGTGACGCTGCCCAGTTTCGAGATGACCTATGGCCTGGAACGCCTGGCCATGTACGTGCAGAACAAGGCCAGCATTTTCGATCTCGACTTCAACGGCGCCGGTGTCACCTATGGCGATGTGTTCCTGCGCGCCGAGCGTGAATACAGCGCCTACAATTTCGAGAAAGCCGACACCGCAATTCTGATGCGCCATTTCGCCGACGCCGAGACGGAATGCGCCGCACTGCTCGCCGATCGCCTGGCCCTCCCCGCCTACGACCAATGCATCAAGGCCAGTCACCTGTTCAATTTGCTCGATGCGCGCGGCGTGATCAGCGTGACCGAACGCGCGAGCTACATCGCCCGCGTGCGGGCGCTGGCGAAGGGATGCTGCGAGGCCTGGGTAGCGGGGGAGCGGCACGCCGCATCGTGATTCGCCGCATCACGATACGCCGCACCATGATACGCCGCATCACGATACGCCGCATCACGATACGCCGCGGCGTGACACTTCCCGCCGGGTCCGGCTGCTAACGCGTGTACAGCCACCGGCTCACCAGCGTCTCGACATCGCCGGTGAAGTTCTTGCGTGGCCCTTCCTCCAGCAACGTGCCGGTCCGCATGACGTAGACATAATCGGCGATCCCCAATGCGCCGCTGACATTCTGGTCCACCAGCAGGATCGCCTTGCCGTCCCGCGCCAGGCCCGCGATCAGCGCGTAGATCTGCGCCGCAATACGCGGCTCGATGCTGGCGGTGGGTTCGTCGATCAGCATCACCTTTGGATCCGTCAGCAGCGCTCGCGCGATCTCCAACTGGCGCTGCTGGCCGCCGGACAGCGTTCCCGCCGCCTGGCGCCGGCGCTCGTTCAGGACCGGGAACTGCGTATAGGCGCGTTCGATCCGCTCCCGCGCCAGCGCGCGATTCCGGCGAAACGACCAGGTGCCGAGCCGCAGGTTCACTGCCACCGAGAGGAACGGGAACAGGCTCGGCCGCTGCGGCAGATAGGTGATGCCAAGCGATCCCATGCGATGCGCGGCGACGCCGGCCAGCGAAATCGCGCCTAACCGCATTTCCCCGGACTGCGCGGGCAGGAAGCCGAACAATACCTTCAGCAGCGTGGACTTGCCGGTGCCGTTCGGCCCCAGGACGCAGCGCACCTGCCCCGCCGGCACATCGACCGACATGCCGTTCAGGATATGGATGCCCGGCAGATAGCCGGCCACCACGTTGCGCGCGGTCAGCACGGGGGGCGGCTCAAATTCCGGCATAGGCGCGCAGCACCTCCTGGTTGTCGCGCACCTCGGCCACCGGGCCGTCGGCGATCTTTTCCCCGCGCGACATCACCGCGAGGCGCAGCACCAGCCGCTGCAGCGCCTGGATGTCGTGATCGACGATGACGAAGGTGCGGCCCTGCGCGTGCAGCTTCCGCACGAGCACGATGATCTCATCGCGCAGGAACGGGTTCACGCCGGCGAACGGTTCGTCGAGGAAAAGAATATCCGGGTCCAGCATCAGCGCACGGCCGAGTTCCAGCAGCTTCTGCTGGCCGCCGGACAGGTGCTTCGCCTGCAGGTGCTCCAGCGCGCCGAGGCCAAGGAATTCGAGATGCTGGCGCGCCATGCGCGCAACCGCGCCCCGGGTGGAATTCGGCCGCGCCAGGCCGGGCACCAGCATGTTCTCAAGCACCGACATGCGGCCGAACAATTGCGTGATCTGAAAAGTACGGCCGACGCGGAGTGCGGCGAAGCCGCTCGCCGCCAGCCCGTCGGCGCGGCGTCCGCGCACGTAGATCTCGCCGCCGGCCGGCTTCGCATGGCCGGTCAGCATGTTGATGGTGGTGGTCTTCCCGGAGCCGTTGGGACCGATCAGCCCGACCAGTTCGCCGGACCGCACGGCGAATTCCAGGCCGCGCACGGCGACAATGCCGCCGAAACGCTTGGTCAGGCCGCGCGCCTCGACCAGGGGAGCGGCGGCCGGCGGCGGTGCGGCCACGGTCATTCTCCCGCCCCGGCGGCGAGACGCGTCATCCGCCGCAGCCGATCGAGACGCTGCATCTGCTGCCACGCCAGCGCCAGCAGCCCGTTGCGGGCGAACCGCATGGTCAGCAGCAACAACGCGCCGAACAGTACCAGCCGCCATTGGCCGTAGCTGCGCAACGCCTCGACCAGGAATTCGAGACCCAGCGCGCCGAGCGTTGCCGCGAGGATGCTCTCGGCACCGCCGATCACCGCCATCGCGACGACCAGGCCCATCTGGTCCACCGAGCCGATATCCGGCGTCAGGATGCCGATGTAATGGCCGAAGAAGCCGCCGCCCAGACCGGCGAACGCACTGGCGATGGCGAACGCCAGCACGCGGAATCGCAACACCTTCACGCCGGCCGCGGCGGCGGCATCCTCGTTCTCGCGGATGGCGCGAAAGAACAACCCCCAGCGCGATGCCACCAGCGCCAGCATGATGGCGAGCGATGCCGCCAGCAGAACCACGCCGGTATAGTAGGCGGGCATGTCGGAACGCGTGTGAAACAGCGGCGCCACCTCGAGTCCGCCGGACCCGCCGGTGATCTCCACTTCGGAAACAAAGATGATGCGCAGCACTTCGGAAAACGCGACGGTGAACAAGGCGAGGTATGGCCCGCGCATGCGCAGGCCGACGAAGCCGACGCCGCTGCCCACCACCGCGCACATCGCAACTCCCGCGGCGATGCCGAGTGGCACCGGAATACCGAACCACTTTACGAGCAGGCCGGACGTGTAGGCCCCCAGGGAGACGAATGCCATGTGGCCGAACGAGAACTGCCCGGCATAACCGGCGAGCAAGGCCCAGCTTGCGGTGACGATAGCGTAGAACATCGCCAGCACACCGACGCTGAGCCAATAGCCATTCACGATGAACGGGAACGAGAGCATGGCCGCGGCCAGCACCACTCCGCCGCACCAGGACAGGGGGCGCACGCGCTAATCCATGCTCGTGTGGACGCGGCCGAACAGTCCGGTGGGGCGGACCAGCAGCACGATCATCAGGATCACCAGGCTGAAGGCCTGGGCGTAGGTCAGGCTGCGGCTGGGGTCGGGAAACAGCGCGACGAACATCGATTCGGAAACCCCGATCAGCAGCCCGGCGAGGATGGAACCGGACACCGACCCCATGCCGCCCAGGATGACGATGGCGAAGGCCTGGGTATCCGGAATCAGCCCCATGGATGGTGACAACGAGTAGATCGGCCCGACCAGCGCGCCCGCACCGCCGGCGAGTGCCCCGCCCAGGCCGAAGGCGAGCATGTAGAAGCGCTGGTCGTCGATACCGACGATGGCCGCGGATTCGCGCGATTGGCTGACGGCGTTCAGCGCCTCGCCCCACGGCGTGCGCTGCATGAACCACACCAGCGCGATCAGCAGCAGAATGCCCGCGCCGCCGGCGAACACGCGATCCCAGGTCATGATCAGCGGTCCCGCGATCAGCGCACCGGAGAAGAACGACGGCGGGCGCAGCGGATATGGCCCGTAGATGATGAGGGCGATATTGCGCAGGAAGATCGAGATGCCGAACGTGACCAGGATGCCGTAGTCGCCCTTGCGCTCCGTGGTCGGGCTATAGAGCGGGGTCAGCAGCGTGCGTTCCGCCACAATGGAAAGCGCGAACGACACCAGCATGGCGGCAACCACGGCCAGCAGCGGCGGGATGCCGAACAGCGCGATGGCGAAATACGAGAAGTAGCCGCCCATCATGTAGAATTCGCCATGGGCGAAGTTGACGATCTTCAGGATCGAGAAGATCACGGTCAGGCCGGCGGCGATCACCGCGTAGATGATGCCGACGGTAAGGCCGTTGAGGGCCTGGATCAGAAGATAGTCGGCCATCAGTCCGCGTGCGTCATCGCGCATGCCCGGCCGGCTGGCCATGTCCGGACGGCCGCCGGGATTGCGCCGCTACGCCCGCAATGCCGCGGATGCCGGGCTCGCCACACCCGGTCGTCACGCGGGAACCGGCTTGGCAGCACTAGGCCGCGCCCGGCTTCTTGTACAGATACGGCACGGTGGCGAATTTGCGCGGCCACACGATCGGCGCATCCGCCTGGCCCTGATTCGTCTCCGCGTATTGCAGCAGCGTCAGCGGCGCATTGAGGAACTGGTGGTAGTGCCAGGCGGGCTCATGGCTGGTGGAAAAGCTGTATTGCCCGCGCACGCCGGCGTAGTTCGTGGTTTCCAGCGCGTGGATAATCGCCTTGGCGTCGGTGCTGCCGGCGCGGCGGATCGCATCGAACAACAACCCGCCTCCGTCATAGCTTTCCATCACCGCGCCGGATGGGTCGGCGTTGTAGCGCTTGTGGTATTCCGCCACGAAGGCCTTGGTCTTGTCGGTCCACGCAGCCTTCGGCAGGCCGACATTTTCCGTCACCAGGTATTTGCCGGCCTCGCCGACATTCTGCCAGAAGGTCGGGTCCACCGATTCGCCGCCGGAATTGTAGATGCCGCAGCCCGGGGTGGGGGCGAAGCCCAGGTCGTGCGACTGGCGGATCATCGGATAGGCGCCGGCCTCGGCATAGATGCTGATGAAGAAGTCATAGGCCGGCGACGCGCTCTTGAAGCGCAGGATCTGCGCGGTGAAATCGGTCAGGTTCGGGTCGGCATCGACGGCGGTGAACTTGACCCCCGCGTTGGTCAGTTCCTGCTGCACGATGGTGCGTGCGGAAAGTCCCACGTCGTCCTTCTCGGCGATGATCGCCACGTTCTTGAAGCCGGCGGCGACCATCCACTGGCCGATCGCCACGTCGATCAGCGACACCGCGGGGGCGTTGCGGAACACCTCGGGATAGCCCTTGGCGGTGATCTGGTCGGACCACACGTCGCAGGCCATGAACGGGATGCCGTATTTGTGGAACACCTCCATCTCGGCCAGTGCCACCGGGCTGTGGAATTCGCCGAACACTGCGACGACCTTGTCCTCCTGCACCAGGCGTTCGGCGGCGGTGCGGCCCTCGGCCGGCATGCCGCGTGTGTCGGCGTAGGTGATCTCCACCGGGCGGCCCAGCACGCCGCCATGCGCATTCACCTCCTCGGCGGCGAGCGCGGCGGCATTCTTCATGTTGGTGCCTTCGGCATAGCCGCCGGGGGGTGACAGCGGGCCGACCCAGCCGATGCGGATCGGGTCCGCGGCGCGGGCGCGGCGGCCCAGCAATGGCAGCGCCGCGGCGGCACCCGCGGCGGTCAGGACGTTGCGGCGAGGCAGGCGGCCTGCCGGAACGACCGCATTCTCTGGGCTTTTCTGGTTCGGCATCGGCTCTTCCCCTCCTGATCTGTCACGCGGCGGGGGAAGTGCGACGCGTTCCTCCCCCGCCACCGTATTAGCAGCCACCGTGCCAGACGGGCGCCTGCCCATCCCGGCGGGGCAAAGCTTACACACGCCGCGTGGTCCTGCGGAGAGTGCCGCGGAACGGTAACGCACGAACGGACAACTGCCCACACGGCGGGCACCGGCGGCGCACACCCCGCAGCCGCGCCGCCCTGGAAAGGATTCGTTCACCTCCATCTGCTCCAATGCGGCATGCATGCCGCGACCGAAACCGCGACGCCGCTGGCCGGCGTCCTTGCCTGCCTGGAGCAATTCGGCCGCACGCTGGCGATTGCCGGAAACCTGACCCGCGCCGGCAAGCGGGTGGACCTCACCGGTCTCGATACGGAAATGGGCTTCATCTGCGCCCGCGTTCTGGACCTGCCACCTGAGGAGGGCCGCGGCCTGCGGCCGGTACTGGTGGCGCTGCAGGCGCAGTTGGAGGCGCTGACTGACGCGGTGGCCCGCTCCGGCGCCCCGCCGCCCGGCTGACCGTTCCGTCACCCCGTCCGGCAAAAGGCCGCTTCATGATCGTGGGTCTCAGCTCCCTTGCTACCGCCGCCGCGGCCCTGGCCGTGGTTCTCGCACTGGTCTGGGCGGGAGCGCGCCTCGCCCGCATGACCAATCTCGCGCCCCGCCCGGCAGGCACCCGACTGCTGACGCTCCGCGACACGCTCGCGCTCGACTCCCGGCGGCGTTTGCTCGTCGTGCGCTGCGGCGCGCAGGATGTGGTTCTGCTGACCGGCGGCAGCCAGGACGTGGTGGTCGGCTGGCTGCGTCAGTCCGCGGAGACCGCGGGCCTTGTGCCGGACGGAGACGCGCCGTCATGAGGCCGCAGCCACGACCCGCCTCGCTGGCATCGGTGCTGGTATCGGCACTGGCATCGGCGATGGTGCTGGTGTTGGTGCTGGCACCGCTGGCGGCGCATGCCCAATCGGTCAGCATCGACCTCGGTGCGGCGGGCCAGGCCGGGGCGACCAGCCGGATCATCCAGCTCACCGCCCTGGTGACCGTGCTGTCGCTGGCGCCCAGCCTGCTTGTCATGGTGACCGCGTTCACCCGCATCATTATCGTGCTGTCGCTGCTGCGCAGCGCGCTCGCCACCCAGAGCACGCCACCGAACATGGTGCTGATCGGCCTGGCCCTGTTCCTGACGTTCTTCGTCATGCAGCCGGTGCTGGAAGCGTCCTGGACCCAAGGCCTGGCGCCCATGGTGGCCGGACAGGTGAGCGAGATCGAGGGCATGCGCCGCGCCATTGCACCGTTCCACCGCTTCATGGTGACCAATCTCCGCCCGGCCGACCTGCGGTTCTTTTTGGACCTGGCGCATTTGCCGCCTGCCGCCACGCCGGACGCGGCCCCATGGCGCGCGGTGGTGCCCGCCTTCCTGGTCGGCGAACTGCGCCGCGCCTTCGAAATGGGCTTCCTTTTGTTCCTGCCGTTCCTGGTGATCGACATGGTGGTCGCCAGCGTGCTGATGAGCCTGGGCATGATGATGCTGCCGCCGAGCGTGGTGTCGCTGCCGTTCAAGCTGATCTTCTTCGTCCTGGTGGACGGCTGGCGGCTGGTGGCAGGAAGCCTGGTGCGAAGCTTCACCGGGCCGTGATGATCGGCGCCGGACGTAGCGGGCTACCGTCAAATGCCCGCTAAATCGGCAGGTCAGTATCGTTTGTAAGGCAGGAACTTGCCGGACATGGTCACCTTCACCCGGTCGCCTTTCTGGTCGGGCTGGCGCTCGATCGCCATGTCGAAGTCGATCGCGCTCATGATGCCGTCGCCGAACTCCTCCTGGATCAGTTCCTTCCAGGTGGTGCCGTACACCATCACCAGCTCATAGAACCGGTAGATCAGCGGGTCGGTGGGGATCGCGCCGGGCAGCGAGCCGCGATACGGAATCGCTTGCAGCAGCGCGGTTTCCGTAGCGTCCAGCCCGAGCAATTCCGCGGCCTTTGCCGCGGTTTCCGGCGTCATGGACATCTGGCCGAGACAGGCCGCGCAGGTCCACGTGGCCGAGTAGCCGAGCCGGGCGGCGATATCCGCCCAGGTCAGTTGCTTCTGTTGCTTGATTGCCAGAATCCTGGCACCGAGCGCGGTCTTTTCATCATTCATGGCGGGCCTCCCGGCGAGCGACATCCGGTCGCGGACAAGCAAGCGCCGCGCCACACTGGCGGTTTCGGCTCCCGGCGGACCGGCGGTTTCGCGTGCCGACGCCAGGAGCGGTGACGCCCCGCAACGTTCCGCCGGCCTGTTGCCGATGCGAACGAAACCACTTTGTTACTTTGGTTGCGCCAGTGTGCAGCTTGCCGGGATTCACTCTTTGATCAGCGGAGGCTGGCGTTCCATGATCCCTTTCTTCCCGCACTTTAGGACGTTGCGCCGCTCCCGCAGGGCGGCGGTCGCGATTTACGTGGCCCTGATGACGCCGGTACTGGCCGGCGCCGTGGCGTTGGGCGTCGAGGTCAGTAGCTGGTCGGGTGCCCAGGCCAATATGCAGCGCGCGGCGGATGCCTCGGCGATGGCGGCGGGCATCTATTGCTACAAGAATATCGGCAACGCGGCGAATTGCGGCAACAATACCGCCGTGCAGCAGGCGGCGAAGACGCTGGCGCAAAATCTGGCGACGGTGAACGGCGCCGGCAGCGCCAGCGCTTCGGTCGTTTCGGGCGTCAAAAACGCCTCGGACACGGCGATCCAGGTGAACACCCAGGAAACCGTGCCGCTGACGATCTCGCACATCTTCGATTCGACGGCGTCCGTGACGGTCAGCGCGACGTCGACCGGCGAACTGATCTCCGGCACCACGACCTCCACGACCACAACGCCCGGGACCGGCGGCCAGCCCTGCATGCTGGCGCTGAACCAGTGGAACAGTCATTCGTCCACGGTCAGCAATACGGGATTTGTCGCCAACGGGTCGATCTCGGTAACCGCGTCCGGCTGCACCCTGGTGTCGAACAGCAATTTCAACGATTCCGGCGGCAGCAGCTTCACCGTGTCCGGCATTTATGCCGTTGGCTCGATCCCGGCCCCCAGCAACACCACCACGCCGACGGTCGCCTCGCTGCTGATCCCCTGCTGGGGAGCGGTCAACGGCAGCAGCAGCAGCCAGAACGGGTGCAGCAACTGGCCCGCCAACGGGTATCTGCAGTCCAACAGCGCCGTGCATCCGAACCAGTCCGTGGTGCCTGATCCCTATGCGACCGGCACTTCCACGACGGCACTCGCGATGCAGAGCGCGGTGGCAAACGCCGGCAGTACCACTGGGCCCAGCTTGGCCTGCTCCAACCAGAACTGCAGCTATACGCTGACGGTCACCGGCAGTATTTCCAACACCACACTGACGGTGACAGCGGTTACCTCTTCCAACCTTGCTGTCGGCGATACATTGACCGGCACCGGCGTCAGCAGCGGCACGACGATCACCGCGCTGGGGACCGGGACCGGAGGAACCGGCACCTACACGGTGAGCAAGAAGCAGACCGTGAGCAGCGAGACGATCACCGCGTCCGGCGCGGTGCCGAGTTCCACAGGTTCACTGCTCTACGGCAGCTATTGCACCGGCCAGGGCGGCGGCAGCGTCACCTGCTATCTGTATCCGGGCGACTACGGCGGGTTCAACGTCAGCTCGGGCGGCCCGTACACGTTCAACTGGGAGCCGGGCGGCTTCGTGTTCAACGGCAATGTCAGCCTGACCAACAACACGACCTCGAACAATGCCAGCACGACCAATGGCGAAACGATCTTCGTGACCGGCCAGTTCAACGGCGCCAACACGTTCAACTTCAACCTGACGGCGCCGGGCTCCACCTCGAACCCCGGTGCGTCGGGGCCGTGGACGATCGCCGGCGTCGTGCTGGCGGGATCGGGCAGCGATACCGGCACCTACGGTGCCAATGGGTTCACGCCTGTCGTCACTTTGTCGGGCAACCCGCAGTTCCTGGTGACCGGCGTGGTGTATTTCCCGAACGGAACGTTCGAATCGCAGGGTTCGAACGGGCTGGGTTCCTCCAGCACCTCCTGTTTCGAGCTGATTGCCGGCAACATCGTGGTGTCCGGTTCCACCTTCCTGAAAAGCTCCTGCGGCTCGTTGAACGCCATTGCGTTCCAGAGCACCCCCGGCACCACGACCACGACGACATCGACGACCTACTCGACGGCTCTGGTTCAATAGCGTTCGACACACCGGCAGGCGCCGCGTGCGCCTGCCGTTTCGTCCAGCGCCGCAACCGCTGCCCGCGGCCCCCCTGCCGCCGGCCGCAGCTTCCGTCCCACTGCTGCCGTCCCACTGCTGCCGTCCCAACGCTGCCGTCCCGCGGCTTCCGTCGCGCTGCGGCCCTACTGCCGCGGCCCCGCTGCCTTTCGCCCTTGCCTCCGGCGGCCTAGACTGGCCGCCCTTTGGGAATGGGAGAGACCGGTCATGGACGACATCGTCATCGTCGCCGCGGCGCGTACGCCGGTTGGCAGCTTCAACGGCGCGCTTGGCACGGTGTCGGCACACGCGCTGGGCAGCATCGCTCTGCAGGGTGTGCTGGAACGGGCCGGGGTGGACGCGGCCGACGTCGACGAGGTGATCCTGGGCCAGGTGCTGGCCGCCGGCGAGGGCCAGAACCCCGCGCGACAGGCCGCACGCTCGGCCGGGGTGCCGGACAGCGCCACCGCGTTCGGCATCAATCAGGTCTGCGGCTCCGGCCTGCGCGCGGTGGCGCTGGCCGCACAGCAGATCCGCACCGGCGAGAGCAGGATCGTGGTCGCCGGCGGCATGGAAAGCATGAGCCTGTCGCAGCACGCGGCGCATCTGCGCAACGGGCAGAAGATGGGCGGGCTGGAGTTCATCGATACCATGCTGAAGGACGGGCTGTGGGACGCGTTCCACGGCTATCACATGGGCAACACGGCGGAGAACGTCGCCACCAAGTACCAGATCACCCGCGAGCAGCAGGACGAGTTCGCGCTGGCCTCGCAGCAGAAGGCGAGCGCGGCGCAGAAGTCCGGGCGGTTCAAGGACGAGATCGTGCCGGTCACGATCAAGGGCCGCCGCGGCGATACGGTGGTGAGCGATGACGAATACATCCGCCACGACGCCAGCCTGGAGACGATGGCCAAGCTGCGCCCTGCCTTCACCAAGGACGGTACGGTAACGGCCGGCAATGCGTCCGGCATCAACGACGGTGCGGCGGCGCTGGTACTGATGAGCGGCGCCGAGGCGGCAAAGCGCGGCCTGACTCGGCTGGCGCGCATTGCCGCGTTCGCGACCGCCGGCGTCGATCCGGCGATCATGGGCACCGGCCCGATCCCGTCCACCCGCAAGGTGCTGGGACGCGCCGGTTGGAAGCCGGACGACCTCGATCTGGTCGAAGCGAATGAGGCGTTCGCTGCCCAGGCACTGGCGGTGAACAAGGATTTGGGCTGGGACACGTCCAAGGTGAACGTGAACGGCGGCGCGATCGCGATCGGCCACCCGATCGGTGCGTCCGGCGCGCGAGTGCTGGTGACGCTGCTGCACGAGATGCAGAAGCGCGACGCGAAAAGGGGCCTGGCGACGCTGTGCATCGGCGGCGGCATGGGCGTCGCGATGTGCGTGGAGCGGTGAGGCAGCGTCGGCCAATAAGTGCGTCAGCACGCCGACAAAGCTGCCGCTCAAAACAAAGGCTCAGGGCTTGTTCGACCGTGCAATCGATTCGATTGTTTTCGAACAAGCCCTAAGGTCCGGGCAGGCACTGGCGTTCATGCGGCGGCCCTTGCCTGCATGCTGACACCCTCCGGGCCGGACCAATTGCTGCGATGGGCGGCAGAAGGCGATCGTCGCGGCGGAGACCGCAATGGCAGGAGCGCTGGTACCACCTGAATTGCTCAACCCGGTCGTGGCGTACTTCTCGCCCCGGCGTGTGATCCTGTTCGGATCCCATGCCCGGGGGGAAGCCCGCCCGGACAGCGACATCGACCTGCTCGTGATCGTCGGCGACGAGACGCCGGCGGAAAAAGTGACACTGAAGGCCGGGTCCGAGGCGCGCCGCGACTACCACAGGCCGGCGGACGTGATCCCGATGCGGGAAGACACGTTCCGGCGAATGAGTGGCATTCCAGGAACGCTCTCCCGCGAAGCTCTGATCGACGGGATCACCGTGTATGGGGAGGACTCAGAGTGCATGAGCAATCCTGACCCTGCCGACATTCGCAATGCCGTATTGGGGTGGGTGAGGGTCGCTCGCTCCGACCTGCAGGTTGCCCGGGCGTGTCTGGGATTGGAGCCGCCACCGGTAGGTGTCGCGGCCTATCACTGCCAGCAGGCCGGCGAGAAATTGCTCAAGGGCTTCCTTGTGCTGGCGGGGGTCAACTTCCGCAAGAGCCACGAGATGGCAGCGCTCGCCGCCGCGGTTCTGGCGCAGTTTCCTCAGCTTGCATCACTGACGGCGCCAATGGCCGCGTGGACCGATTGGGGTGTGGCCTATCGCTATCCCGACGGCACGGAGATGATCGATGAGCCCTCGCCCGAGGAACTGGCCGGAGCGCTGGATCTGATCACTGGCCTCATGAGCGAGTTGGAGGCCCATATCCCGCCCGCTATCGTGTAACAGTCACCGGACAGGAGACCCGCCAGGCGACCGGGGCGAGGTTTGGCCGCGAACCCCGACCGGAGAATGACAGCTTGTCCGGGAGTTCGGCCGCGGTCGCAACGCCGTCTCGCTGTTTCCCGCTCGTTGCAACGGCTGCGCATAACGCTTCCGAACCCCCGCGTTATCCCGGCAGCGCATGGCTATGATCCGCTGCGCAGCCCTGTGCACTCGCTTGAGGCATGATAAAATCGCCCGGAGGCAGGTCCAGAACAGGAGGAAACGCCCATGGCACGCGTTGCACTCGTCACCGGCGGAACGAGAGGGATCGGCGCCGAAATCAGCCGCGCCCTGAAAGCGCAGGGCCGCACGGTGGTCGCCGTCTATGCCGGCAACGACGACGCCGCGCGCCAGTTCCAGGAAGAAACCGGCATCCGCGCCTGGAAATGCGACGTCAGCGACTTCGATGGCTGCAAGCAGGCGGTGGAGCAGATCGCCGCCGAAATCGGTCCGATCGAAATCCTGGTCAACAATGCCGGCATCACCCGCGATGCCACGCTGCAACGCATGACGCGCGACATGTGGGACGCGGTGATCGATACCAACCTCGGTTCCTGCTTCAATCTGTGCAAGCTGATCTTCCCCGGCATGCGCGAGCGGAACTTCGGCCGCGTCGTGAATGTCGGCAGCATTAACGGCCAGGCGGGGCAGTACGGGCAGGTGAACTACGCCGCGGCGAAGTCGGGCATCCATGGCTTCACCAAGGCGCTGGCGCAGGAAGGCGCGCGCTACGGGGTGACGGTGAATGCCATCGCACCTGGCTACGTCGACACCGACATGGTGCGCGCCGTGCCGGGCGAGGTGCTGCAGAAGATCGTGGCGAGGATTCCGGTCGGACGTCTTGGCCGGGCGGGAGACATTGCCCGTGGCGTGGCGTTCTTCACCGCCGACGATGCGGATTTCGTCACCGGATCGACGCTGTCGATCAACGGCGGCCAGCATATGTATTGACCGGTGCGCGTGCCGGCCGGTGCATGAACTGGCCAGCACAATTACCGATCGCCAGGTCGACAGCGAGGCGGACAGGCAGCGTCTGCCCGCTGCCGCACGAGCACGGGATTGGTTTCCCCGGCCCGCTTTGCAATCGCCCGGTTCGGCGGCATCATCCTGCCCAAACAGGAGGACCGCCGCATGAATGCCCCATCCAATGCGATGTATCGAACCATCGCCACCCACCGCTTCGCCGGCGCGCTGGGCGCCGAGGTCTCCGGCGTCGATCTGTCGCAGCCGCTGTCGGACGGCGTGCTGGCGGAAATCCGCGCCGCCTTGCTCGACAACCAGGTGATCGTGTTCCGCAACCAGACGCTGACGCCGGAGCAGCAGCTCGCGTTCGCGCGGCGGTGGGGGGAAATTCACCTGCATCCGTTCATGCAGGGCATGGCCGACTACCCGGAGATCCTGGAAGTCATCAAGACGCCGGAGGACAAGAAGAATTTCGGCGGTTCCTGGCACACCGACCAGATGTTCTCGCCGCAGCCGGCGATGGGCACCATGCTCTATGCCCTGGAAGTGCCGTCGGCCGGCGGCGATACCCTGTTCACCAACCAGTACCTCGCCTACGAATCCCTGTCCGACGGCATGAAGGCGATGATCGCCGGGTTGCGCACCGTCTGCGTCGGCGACAATTTCAAGCAGCACGGCGGCGTCTCGCGCGCCCAGCGCTACGACCGCGAGATGAGCCATATGAAGGTCAAGGATCCGGGCAACGTGCAGACGACGTCAGTGCATCCGCTGGTGCGCACGCATCCCGAGACCGGCCGCAAGGTGCTCTATATCGGCGGCCACGTGCAGCATTTCGACGGCATGACCGACGCGGAAAGCGAGCCGCTGATCGCCTTCCTGAAGCAGCACTCGATCCGCCCGGAGTTCACCGCGCGGGTTCGCTGGGAGAGCGGCACGCTGACCTTCTGGGACAATCGCTGTACCCAGCATTTCGCGATCAACGACTATCCCGCCGAGACCCGTCACATGCGCCGCATCACCATCTGCGGCGACACGCCGTTCTGAGGCGGAGCGTCAGGCGAGGAAGCGCAGCGCCAGCCACGCGCCGCCCGCGACGATGGCCGACACGGCGATGCCGCACAGTGCGGTGTCCACCGCCGTCCGGCGCAGCTCGGCAGCCGCGGTGCGCCGCAGGTCGGTGCGCCGGTCGCGGCCGGCCTGAAAAACCACGTAATAGCGGCTCCACGGCAGGTACAGCCGCCCGCGCACGTCCACCGCGTGCTGGGCATCGAAGCGGTCGCCGAATGCATTGGACAGCGCCACCAGTTGCTCGTCCGTGAACGTGAAGCCGACATTCATCGGCATCCGCTGCCGCAGGCGCAGCACGAAATCCTTCGGCGCGCAGTAAAGGCGTGAGCTCGCCATTGCGTTTGTCTTCCCGCCAAAATGGGAGAGGGGTGCTGGCATCGTTTCCCGGATGCGATTACAGCGTGGTTTCAGCCGGCACCCCGCAACACAGATAATTACCGGAACCTTGCGGCGCATGCCTTGGTGGCGGACCGCCGGCATCGCATCAGCACGTCCATGCGTCCCGCCGGACCGGGCGCAGCGCCGCGCCGGCTGCCGCGAGCGAAACGCTTCTGCTGGCGCGGTACGGCCGGATCGCCTATACCGCAGGCAAGGGAAGGCCAAACGTCGGGGGAAAGGTGCAACCACTCCTCGCGATTCGTGACTTACAAACCGAGTTCCGTACCGGTGCCGGAGTCGTGCGGGCCGTCGACGGCGTGTCGTGGGATGTCGGGCCAGGCGAGACCGTCGCGATCGTCGGCGAAAGCGGTTCCGGCAAGTCCGTGACCGCGCTGTCCGTGCTGCGCCTGATCGCCGAGCCGCCCGGGCAGATCACCGGCGGCGAGATTTGGTTCGACGGGCAGAATCTTCTGCAACTGCCACCCGAGGCGATGCGCGAAGTGCGCGGCGGCGCCATCGGCATGGTGTTCCAGGAGCCGATGACCTCGCTCAATCCGGTGCTGACCATCGGCCGCCAGATCACCGAAACCCTGGAGCAACATCGCGGCCTGGACCGCGCCGCGGCGTACCAGCGCGCCGTGGAGTTGCTGGTGATGGTCGGCATCGCCGACGCCGCGCGGCGGCTGAAGCAGTACCCGCACCAGTTGTCCGGCGGCATGCGGCAGCGCGTGATGATCGCGATCGCGCTCGCATGCGAGCCGAAGCTGATCATCGCCGACGAACCGACCACCGCGCTGGACGTCACCATCCAGGCGCAGATCCTGGAACTGATGAAGGCGCTGACGCGGCGGCTGGGCGTGGCGCTGGTGATCATCACCCATAACCTCGGCGTGGTCGCGCGCTACGCCAACCGGGTGAACGTGATGTATGCCGGCCGTATCGTCGAAAGCGGTCCCGCGGCCGACATCTATCACCGCCCGCAGCATCCCTACACGATGGCATTGCTTCGCTCGGTGCCGCGGCTGGACCGGCCGCGCCAGGCGCGGTTGGACCCGGTGGAAGGCCAGCCGCCGGACCTGACCCGGCTGGACGGCGGCTGCGCGTTCCGGCCGCGCTGCCGGTTCGCCATCGAACCCTGCCTCGCGGCCCGGCCCAGGCTGCTGGCCGCGGTTGATCCGGGCCATCTGGCCGCCTGTTTCCGTGCCGAGGATCTGGCGGTCGCGGGTGCAGCGGCATGAGCGCCTCCGCCGCACCGCCATTGCTCGACGTGCGCGGCCTGCGCATGCATTTCCCGGTCACCGAGGGCATCGTCGCGCGCCGCAAGATCGGCGAGGTGAAGGCGGTGGACGGCATCGACTTCACCATGCAGCGCGGCGAGACGCTGGGCCTGGTGGGGGAAAGCGGCTGCGGCAAGACCACCACCGGCCGCTGCATCCTGCGCCTGGAGCGTCCGACCGAAGGTGCCATCATCTACGACGGCACCGATATCGCCACACTGGAACAAAAGGACCTGCGCGCGCTGCGGCGGCGCATCCAGGTGGTGTTCCAGGACCCGTACAGCTCGCTGAACCCGCGCATGAAGGTGGGCGAGATCATCGGCGAGCCGATGAAGGTGCACGGCATCGAGCCCGATGCGGCAAAGCGCGCGGCGCGGGTGCGCGAGCTGCTGCATGTCTGCGGGCTGAACCCGCGCTTCGCCGACCGCTATCCGCACGAAATGTCCGGCGGGCAGCGGCAGCGCGTCGGCATTGCCCGTGCCCTGGCGCTGGAGCCGGAATTCATCGTCTGCGACGAGGCAGTATCCGCCCTCGACGTCTCAATCCAGGCGCAGGTCATCAACCTGCTCGAAGACCTGCGCGAGCAATTCCACCTCACCTACCTGTTCATTGCCCACGACCTGTCGGTGGTGCGCCACATCTGCCATCGCGTGGCGGTGATGTATCTCGGACGCATTGTCGAACTCGCAAGCGCCGACGAATTGTTCAGCAACTCGCTGCATCCTTACACGCAGGCATTGCTCGCGGCGGTGCCGGTACCCGATCCGGCCGTGGAGACCGCACGCAACTTCCGTCCGGTGCAGGGCGAAGTGCCGAGCCCGATCAATCCGCCCTCGGGCTGCGTGTTTCATCCGCGCTGTCCGATTGCGGTGGCGGGTTGCCGCCAGGCGCGGCCGGAGATGCGCGAGCTGCGGCCAGGCCATTTCGTTGCGTGCACGGAGGTAGGGTGACCGCCATGCCGGCATCGCCGTGCCGCATGTCCGATGACAAAAGCCAAGAAACCAGGGGAGGTAAGCAAAGATGCGATTGCTCAGACTGGCAGCCGGCGTGGTGTTTGCCGCCGTACTTGCCTTCACCGCACCGGCCCGGGCGGACGAAAAGCCGCAATACGGCGGCACGCTGACCTACATGATCCCGGCCGACGCGCCACCCAGCCTCGACCTGCACCGGGAGGCGACCTACGCCCTGGTACACACCGTGGCCCCATTCTACAGCGTGCTGATGCGCGTCAATCCGGAGGATCCGGCTGACACCACGAAATTCGTCTGCGACCTGTGCGTGTCGGTCCCGGAGCCGACCGACGGCGGCACGACCTACACTTTCAAGATCATCACCGGCGTGAAGTTCCACGACGGGTCGCCGCTGACCGCGGCCGACGTCGCCGCGAGCTGGCACGAGATCATCTTCCCGCGTCCCGGCGTGCTGAGCGCCCGGGCCAACTGGTACACGGTGGTGCAGTCGGTGGAGGCGCCGGATGCCACCACGGTGGTATTCAAGCTGAAATATCCAAGCAGTACCTTCCTGCCTTCGCTCGCGGATCCCTATGCGGCGATCTATCCGAAGGCGATCCTCGACAAGGACCCGCACTGGTTCGAGCAACACGTCATGGGCTCGGGCCCGTTCAAATTCGTCAGCTATGACATCGGCCAGGAGATCAAGGGCGTCAAAAACCCCGACTACTACCACAAGGGACTGCCGTACCTGGATGGCTTTGTCGGCATCTTCGCTGCGAAGCAGGCCGTGCGGGTGGACGCGATCCGGGCCGGGCGCGCGGCAATGGAGTTCCGTGGCCTGCCGCCGGCGGCGATCAACGACCTGAAAGGTTCGCTCGGCGACAAGCTCAGGGTGCAGTACAGCGACTGGAACTGCGGCAACCTGATTACGCCGAACTCGGCGCGCAAGCCGTTCGACGATGTACGGGTGCGCAAGGCGCTGCTGCTGGCGGTGGATCAGTGGCACGGCGCGCCGGCATTGTCGAAGATCGCCAACGTCAAGACGGTGGGCGGCATCGTGTTTCCCGGCTCGCCGCTTGCGGCGACGAAGGCCGAGCTGGAGCAGATGGCGGGGTTCTGGCCGGATATCGAGAAGTCGCGGGCCGAGGCACGGCGGCTGCTGAAGGAAGCGGGGCAGGAGAACCTGCATTTCGAATTGCTCAACCGCAACGTCGACCAGCCGTATAAATACGTGGGAACCTGGCTGATCGACCAGTGGAGCAAGATCGGCGTCACCGCGACGCAGAAGGTGGTGCCCACCGGTCCGTGGTTCCAACTGATGCGCACCGGCGATTTCGACGTGGTGGTGGAGGCGAACTGCAACAGCATCGTGAATCCGGTGCTGGACACGCAGAAATACCTGCCGCACGACGTGTTCGTGGAGAACTACGGCGGCTACACCGATCCGGTCGAGGTCGATATCTACAACAAGATGCTGCGTGCGACCGATCCGGCCGTGGTGCGGCAGTACATGCGGCAGTACGAAACCCGGATCGTGAGCGACCAGGCGCACGAGTTCCCGATGCTGTGGTGGTACCGGGCGATCCCGGAACGTACCTACGTGCACGGCTGGAAGATCGGTCCGAGCCACTACATCAATCAGGACCTGTCCGACATCTGGTTGGATAAAACGGCGACGGAGTGAGTGCGACTTTAACCTCTCCCGCTGCGCGGGAGAGGTCGAGACGCGAAGCGTCGAGGGTGAGGGTGATCGGGTCGGTACCAAATAAGCATCCTGCCGAGCCGATCGCCCTCTCCCGCGTCGCTACGCTCCGCGACCTCTCCCGCAAGCGGGAGAGGTTTATGGGCCGGCGGGACAGATTCATGGGCAAGCGGGAGAGGTTTTGACACAATGTACCGCTACATCACCAGGCGCATCCTGCTCGTCTTTCCCACCCTGCTCGGCGCCGCCGTGCTGGTGTTCGCCCTGATGCGGCTGATCCCGGGCGACATCTGCGTCGTCCGCCTCGGCTCTGGCGGCGCCACGTTCAACCCGCAGGCGATCGCCCTGTGCCACCACGAAATCGGCCTCGACAAGCCGCTCTGGCTGCAATTCTGGGACTTCGTCTGGGGCTTCTCCCATTTCGACTTCGGCATCTCCATGTGGTCCGGCAAGCCGGTGGCCGTGGAGATCGCCGCCCGCCTGCCGATCTCGATCGAGATCGCCTTGCTCGCCACCATCGTCGCCGTCTCGATCGCCATCCCGCTCGGCACCATCTCGGCCCTGAAGCAGAACACCTGGATCGACGTCGTGGTCCGCACCTTCGCCATCGGCGGCATCGCGACGCCGTCGTTCTGGATCGGCATCATCGCCATTCTGGTCGTGCTCGACACCACAGGCGCCCTGTTCGGCCGCCCCTGGATGCCGCCGATCGACTACGTGCCGCTGTGGAAAGACCCGGTCCGCAACCTCTCCATGGCGATCCTGCCGGCGATCACCGTCGGCTACCGTTACTCCGCCGTCAGCATGCGCATGACGCGCTCCGCCATGTTGGAAGTCATGCGCGAAGACTACATTCGCACCGCCCGCGCCAAGGGCTTGCTCGAACAACTCATCGTCAACCGCCACGCGCTGAAGAACGCGCTGCTGCCGGTGGTGACATTGCTCGGCATCGAATTCGCCTTCCTGATCGGCGGCCTGGTGGTAACGGAGCAAGTGTTCAACCTCAACGGCATCGGGCGATTGTTCGTGCAGGCCGTGCAGAACCAGGACTATACGCTGACCCAGGCACTGGTGATGCTGACGGTCACCGTTTTCGTGCTGTGCAATCTCGCCGTCGATCTACTGTACGCCTGGCTCGATCCCCGCATCCGCTTCGCCTGACAGGAGGCCGCATCATGTCCATCACGCTGCCGCGCGACGCGACCCTCCCGGTCCCGGCTGACGAAAGCCAAACCGGCAACCGCTCCTGGCGTCACCTGACACTCGACTTCTGCCGCCGCCAGCCGTTCGGTGCGTTCGGCATGCTGCTGGTGCTGATCATGGCGATCACCGGCCTCAGCGCCGACCTGATCGCGCCGTACAGCCCCACCGCCAATGATTTCGAGGCGATGACCGAGGCGCCAAGCTGGGCCCATTGGCTCGGCACCGACCAGTTCGGCCGCGACATGCTCTCGCGCATCATCTTCGGCGCCCGCACCGCGCTCACTGTCGGACTGACATCTGCGTTCGTCGGCGGCATCGCAGGCCTGGTACTGGGCGTCGCCAGCGCCTATTTCGGCGGCCGCATCGACAATCTGTTCCAGCGCGTGTGCGACGTGATGATGGCGTTCCCGCTGATCATCATGGCGCTCGCCGTGGTGTCGATCTTCGGCACCGGCGTGCACAACGTGATCGTCGCCATCACCATTCCGCTGATCCCGCGTTGCGCCCGCGTGGTGCGCGCCTCGGCGCTGGCGATCCGCGAAGTGGCCTACGTCGATGCCGCGCGCGCCTGCGGCTATGGCCATGCGCGCATCATCCTGCGCCACATGGTGCCGAACGTGATGGCCCCGTTCCTGATCATGCTGACGGCGTTCGTCGGCCAGGCGATCCTGGCGGAGGCATCGCTGTCCTACTTGGGCCTGGGCGTGCAGGAACCGGTGCCGGCCTGGGGCCTGATGCTGCAAGGCGGCGCCGAGGAATACGCCACCACCGCCCCCTGGATCGCGGTGTTCCCCGGCCTGGCGATCATGGTGACGGTGTTCGGTTTCAGCATCTTCGGCGACGCATTGCGCGATGCACTCGATCCGAAGCTGCGGAACCGGTAATATGGCTTCCTTCGGTCAATGGACTTACACTGTTGACCGGAATGCAACCGCGTCCGCGTACAGCCAATCCGCGAAGGGAGGGGTTGATACCTGCGATTGTATCTATTGCAGAAATTTTAGAGTGGCGCGCGCCAATGCATTCCCTACTGAATTCCTTGCATTGCTCGTCTATTGGGGATTGATTCAAACAAAGACGGCGAAGTTTATCACAACACCCGGATTGCCCCAAGGCGCCATGACTATGCCGGCTGGCTCCACTTCATTGGCACTCTCGAGAAGACAGGCGACTTCTCTCCTGTTCGCCTGACGGATGGCTTCACCGTCTGGATATGCTCCGCCACCGCCCCACGGCTGAAGGGCCTCACAGGGCTGCCAGCCGTGCAGTTGGAATTTCATGCCGAATCCGTACCATGGCTGCTGGACGAGCCCGAGCCAACGGCTGCTTAGCGAAGTGCTTGTGTCCTGATCGCCATTTAAAGCCGGCGTCAAATATTATCTATTGGTATAACTTTCAGGAGCCGCCCATGCACACGACGAATCTGCGCAAAGTCGGCGGGTCGGTCATGTTGGCCGTTCCCCCGGCCCTGCTCGATGTCCTCCATTTATCAGCTGGCGCCTCGGTTGGCCTCACCGTCGACAACGGCCGGCTCGTCGTCGCGCCCGCGCCTCGTCCGCGCTACACGCTCGATGAACTGCTGGCCCAATGCGATGCCTCAGCCGAGCCATCGGCCGGCGACCGGGAGTGGCTCGAAGCCACGCCAGTCAGCAGCGAGCTGCTGTGATGGAGCGAGGCGACATCTATCTCGTCTCGCTCGACCCCACCTCCGGTCACGAACAACAGGGAACCCGGCCGGTCCTGATCGTGTCACCAGGCCCGTTCAACCGGCTGACCAGGCTCCCGTAGTGCTGCCGATCACCACCGGCGGTCATTTCGCCCGCACGGCGGGTTTCGTCGTTTCGCTGATGGGGGCAGGGACGCAAACAACGGGGATTGTGCGGTGCGACCAGCCCCGCGCCCTCGACATCGGTTCCCGCCGCGGCCGCAAGCTGGAAAGCGTGCCACCGGCCATCGTGGACGACGTACTGGCAAAGCTTGCGACCATCTTGTCGTAGGTGACCGCGTCCAGCGATCCCGGATCGCCACAGCTCGGCTACGGCGCCGCGATCGCCCCGCCTGGCATCGGTCGCGGCACACCGGTCGTGCCGGGGAAGCTCAGCGGCAGACCCGCCGCGACCCGGGCCGCGAGGAAGCCGAAGCATTGCGCCTCCAGCGCATCGCCATCCCAGCCCACCGCCTCCACCGGCTCCACCGGCACGCCCAGCGCGTCGCCAAGTGCCGCCATAATCACCGGGTTGTGCCGGCCGCCGCCGGTCACCAGCCACCGAAGCGGCGGTGACGGCAGCGGCGCGCGCGCCACCGCCTGGACTGTGAATGCCACCAGGGTCGCCGCGCCATCGGCCGCCGGCAGCGCATCGACCCCGCTGCCCGCCAGGGCCGTGGCGAAATCCAGCCGGTCCAGCGACTTCGGTGCCGGCCGGGCAAAATACGGATGCGCCAGCAGGCGGCCCAGGACAGTCGCGTCCACCCGGCCCGAGCGCGCCAGCGCGCCATCACGATCGAACGCGGCGCCGGTATGTCGCGCCACCCAATCGTCCAGCGGCCCGTTGCCGGGTCCGGTATCGAACGCGATCAGGTCACCGTCCTCCGGCCCGATCCAGGTCACGTTGCCCACCCCGCCCAGATTCACCACCGCCAGCGGCTTCTCCAGCCCGCGCGCCAGCGCGGCGTGATAGGCCGGAGCGAGCGGCGCGCCCTCACCACCACCCGCGAGGTCGGCCGAGCGGAAATCCCACGCCACGCGCACGCCCGTCCGCCAGGCCAGCTCCTGCGCGTCGCCGATCTGCCAGGTACGCCGCCGGTCCGGCTGGTGCAGGATCGTCTGCCCGTGGAACCCGATCAGCTCCGCCGGCCGATCCAGCGCGGCCACGGCACGCACATGGTACTCGGTCAGCCGCGCCGCCGCCATTTTCACCCGCCGATCCGCCGGATCGAGCGTCGGCGCCAGATCCAGAATGCGGCGCAGGTCGGTGCGCAGCCGGTCGTCATATGGCAGAGTCACAGTCGGGCCGAAGGCAGACACGGTCTCCCCGTCGGTCTCCAGCCAGGCGGCGTCCACGCCGTCCAGCGAGGTCCCGCTCATCAGTCCGATAGTCCGCATTTTCCCCCCGCCTTGGCCTGTGCTAGCAGCGCCGCTCTCTCCGAACACGGGTTAGCCGCCATGTCCAGCAGCGACTTCCTGCGCGAGGCCACCGACCGCGGCTTCGTCCACCAATGCACCGATACCGAGGCGCTGGATGCCGCCCTGCGCTCCGGCACCGTCAGCGCCTATGTCGGCTTCGATTGTACCGCCGACAGCCTGCACATTGGCAATCTCGTCGGCATCATGATCCTGCGCCTGTTGCAGAAGCATGGTCATCGCCCGGTGGTGCTGGTGGGCGGCGGCACCACGCGCATCGGCGATCCCTCCGGCAAGGACGAGTCCCGCCAGTTGCTGACCGACGCACAGATCGCGGCCAATATGGCGGGCGTTCGGCAATGCTTCGCGCCGTTCCTGCGCTTCGGCGATGGCCCAAACGATGCGATCATGGCCAACAACGCCGACTGGCTGGATGCGCTGGGCTACATCCCACTGCTCCGCGAAGTGGGCGTGCATTTTACCATCAACCGCATGCTGACCTTCGATTCCATCAGGCTACGCCTGGATCGCGAACAACCGCTGACGTTCCTCGAATTCAACTACATGATCCTGCAGAGCTACGACTTCCGTGAGCTGCGCCGCCGCTTCGGCGTGACGCTGCAAATGGGCGGCTCGGATCAGTGGGGCAACATCGTCGCCGGCATGGAGCTGATCCGGCGCACCGATGGCGTGCCGGCGTTTGGCCTGACCACGCCGCTGATCACCACGGCCTCTGGCGCCAAGATGGGTAAGTCGGTGTCCGGCGCGGTCTGGCTGCGCGGCGACCGGCTGTCGCCCTACGACTACTGGCAATTCTGGCGCAACACCGAAGACGCCGACGTCGGCCGCTTCCTGCGTCTGTTCTCCGACCTGCCGCTGGACGAGATCGCCCGCCTCGAGGCCCTGGCCGGCGCCGAGATCAACGAGGCGAAGAAATTGCTCGCGACCGAGGCCACCGCCCTCGCGCATGGCCGCGCCGCGGCCGAGGCGGCGGCGGACACCGCGCGCCGTGCGTTCGAGGAAGGCGAGGCCGCCGAAACGCTGCCCAGCATCGATGTGCCGCGCGACGAGCTGGCCGCCGGCGTCCCCGCCTTTCGCCTGTTCGAGCGCGCCGGCCTGGCCAAGACCGGTGGCGAGGCGCGCAGGCTGATCCGGGGCGGCGGCGCGCGCGTGAACGATGCGCCGGTGACCGAGGAAGGGCAGGTGATCTCGCTCGACGATCTGCGGGAGGGTGCCATCAAGCTGTCGGCAGGACGCAAGCAGCACCGGCTGGTACGGGCGGCATAGCGGAATCGCTGAAAGCAGGGGACGGGCCGCTTTCGGTCTTCAGGTTGCCGGGACGTTGGCAGGGGGGCGAGGCGAAACGAATCGCCCGCCGTGCGTTGGTGCGGTCCCAACTCGTCCCGGCACCGGCATGCCTCGATTCGCCGTCCCCGTCCGGATGCGGCCGGCTGGGCTCCCGTTCTGGGCGCGTCCCACGGCAACATGGTAAAGTCGGTGCGCGTCAACTCACCGCGCCGACCCCGCGCCCATAACCTGAGCGACCCATGCACGTCGACGTCAGCAGCAAACGCGAGGCACTGGCCGATCTCTGCCGCCGGTTCCACGTGCGGCGGCTGGAAGTGTTCGGTTCCGCTGCGCGCGGCACGGATTTCGATATACAGCGGAGCGACGCCGACTTCCTGGTCCAATTCGAGGCCGGTTTCGATCCGGGGTTCGCCGGATTTCTCGATCTCAAGCAGGCGCTGGAGCAGGCGTTGGGACGGCCGGTAGACCTCGTGGAGCGGGACGCGGTCGAGCAGAGCCGCAATTACATTCGCCGCCGCCGCATTCTGCAGGAAGCGGAGCCCCTGTTTGTGGCGGGATGACGCTTTGCTGCTGGACATGCTGAACGCCGCCACCGAAGCGTGGGCTTTGCCGCGGAGTTGGATCAACCGCAATTCCATGCCAGCAGGCTGCACCAATACGCGGTCATTCGCTCGCTGTCTGACGGTGATTGGTGAGGCCGCCAGCAAAATATCCCGAGAGTTTCGGGACGAGCATCCCGAAATCGAATGGCAGGACATTGTCGGCATGCGGCACCGCCTCGTGCACAACTACGGTGCCATCAGGCTCGATGTGATTTGGGGCGCGGTGCACGCCG
>Ga0335072_10001195_pt1 | contig 43036 bp, 39 predicted proteins | sample Lox_Sample_21_FD_206725 | JGI IMG/M metagenome (GOLD analysis project Ga0335072, IMG submission 206725) | Soil microbial communities from Loxahatchee National Wildlife Refuge, Florida, United States - Lox_Sample_2.1 | ecosystem: Environmental > Terrestrial > Soil > Wetlands | place: USA... | reverse complement strand
CAGTGTTGGCACGGCAACCGGAGCATGCCGAGGCATGGCGGTTGCTGGGGAACACGCTGGCCGCTTCGGGTGATATGGCGGGCGCGCGCGATGCCCTGCGCCACGCGGTCGCCCTGCGGCCGAACGATGCGTCGGCCTTGCTCGACCTGGCTCGGTCAGGTCGGGTGACCAAGGCGGATGGCTGGCTGCCGGCGCAGGTCGAGGCTGCATTGGCGCGGGAGACGGGGTCGACGCGGCGGCGGATGCTGCTGGGGTTCGCGCTGGGCAAAGCGTACGACGACCTTGGCCGGCCGGAGGATGCGATGCGGGCGTTCGATCTGGCGAATGCCGTGCGGGCGCAGGCGGCGCCGTTCGATACGGCCGCGATGGCGCGCGACGTGGATCGCCTTATAGCGGCGTTTCCCGACCCGTTGCCCTGTCAGCCGGAGAGCAGCAGGGCGGTGTTCATCGTCGGGATGCCGCGGTCGGGGACCACGCTGGTGGAGCAGATCCTGTCGAGCCACAGCCAGGTGGCGGCAGGCGGGGAGATGCAGTTCTGGGGTGGCGCGGGCGTGGCGTGGCTGCGGCAGGGTGGGGCGAGTCTGGCGGGGGTTCGCGACGCGCATGCGCGGGCGATGGACGACGTCAGTACTGTCGCCGCGCGGATAACCGACAAGAACCCATTCAACTTCGCCTGGCTCGGGCTGATCCGGCGCGCATTGCCGGGCGCTTATATCATCCACTGCCGGCGGGATCCGTGCGATGTCTGCCTCTCGGCCTATATGACCCTGTTCAGCGGTGGCGACGCCTGGGCCGCGAGCCGCGCGAGGCTGGCGGCCTATTATCGCGAATACCAGCGGCTGATGCGGCATTGGCGCACGGTGCTGCCGGCGGAACGTTTCTTCGAGGTCGACTACGAAAGGGTCGTCGCTGCACCTGACATTGCGGCGCGGCGGCTTGTGGCATTCTGTGACCTGGCTTGGGACGATGCATGCCTGCGCCCGGAAGCGAATGCGCGGCCGGTGTATACGGCCAGCGTCTATCAGGCGCGCGACGCAGTACACCAACGTTCGGTGGGAAAGTGGCGGTTGTATGAGCCGTGGTTGGGTGAGTTGAAGGATCTGGTGTTGTGAACCTGACGGATGGTGGCCGCTCCACATGTCATCGCGAGCGAAGCGAAGCAATTCCCAACCGGCGATCGCACGTTCGCTCAGTAGGGATTGCTTTGCTTTGCTCGTAATGACAGCAGGCGCGATCGATCAGAGCTACAACACTGGAGTGGTGATCCGGCCTCCAGCTTGGTCGTCTTGGCCGGGCTTGATCTGGCCATGACAATGTGGGTTCAGATAACCGTTTCGAGGCGTGTAAAACGCACAGGGATGGATTCCTGTATTTCCAGCCTTCCGCTGTCATCCTTTTGCACGGTCGCGAGGACCTGCGCGTCATCGCCGCCCATCGGCAGCACCATCCGGCCGCCCAGCTTGAGCTGTTGCAGCAGTGCCGGCGGGGGTTTGTCGGCCGCAGCGGTCACCAGGATCTTGTCATAGGGGGCGTGGTCGGCCCAACCGCGTGAGCCGTCGCCGACACGAATTTCGATGTTGGAATAACCCATCTGCTGCAATCGCGCTTCGGCTTCGCCGGCGAATTCCTCGACGATTTCGACGCTGTAGATCCGGTTTGCCAGCTCCGCCAGAACCGCCGCGTGGTACCCAAGGCCGGTGCCGACCTCGAGCACTGTCTCATGCGGCTCCGGTTCCAGAAGGTCCGTCATCAGAGCGGCGATGAACGGTTGCGAGATAGTCTTGTTGAAACCGATCGGCAGCGGCGCATCCTCGTAGGCCACCTGCATGAGCGGCTGCGGCACGAACAGATGGCGCGGCACCTTCTGCATCGCGGCGAGTACGCGGGGATCGAACGCGGAGTTGCCCAGTTCGTCGCTCATCAGATCGATGTGGATGCCGATCATCTCGATCATGTGACGGCGGAGGATTGCGAAATGCTTGTCGTTCATGGGTTTCATGAAATGCGGCTCCTTTTTCCCATAACCTGTGGCGGGGTGGCTCCGGGTCGCTGCGCGGACGGTAGGCCGGATGGGACGAAAACGGAAAGCGGCCTTGCCAACCTTATACGACCGTGCCGGGCGCTTTCGGCACCGTGGTCCAAAAGGCGGGGTCATGGCCGAAGAAGATGCGGGCTCCCGCCTGTTCCAGTGCTTCGAGCCGGTCGAGCGACGCGAGCATGGCGCCGCGGTCATGCACGTATCGCGGCAGCCGGCGCTGGCGCAGCGTCTGGCAGAAATAACACGCATCGGCCGCCAGCACGACATCGCCGCTGTCCAACCTCAGCCGCAGCGATTGATGCCCCGCGGTGTGGCCAGGCGTCGGCAGGCACGTCACCGAGCCATCGCCGAACACATCATGCTCGCCATTGAGAAGGCAGACCTTGTGACCGAGGTCGAAATCGCGCCTGTTGTAGCCATGGCCCGCGGCAAGGTCGGCATCCATGCCGGCCTCCCATTCGGCGCGCTGAACCAATATCGTTGCGTTGGGGATCAAGGCGTTGCCGCCGACGTGGTCGAAGTGGAAGTGCGAGTTGATGACAACATCGATATTCCTGGCGTCATAGCCGAATTTTTCGACTTGTGCGCTCACCTCTTCGCCGGGCTGAAATGCGATCCGGAACAGACGCGCCATGCGCGCGCCCAGTCGCGCTTCGGGGTCGTGCTGGCAATCGGGATGCATGCCGGTGTCGAACAAGGCCAGACCCTTTGCATGCTCTATCAGGAACACGGGGATGGGGACGGTAATGTCACCTTCGCCACCCTCCATCAGTCGCCCGAACTCGCCGGTCACCGTGCCGCACGTAAGGGCGTAGAGCTTGATGGTTGCCATCGGGCGGGCTCCTGTTCCGGCGCGAAAATGCGAGGTTTCATCGGGTGGCGATCAGGATTGCGCTTTCAAGAAGCTGAGGCAATGGGCTGACGCAAGCGGGCTCGGCCGTCGTGCAAGCGAGAGCGTTGGCAGCTTGTTGCTGAACCTGCCGTTGGAAGAACACTCGACGGTTGAAAGGATTGTCGCATCAGCCGGGCGGCCGCCCAATGTTGTCAAATCCCGGCATTGGCGAATACCCTTCGGGCATCGCAATCCGCTCGAGCCAAGGGACCACGATCCGTTGCATGGAGAACGAACATGACGCTCGAAGACCTGATTGCTCCATTCATGAGCAACCCTGGCGTGTTTCCTGCTACCCTGGGGACCTATTTCCCTCAGACGATCGAATTGCCGGACGAATTGCATCTGTATCTGGGAAAGCTGTGGATGGACAGCGAGTACGCCAAACACGAGGAGATCGGCGGGAACCTGATCTGGGTCGCCGACGATGAACCCGTGGTGACCGCGGAGGTCGAACGCGGACGGGTGCGGTCGCGGTCTATCAGCGATCTCCGGTCAGTGTCGACGCGCCAGCGCGGGTCCGACCCTACCAGTTTCACCCGGACCCGAACCCCGGGGGCTGCTCCGCGCCACACCTCGATCTGGACCGTCGTCAAGCCTGAAGACATCACCTTGGGGACGGAGGGGAACTCTGTCTCCATTCCCCCTCGGCGGAACCGTGGCGCCGTTGGGGACTTTCATACCCATCCGTCGACTCCGGGCGGCCGGAACCAGGCGCAGTGCGGGTATCAGCCGCCATCGCTCGAAGACCTCATGGGGATGCAGAATCAGGAGGGATTCGCCAAAGATATCTTTGTCAGCTTCGTTGTTGTGCATACCAGCGAACTATATGCGATGGTGTATATGAGAGGTGTCTCGCATTTCGACACGGTCGCGGTGTTCGAGAAAATCAAGCTGAGTTTGGACAGCAAGGCCAAGCGGATCATGTTTCCGAGCGACGCGGCGGAAGAAAAATATATGGATGCCTGGCGCAAGAACATCATGAATCCGGACTTCAAACGGAACCTCGACAAGGAGGTGTATCTGGCCACGGATTACGGAGAGAGATTCGCTCGCGAGATCAAGGTTCACCTGGAGCAAGCATGCGTTGCCTGCAACATCGGCCTCTATCGTGGTGCGATTGCCGACAGCCTGCGGAAGGTTTGACCGGGGAATGCCGGCCTGATCGGCCATCGCAGTTACGGCGGGTTCCGCATGCTTGCGCCCGCTTCCACGGCCTCTCCCACCGCTGGACCGCAGCCCACTGCCGGGCTAGTGCTTCGCGCATCATGGCCCGCACCGCGACTCTGAGCCGCCGGACCTCGGAAACCGACATCACCCTCACGCTCGACATCGACGGCGAGGGGCAGGCGGACATTGCCACCGGCATCGGCTTCCTTGACCACATGCTGACCGCTTTTGCCCGCCACGGATTGTTCAACCTGACGGTCCGCGCCACGGGCGACCTGCATATCGACTTCCACCACACCACCGAGGATGTCGGCATCGTGCTCGGCCACGCCTTCGCGCAGGCGATCGGCGACAAGCGCGGCATCACCCGGTTCGGCCACGCGCTGGTGCCGATGGACGAGGCACTGGCGGAAGCCGTGGTAGATATCTCCGGACGCCCGTTCCTGGTCTGGAATGTGACCTTCGAACGCCCCAAGATAGGGGAGATGGACACCGAATTGTTCGAGGAATTCTTCCGCGCGCTCGCCACCAACGCGGCGGTGACGCTGCACCTGAACCAGCGAGCGGGGCACAACGCGCACCACGTCGCGGAGGCTTGCTTCAAGGCGGCGGCGCGGGCGCTGCGCATGGCCGCCGCGATCGATCCGCGGGCGGCGGATGCGATCCCCTCGACCAAGGGTGCCCTGTGAAGTTCTGGACCTGCTTTGTGCGCGACGGTTCAGCGCCGGTGCTGGTGCGCGAAGGGTTCTCCTGGGGCGCGCTCATCTTCGGGCCGATCTGGCTGGCGGTGCATAACGCCTGGGTGCCGGCCGCGCTGGTCCTGGCCGCCAGCATCCTGATTGGCGCGCTGACATCCGGGCCCACCCAATCCGCACTGCTGCTGGCGCTGGTCTTGTGGCTTGGCTTCACGGGCAACGACCTGCGCCGCTGGTCGCTGCGGCTGCGGGGGTTCGTCTTGCAGGAGGTCGTCAGCGCACGCAATGCAACCGAGGCGCTCGGGGTGATGCTCGAACGGCGGCCAGACCTGACCTCACGGTTCCTGCCGCCGGGGGTGCTGCGATGAAAGTCGCGGTGGTGGATTATGGCAGCGGCAACCTCGCCTCGGCGTCGCGCGGGCTGATGCTGGCCGCCGAGCGCTGCGGGCTGATGGCCGAAGTTACCGTAACCGCCGATCCCGATTATGTTGCCTGCGCCGATCGCGTGGTATTGCCGGGTCAGGGCGCCTTCGCCGACTGTATGCACGGGCTGCAAGCAGTCACAGGCATGCGCGAGGCAATCGAAACGGCGACCGGACGCGGCAATCCGTTCCTGGGCATCTGCGTCGGCATGCAATTGATGGCAGAGCGCGGGCTGGAGCATTTTGTCACTCCCGGCTTCGGCTGGATTCCCGGCGATATTGCGGAAATGCCCGCTCCGGGTCTGCGCCTGCCGCAAATGGGCTGGAACGCCCTGGATTTTTCCCCCGGCGCGCATCCTCTGTTGGACGGGATGGTGCCGGGCGACCACGCGTATTTCGTGCACAGTTATGCGTTGGTAGGGGGCGATCCGCGCCAGGTCATTGCCACCACGGAGTACGGCGGGCGGGTCGTCGCGATGGTCGCCGCCGGGAATCGTGCGGGCACGCAGTTCCATGTCGAAAAGAGCCAGGAGGTGGGCTTGCGTATCCTGGCCAATTTCCTGCGCTGGGCGCCCTGACCCGATGTCCGGCATTCCGGAACCGCAGCCTCTCGCCGAGCCACAGCTTTTCGTGGAGCGGATTGCTGAGTTCACCGACGATGACCTGCATGCGCTGTGCGAGGCGACCCACGCTGCCATCATTGACGGTGGTGGGTTCGGCTGGGTGAGCCCGCCGGGTCGCCGCGCCCTGGAGAGCTATTTCCGGGGCGTGCTGCTGGTGCCGGAACGAGAGTTGTTCGTGGCTCGGCTGGACGGCACCGTGGTGGGGTCCGCACATCTGGTCCGGCCGCCGCGCAATAACGAAGCGCAGTCGTTCGCAGCGCACGTCATGCATTCCTACATCGCGCCCTATGCCCGCGGGCACGGCCTGGCGCGCATGCTGACGCTGGGGGTGGAGGATCGCGCGCGGGAACTTGGCTACCACATATTGAACCTGGACGTGCGCGAGACGCAGGAAGCGGCGATCCGGTTATACGAGTCGCTCGGCTACATCAGATGGGGCGTGCATCCCGAATACGCGCTGGTGCGTGGGCAGATCGTTCGGGGATTTTATTACTACAAACGCCTGCGGACGCGGCGGGGGCGGACGGCGTGAGCTCATCGCCCAGCATGTCATTGCGAGGAGCGAAGCCACCAAGCAATCTCGTTCGGGCTGACGCGGCACGCGTCGCAACGATGGGATTGCTTCGTCGCTTCGCTCCTCGCAATGCCAGGTGGTTGGCGACGCACAGGCCGTGAGACGGGCAATGCGATGGCTCTGACCCTCTACCCCGCCATCGACCTGAAGGATGGCAAATGCGTGCGGCTCCAGCGCGGCGAGATGGAGCACGCGACGGTCTATGCCGAAGACCCTGCCGCCCAGGCGCGCGCCTGGCAGGACGCGGGTTTTGCCTGGTTGCACGTGGTGGACCTGAATGGGGCCTTCGCTGGACGCTCGATCAACGGTGATGCTGTTCGTGCCATCATTGCCGCTGTCCGCGTTCCGGTGCAACTCGGCGGCGGCATCCGCGACATGGACGGGATCGAGACGTGGCTCGCCGCCGGCATCAGCCGCGTCATTCTTGGGAGCGCCGCAGCCAAGCATCCGGCGTTGGTCCACGAAGCCTGCCGCGCCTTCCCCGGCCGCATCGCCGTGGGTATCGATGCACGCGATGGGCGCGTCGCCACCGAGGGATGGGCGGAAACCTCAAGCCTCACCGCCCACGAGCTTGCGCTTCGCTTCGAGAATGCCGGCGTTGCCGCCATCATTTATACCGACATCAGCCGGGACGGCATGCTGAGCGGCTTGAACGTTGCGCAGACCGTGGCACTGGCCCGGCACCTGACCGCCCCGGTGATCGCATCGGGCGGGGTCGGCGGGCTGGACGATCTTGTTGCACTGAAACAAGCCGGCGCCGGAACAGGTGTCGCCGGCGTGGTGGTGGGCCGTGCGCTGTATGACGGGAGAATCGATCCTTCCGCTGCGCTGGCGGTTTGTTCTGCCTGATTGATCCGGCATATCCGGACAACTTCGTCGGATCATCTGTCCGGCAGGCAAACGTCTCAGAACTTTCCACGATAAACGCTTGCCATCGTCGCGGCGAGGCCGTCTATGTGATGGACCGATGCTGAAACTCCGAGTCATCCCCTGCCTTGACGTCAAGGACGGCCGCGTTGTCAAAGGCGTGAACTTCGTCTCGCTGCGCGATGCCGGCGATCCGGTAGAGCAAGCGGCGGTCTACGACGCAGCGGGTGCGGACGAGCTGTGTTTCCTGGACATCACCGCCAGCCACGAGAACCGCGACACGATCCTCGACGTGGTTTCGCGCACGGCGGCGCGGGTATTCCTGCCGCTGACGGTGGGCGGCGGCATCCGCTCCACCGAGGACATGCGCCGCCTGCTGCTGGCCGGGACCGACAAGTGCAGCATCAATTCCGCCGCCGTGGCGCGGCCTGAGCTGGTGCGTGAGGCGGCCACCAAGTTCGGCAGCCAGTGCATCGTCGTGGCGGTGGACGCGAAGCAGTCCGGCCCGGACCGGTGGGAGGTGTTCACCCATGGCGGCCGCCGTCCCACTAGCATCGACGCGGTGGACTGGTGCCGCCGTGTGGTGGAACTCGGGGCGGGTGAGATCCTGCTGACCAGCATGGATCGGGATGGCACAGGTCTCGGCTTCGATCTGCCGCTGCTGCGCGCCGTGTGCGATGCCGTGCGGGTGCCGGTGGTCGCGTCGGGTGGCGTCGGCACGCTGGCCCATTTTGTCGCAGGTGCTCGCGCCGGCGCCACTGGTCTGCTGGCGGCCAGCGTGTTCCATTTCGGCACTTTCACCATCGCCGAGGTGAAAACGGCGCTGGCGGACGCGGGTTTGCCGGTGCGTCTGCCGCGGCAGGCGGCCTGAAGCACCTCATGGCGAAGTCCATGAAAAAGAAGCGGCAGGCGATTCGCGACCCGTTGATTGCGCGCGCCAAGGATATGCGGAAACCCGAGAAGCGACTGAAGGGGAAGCGGCGCGGCGAGCTGGGCCATGCAAGGTCTGCGTTGCCGGTGGAGCCGGATCCCCCGCCGCCACTGGCTTTGGCGCCGGCCTCGGTCGTGCTGGATCGTCTATACGATACCGTAATGAGTAGACGGGTGGCTGATCCGGCGGTGAGCCACTCGGCGCGGCTGCTGTCGCGCGGCCCAGCCAAGGTGGCGCAGAAATTCGGCGAAGAAGCGGTGGAGTGCCTGATCGAGGCCGTCGCCGGCAACCGCGACGCCGTTGTTGCCGAAAGTGCCGACGTTCTCTACCACCTGATCGTTTTGTGGGTCTCGTCCGGCGTATCGCCGAATGAGGTCTGGGAAGAACTGAGGCGCCGAGAAGGTATCAGCGGCATCGCAGAGAAGGCGTCACGGGTAAAGACGCTGCCGGTTGCGTTGGGGCTGGAGACGACGAAAATCCCCTGAGCCTTGTGGTTTGGGAGTGTTCTGTCATGCCGGTCAGCGGACTGCCGCCGTACGACGACGCCAACATCTTTGCGAAGATCCTGCGCGGGGAGATTCCGTGCAAGAAGGTCTATGAGGACGAGTGGGCGCTGGCGTTCCACGACATCAACCCGCAGGCGCCGGTGCATGTGCTGGTCGTGCCGAAGGGGCAGTATTGCTCGTTCGCCGATTTCAGCGCGAGCGCGAGCGACGCGGAGATCGCCGGGTTCATGCGGGCGGTTGGGAAGATCGCGAAGGATTTGGGACTGGAGGTACCCGGCTACCGGCTGTTGTTCAACATGGGCGCGCATAGCGGGCAGGAAGTAGCACATTTGCACGTGCACTTGTTCGGCGGCCGGCCGCTCGGGAGGATGCTGCCCTGATAACCTCTCCCGCGCGCGATTTTCCGCGCGCGGGGGAGGTTTCCTGGTCAGTTCATCACCTGGATCATCTCTCTCACGCGGGGATAGACTTCCCGCGCCCAGCGCTTGCCGGCGAATACGCCGTAGTGCCCGACACCGCTCTGCAAATGGTTCTGCTTCAAATTCACCCGGATCCCTGAACATAAATCCAGCGCTGCCACGGTCTGGCCGATCGCACAAATATCGTCGCGCTCGCCTTCCACCGTCAGCAGTCCGGTGCGGCGGATCGCTTCCGGGCGTACCGGCTGGCCGCGCCAGGTCAGCACGCCCCGCGGCAGATGATGCTCCTGAAACACGCGCTGCACCGTTTCCAGGTAGAACTCCGCCGGCAGGTCCATCACAGCGCCGTATTCGCCATAGAACTTGCGGTGTGCCTCGGCACTGCTTTGATCGCCCCCGACCAGGTTGCGGAACTGCGTTATGTGAGCGGTCAGGTGCCGGTCCAGGTTCATGCTGATGAACGCTGCGAGCTGCAGGAACCCCGGATAGACTCGCCGCCGCGCACCTGGAAATCCCCAGGGCACCGCACTGATCAGGTTCTTCTCGAACCAGGCGATAGGCCGCGACATGGCCAGTTCGTTCACCTTGGTCGGGTTCATCCGCGTGTCGATCGGGCCGGCCATCAGGGTCATGCTCCGCGGCTGCGCCGGATTGGCGGCCTCCGCCATCAGCGCCACCGCGGCGAGCGCCGGCACCGCCGGCTGACACACTGCGACAATGTGCGCACCCGGGCCGATGACTTCGAGAAACCGGATCAGGTGACTGACGAACTCGTCCAGACCGAACGCGCCCGCGTTCAGCGGGATGTCGCGCGCGTTCTTCCAATCGGTGATGTAGACATCATGCTCTGGCAGCATCACCTCGACGGTGTTGCGCAGTAGCGTGGCGAAATGCCCCGACATCGGCGCCACCAGCAACACCCGCGGTTGCTCCGCCACCGCGTCCTTGCGGAAATGCAGGAGGGTGCCGAAGGGCGTGTCATCCGCCGCCTCTTGCGCCACGGCCACTTTGCGGTTGCCGAGATCGACCGAATCGACGCCGAAGGACGGACGACGGTGTGTCAGCCCGGTCTCGGCGAACAGACTCCAGCTTGCGCGCAGGTGGCGCAGCAGCGGGGGCCGGGCGCAGCAGCCGGTTTCCCAAAGTCGGGCGACGCCGGCGCCAAAACGCGCGGCCTCGCGGAAGGGCATCAGGAAATCCGCCTGAGCCTGGTAGAGATCGTAGAGCATCGGGTTATGTGGTCTTGTCCCCGCCGGCAACGCCATGCCTATTATTGCGCCGCAGCATGGCGCAACGGATGCGGGGAGGCAACATGGCAGCGACACTCCTGATCAGCAGCAAGAACTACTCCTCGTGGTCGCTGCGCGGCTTCCTGCTGTGTCATTTGGCGCGGCTCGAGTTCGAGGAAAAGAGTGTGGATTTTGACGATCCCGACAACAGGGCTGAACTGCTGTTGAAGGCATCTTCCATCCGCGTGCCCTGTCTGGTCCACGATGGCGTGACCGTGTGGGATACGCTGGCCATCGCCGAATACCTGCACGAGAGGTTCCCGCGCGCGGGAATGTATCCGCATGAACGGACGACCCGCGCCCGCTGCCGGTCGATTTCGGGCGAGATGCATTCGGGGTTCTCGGCCCTGCGGTCGTCGTTGCCGATGAACCTGCGGTTGCACCGGTCGGGCGTGCCGCTGTGGTCCGCGGTGCGGGCCGACATCGCGCGCGTCACGGAAATCTGGCACGATTGCCTGGGCACCTGGGGCGGGCCGTGGTTGTTCGGTCGCACGCCGAGCGTGGCGGATGCGATGTATGCGCCTGTCGTGACCCGGTTTCGCAGTTACGACGTGGAGGTGGACGCCGCGTGCGATGCCTATGGCGACCACATCATGGGCTGGCCGGCGATGCAGGAATGGATCGCGGCGGCGCTGCGCGAGCCGGAGCAAATCGAGGAACTGGACGTGGAGTTCTGATCGAGGCGATATCGCCGCGCCTCGCACCATGTGGGCGGAGGTGCCTTTCCAGTTTCTGGCGGTCAACTGAACTGCGCGTCATCGGCTTGAGGCGTTGGTGGCGCGCCAGGTGTGTGGCGCGACCACGCGAAGCCGCATAGGCTTGGCCCGTGCGCCCTTCGGAGGAACGCCATGAAATTCCTGACCGATGAGATGATCAGCGGCCTGCTGCCGGCGGAGCTTGATTCGTTTCCCTCGCCGGTGCCGACGCAGATCGTATCCAGTGACGAATACCTGCCGGTGCCGCAGACAGAGAAGCAACGCGAGGTAGAGGCGCGGCTGATCGCGATGAGCGACCGGTTGGCGCGGCGCCAGGGGGTTTCGCGGCGGCGGTTTTTCCAGACCGCCGCGGGTATGGCGGCGTCGTTCGTTGCGCTCAACCAGGTGTTCGGGCCGTTGTTCGATGTCAGCGAGGCCGAGGCGGCGACGCCTGATATGGCGGATGCGCGCGCCAATGCGCTGTCGGGCCAGATGGTCATCGACGGCCACACGCATTTCCTGCGCGACGATACGCGGCTGATGGGCTTCGTGAAGGCGCGCGAGGCCGTGGGGCAATGGGGCTGGAACAAGGAACTCAGCGGCAAAGTGCAGACGATCGATGATTTGAAATATGGGAATTATGTGAAGGAGATTTATATGGACAGCGATACCAAGGTGGCGCTGCTGTCCAATTCTCCATCCGATCTGCCGCAGGATTGGTTCATCCCGCAGGAGCAAGTGTTCAAGACGCGGGCGATGGTGAACCAGCAAGCCGGGTCGCGGCGGATGCTGGCGCATTTCACCATCACGCCGGGCCAGCCGGGCTGGTTGGAGCAAGTGGATGTGGGGATCGAGAAATACCAGCCGGATTCCTGGAAGGGCTATACCATTGGCGACAACACGCATAAGGAACTGGCGGCGCATCCCTGGCATGCCGATGATGAGAAGCTGATGTATCCGTTCTATGAACGGATCGCCAAGACCAATATTCGCAATGTCTGCATCCATAAGGGATTGTTCGCGCCGGCGGTGGAGAAGCAGTTCCCGCGCCTGCGGCCCTATGCGGATGTCAGCGATATCGGCCGCGCCGCGAAGGATTGGCCGCAACTGAATTTCCTTGTCTATCACTCGGGATATCGCTGGGTGGGCAGCAATCCGGCCGACGGCATGGCGGAGTTCGACCGCACCGGCCGCAGTTCCTGGACCAGCGATCTGGCGGAAATCCCCGAGAAATATGGAGTGAACAACGTCTATGGCGATCTGGGGCAGTTGTTCGCCTGGACCGCGGTGGCCGAACCTCGGCTGGCGGCGGCGCTGATGGGCATGCTGATCCAGGGGCTGGGCGTTGATCGCGTGGTATGGGGCACCGACGCGGTGTGGACCGGTGCGCCGCAATGGCAGATCGAAGGTCTGCGGCGGTTGGAAATTCCCGAGGACATGCAGAAGAAATATAGTTTCAAGCCGCTGGGATCGGCGACGGGACCGGTGAAGACCGCAATTTTCAGTGGGAATAGCGCGCGACTTTATGGGTTGGAGCAACATGCGGAGGTGGTGAGAAGCGATCGGTTCGCGGCGCTGAAGGATGAGTACCTGCGTGACGGACCGGGACGCAGCAACCTACGTTATGGATATGTCAGCAAGCCGGCCTGAGATCGGCGCAGGCTGCCGGGGCGGTTGGTTGTTGCGGCGGCAGTTGCTGGGTTGGGCCTTGTTTGGCGCTGGCGTGGCGGATGCTTATGCGGACGCGCCGAAGCAGATATCGCAAGCCGCTGCCAGCTATCAGGACCATCCGCGCGGCGGCCTGAGTTGCGTGGGCTGCACCTTCTTCCGTCGCCCGCGATCATGTCAGGTGGTCGCGGGCGAGATCAGCCCGACCGGATGGTGCCGGTTGTTCGACCTGCCCGATTGAATGCGGCGTCTCGCCCGTCAGTGCGCGTTGACCACCGGCCGAGGCGGCCGACCCGCCTCGGACGAAATTCCGCTCGGCAGAAGGGTTCCCCCTCCTCTTGCTGGCCTTGGCCGAGAAGAGGACCAAGCCCACAAGGGGAGGGGAGATCTGGTTTCTTGTTAGAGCGTAGCGACGAACAGGCCGGCGGTGGCAAACCGGCTCATGTCAATGCCGATTTCTGCCGGATGCGCGGCCAGCCCGCCGACGCCAGGTATCTTGCGCAGCACTGCGATCAGCAGGCGAAATCGCGCCGCCAGATCAGGTCCGCTCCAGCGCGTTGTGCAGACGCTGGCCCGCGGGCCGCGGTCGCCTCGGCAATGATCGCCCGGCCGGGTTCACGTAACGACCCGATCACCTCCTGGGCAAAACGGCTCGCAAGCGCGCAACGAAACCCCCAAATACCCGTCATGGACATCAACAGGCTTCCCGGTTCTGGAATCGTCGCCGTCGCACGGCGCGCTTTCACCACTCCCGACGTCGAGTTCCTCTGCTTCGGCGAATCCGACCAAGCCACGCCGCAGCCCGTCCGCGACGCGGCGGTGGCCGCGCTGGACGCGGGCTTCACCCGCTATCCGGACGTTCGTGGTGTGCCGGCCTTGCGCCAGGCCATCGCAACCTACCTCACCGGCCTTCACGCCAAGCCGGTGACCGAGGACCGCATCCAGGTCACCGCGTCCGGCATGGCTGCGGTTTCGATCGCCCTGGCTGCCATCCTCCGGCCGGGCGATCGGGTGGTGATGCACTACCCGATCTGGCCCAACATCGCGAACGCCGTGCGGCTGCGCGGGGGACAAGTGGATGCGCTCGACCTGATCGCGGAGCAAGACGGACGTTTTCGCCTGGACCTGGACCGGCTGGACGCAATGCTGGGGGGCGCCCGCGCCTTCATCCTGAACTCCCCCAACAACCCCACCGGCTGGACCGCAACGCGCGAGGAACTTCAGGCAATCCTCGACATCGCCCGCCGCCGTCACGTCTGGCTGATCTCGGACGAGGTCTATTCCCGCCTGATCTATACCGGCGCGCCCGCGGCCCCTTCCTTGCTCGACGTGGCGGAGCCGGACGACCGGGTGATGGTTTGCAACAGCTTTTCCAAGGCCTGGGTGATGACCGGGTGGCGGCTCGGCTGGCTCGTGCTGCCGCAGGGCGCCGGCGATGCTGTCGTCGAAATCGTCGAGGTCACGCATTCCGGCGTCGCCCCCTTCATCCAGCAGGCCGGCATTGCCGCCCTGCACGACACGGACGGCGTGGAGCGCTTCCGCGAGCATTGCGCCACTGGGCGGGCGCTGGCGAGCCAGGCGCTGGATGGCAGCAATGGCATCCGCTACGCGGCGCCCGATGGCGCGTTCTATGCCTTCGTGGGCGTGGAAGGACTGACCGACAGCATGGACCTGGCGCTGAAACTCGTCGCCAATCACCGGGTCGCGGTGGCACCCGGCATGGCGTTTGGTGAGGCCGGGGAAGGTTTCCTGCGGGTCTGCTTCGCCCAGTCGGCGGATCGCATGGAGCGAGCGATGCAGCGTTTGCGTGATGGCATTCGGATAGAAATGGCGGCATGAGCGGGCCTCGGAGTCATGCTTCGCCGTATGCGGCGGCCCGGCCCGGTTGCCTTTCCATGCGCCCCGCCCGCCTGACATTGCGCCGGACATGAGCATGCGCCCCGGAGAGCCGGTGCGGTCTACCTTGCGCGACTGGGTCCAAGGCTGAGGCGAATGGCACGCCGCGGCCTGGGACCTGACCGCGCTGCCGCCGCAGGCCGCGACGGTGATGCAATCCGCCCGATACCGCGCACTTCGCACCGAGGCAGCCGAGGACACGCTATTGCTCCGCCGCTAGGCCATGATCTGCGTCGCGGCGGATCAGAGGGACATGGCGGCAGAGGCCACACTGATGGCCGGCTTGCTCTGCGAATTCTGTGGTGAACTGACTTTACTTTGCAGCAAGCGGCGCAGGCATGGCGCGCTGAGCCGAGTACCGCTACCCGACCCGACCTCAGATGCGATTGTCCCGGGACGAGCGATCCCGACCCTGGACCAGCCGCGGCCCAGGGTGGCATCATAGCCGCCAAACCGATCCCCATATCGAGGTATCGATGCCCACCTACGACTATGGCTGCGAAACCTGCGGCCCGTTCAGCGAAAGCCGCCCGATGGCGGAATTCGCCCTGCCCCAGCCTTGCCCCACCTGCGGCGATCTGGCGCCGCGCGTGGTGTTGAGCGCGCCGGCCCTCGGCGGAGCGTCCGCGCCGCAGGATACGTCGGCACCACGCCCGCGTATGCATCCTGGTGGCTGCGCCTGCTGCGCCGCCCCGCGCCGGTTCGCCGCCGAGGCGGTGTAGCAACGCGCCTACGCTCGGGGCACCTGGGGAAGCATTCCGGCGGTTGCGGCGGCGTATCGCACTTGCCTTGAAGAAATTCGCCAACGGCGCTCCGCCGCATGCGAGGCGCGGCCAGCATCGCGGCGATCACCGCGAGGACGATCAGCGATGGTTGTCCGGCTCACGCGGCGCTTGTCCGCGGATTTGGCTGGCAGCAGCGTGTCGGTAGGACACGTACCCTCGTGCGGTGTCGCCTGGGAATGGCGGTTGCGGCCCTATGCGCCGCCCCTCGCAGGTTGCATTGACGTCCCGGGTCGGACAGAACCCCCGTCCCCTCCCGCGACAGCAACCGTCATGACCACCCACGATCCCGTCCGCTTCGTCGCCAAGAACATGCGGGTCGATCTCCACCTGATCGCGGAGATGATCGCGCCCGGCGCGCGCGTGCTGGATATCGGCTGCGGCGACGGCGCGCTGATCGATCACCTGTTCCAGACCAAGGGCTGCGACGCACGCGGCATCGAGATCAACATGGCGGAAGTCACCCGTGCCGTCGCGCACGGCCTGCCGGTGATGCACGGTGACGCCGATGTCGACCTGTTGCATTATCCGGATGGTGCGTTCGACTATGTGGTGCTGTCGCGCACCTTGCAGGCTGTGGAGCGCCCGCGAGTCGTGCTGGGCCAGATGCTGCGCATCGGCACCCGCGCGGTGGTGAGCTTTCCCAATTTCGGCCACTGGCTGGTGCGCTGGCAATTGTTCAGCCGTGGCCGCATGCCGATGACCCCCACCTGGGACCGGCCCTGGTACGAAACGCCCAATATCCACCCCTGCACCATCCACGACTTCTTCGACCTGTGCACGCACGAGGGCTACGCGGTGGAGCAATGGCTGGCCGCCGACGATGCCGGACGCCGTGCACCTTGGCGGCGCTTCCCCTGGCTCGCCAACCTGTTCGGCGAGCAAGGGTTGTTCGTGCTGCGAAAGGCGGGACAATGAAATCTCCCCTGCGCTACGCGCGGGAGAGGTCGAGGCGCGACAGCACCGAGGGTGAAGCTGATCGGGAGGACAGGAAGATCCTGGCTGCCGTCCCGATCACCCTCACCCGCATCGCCAAGCGCCGCGCGTCGGTCCGCATTGCGGCCCAACCCCGCTTCGCAGGAGAGGTCAAACGCGTCGCGGCCATCCTGCCGCCCCGCGAAGGCTTCGGGCCAGATCGGGCCGGCGCCGTGGGCCTGCTGGTCCGCCGTCTCGCGATCGCCGATGGCATCACCACCGTGATCGGCGGCCCGCAAACCGGAGATCCGTTTTGCGATGTGACATTCGAATCCATCCCTCCCGCTCGCTTCCTGCCGCTGAACGCCAATCTCCGGTACGCCTTCGCCGTGGCACGTTGGCTGCGTACGCTGCTGCCCGATCTGGTGGAGGTCTATAACCGGCCGGACATCGCCCTGGCGCTGGCACGGCTGCTGCCGCGCATTCCCATCTGCCTCAACCTGCAAAACGACCCGCAGGGCATGCGCAATGCCCGCACGCCGGGCCAGCGCGCGCGGCTGCTGCACCGGCTTGCCCGTGTGATCTGCGCCTCGGACTTCCTGCGCGGCCGGCTGATGGAGGGCATCGGTGCACCGCCGCGCCTTGCGCCGGTCGTGGTCCACAATACCATCGACATGAATGCCCTGCCTGCGCCCCGTCCCCGCGAACCGCTGATTCTGTTCGCCGGCCGTATCGTGCGTGACAAGGCACCCGACAGCTTCGTTGCCGCCTGCGCCGAGGCGCTGCCGCAGCTCCCGGGCTGGCGCGCCGAGATGATCGGTGCAGACCGGTTCGGTCCTGACACCCCCGACACGGACTTTGCGCGCACCGTCCGCAGTGCCGCCGAACGCGCCGGCGTCAAGGCATTGGGCTACCGCGACCATGAGGCGGTGCTGCAAGCCATGGCCTCCGCCGCGATCGTCGTTGTGCCGAGCCGCTGGCAGGAACCGTTCGGCTTGGTTGCGCTGGAAGCACTTGGGTGCGGCGCAGCTCTGGTTTGCTCCGATCGCGGCGGACTGCGCGAGGTGGGTGGCGAAGAGGCGGTCTACGCCAATCCGGACGACCCGACGGGCCTTGCCGCGGCGATCCTCGCCTTGGCCAACGACCCAGCCCATCGAGCGGCCCTGGCGCAGGCGGGGCGGGAACGGGCCCGGCTGTTCGACGTACCGGTAGTAGCGGCGCGCCTGGCGGCGGCCCGGCAGGAGGTGCTGCACGCGGCACGTGGTTGACCGCCCGTCGGCGCCACAAAAGACATGTGGGACCCCGCGTCATGGGACAATGGCGCAGACCAATACCGATATCTCGCACAGGAAGGCTGATCGTGGGATCTATCGTTACAGTCCCACCAACCCCCGCCACATTCGCCAGAACCCCCGAATCGCGACCTCCGTCGCCCGCGTGTCCTGTGCCTCGACCCCGGCGCCGCCCATCTCCACCACGGACATCGCCCGAGGCGCCGTCGCCGCCCCTCGCTCAACGAACCCACCGATGCAGCCGTCCTCCATCGAAACAAAACCCGCCGGCCCGGCCAAATTCAACTGCCGCAGCCGCCGCGCCCGCATCTCCGGGGTGTCGTCCGCATAGCCCAGATAGATCCAGTGCAAGTCGCACCCGCCCACCCCGCGCGGCACGAACTGCCGGATCGCCATGATGTTCTGCGTGCGCTGCATCACGAAGGTCGGGAACACCGACATGATCTGCTGACGCACCCGGTCGCCATGCTCTTCCACCACATCGACCAGCGCCGGATCGCGCAGTTTGAAATCGTCGTCCACCGACCGCATCCCTGCATACGCATTGTCCACTGCGCTCTCCGGTGCCAGCGTCGTGGAGACATGGCAGCTTCCGGTCTCGTTGATTTCCACCCCGCCGCCCTGGCTCAACCGGTTGATCTTGAACGTGGCAAAGAACAGGTGAAGCAGGCTGGCGTGGTAGGTATCGCGGACATTCTCGGCGTACAGCTTCCAGTTGTTTGGCAACGCCTCGACATAGCGGCCGATGATTTCCAGCTTGCGGCTGGTCGCAACACGCAGCCGAACGGCAACCTGCGGACCGATGAAAGATTCGAACTCAGGTGTATCCGAATTGAACGTGCCAAAAACCAGACCCTGCCACACGGTCACGCGCAGCTTGCGCGGCCCATGCTCGCCGATGCGGAACGCGTCGGGCATGCCTCCCTTGCCGTTCACCCCGCGCTGGAAAGCGACTGACTGCAGCGTGCCACGCAAATCGTAACGCCAGGCGTGATAAGGACAGGTGAAGTCCTTGGCGCCGCTGCCGCCGTCCTCGAAGCAGATCAGAGCGCCACGGTGAGCGCAGCGGTTTTCGAACGCGCTGATCCGGCCCTCGGTATCCCGGGCCACCACGACCGGCATCTCGCCCACCCAGGTGGCGCGCCAGTCGCCTGGATTGGGAATCTCGACCTCCAGGCACAGATAGTTCCACACCGGCCCTTCGAACACCGCCTCTTGCTCTTGGCGCAGGACCTCAGGGTCCTGATAGACCCAGAACGGTACCCGCGTCAGGCCCGCTGGCCAGGCATGGCGCGCGGTCAGTGGCGTGGCGGCATCCGGCATCGTAACCCTCCCAACGGCATTGGATGGAGCCAAGTGAACTCCCTGGCGGCGCGCGGGTGCAAGGGAAGACCCAGGGCGATCTCGCGACGGTCACGGCTTCGTCGCAATTGACCTTTTCCCCCGCCGCGCCGAAATGAGCCGGCATGTCTGATGCCGCCACCCTGATTCTGAGCGAGCCTCTCGCCGGCCTGCAAGCGCAGGCGATCGGCCTGGCGGAAGCCGCACGCCTGCCTCATGACCTGCGCGCCCTGACCCCGCACGCGCCCTGGAAATGGGTGGCCGCTAAACTGTGGCCCCGGCCGCTCACGGCGGTGGCCGAGTCGCTGCGCGGGCCTCTGCCCGACCTCGTGATTGCCTGCGGCGGGATGGGCGCCGCCGTCGCCGCCGCTCTTCGACGGGGCGGCCGGCGCGTCGTTCAGGTGCAGCACCCCCGCCTGGACCCCAGACGCTTCGACCTGGTCGTGGTGAACCGGCACGACGGCCTTACCGGCCCAAACGTCGTGGTCACGCGCACGGCCCTACACCGTGCCAGTCCGGAACGCCTGGCCGAAGCTGCCACATTCTGGCGGGACCGCCTCGCTCACCTGTCCCGTCCGCTGGTTGTGGCACTGATCGGTGGCAGCAACGGCCGCTATCGTCTGGACGCAGCCGTCGCCGCGCAGCTTGCCGGTGGCCTCGCGGAGATGATGCGGCGCGACCGGGTTGGGCTGGCCGTCACCCCTTCCCGCCGCACCGATCCGGCAGCGGTACATGTCCTGCGGCAGACATTGGAACCGCTTGGAGCCTGGCTCTGGGACGGCGCCGGAGAGAATCCGTATTTCGGGATGCTGGGCCTGGCGGACGGGATCGTCGTGACGCAGGACAGTGTGTCGATGATCTCGGAAGCCGCCGCCACCATCTCGCCTGTCATGATCGCCGCGCTGCCGGGCCGGTCCCATCGCCAGGCCATGTTCCTGGAAGGCCTGCTGGCCGAGGATCGGGTGCGCTGGTTCCAGGGCCGCTTCGCCACCTGGAAGGTTGCGCCGTTGGACGATACGCCGCTCGCCGCCGCCGAACTGCACCGGCGGCTGGCCCTGTGAATGCCATGGCGAGCGCAGCGCCGGACTTATCCCCATGCTGAATATCCAGACTTTCGACAACCGCTCTGGCGGCAACGTCATCTACAAGGCGCTGGCGCACCCGCTGGCCGCCGAGGGCATCGCCGCGCTCTATGCCCGCCTCGACCCGCCCGTCGCGCTCTACGACCCGGACGGTATCGCCGAGCCCTTGCTCGCGCTTTACCCCGGCCTGCCCGGGCTTGACTCTCTGTTCGTGCACGACGTTGCGCAGGTGGGCCAACGCCGTGCCGGCCTGATCGCCCGCAAGCTGACCGACCTACCCGGGTGCCCCGCACGGAGCGTGCTGGTTGCCGCCTTCGACGCCGGTCGTATCGCGGCGCGGATCGCGCACATGCTGCCGCAGGGCGCCTCGGTGCACACGCTGGATGCCGCGCGGCTGCCGGAAGCGCTGCTGACCAACCCGGCACGCACGCTCGACAAGCTGAACTACGCCACGAATTTCGTGTTCTTCCGCGATGCCGGCGGCCTGTCCACCCGCCTGGTGTCGGCCAATTACTGGGCCGGCTACGGCGCGCGGGGCATCCGGCTCTGGCTGCGTTTGTTCGATACCCAAGGCGCCGCCCTCGCAACATGGGAGCAAGAGGTGCCATCGGGGCCGAGCGGCTTCTCGATCGACAGCCGGGCGGTGCGGCAACGCTTCAACTTGCCGGAGTTCACCGGCCAGCTTTTCATCCATGCGATCGGCGCCACCGGCCATGACGTGGTGAAATACGCGCTGGACACCTATGCGTCCGACAACGGCGCGTCCCTCTCCTGCACGCACGACGCCAACGCCTGGCCGTCTGACCGCTACGCCGGCCTTCCCGCCCCGCGCGAAGACGAGCATGTCATCCTGTGGCTCCAGAACAGTCACGCCGCGCCGATCCCGGCTGGCGCGGTCGCGCTGGACCGCATGGGCGCGGAACGCCCGGTGCCGCTTGACCGCTCCATCGGCCCATTCGCGACGCTTGCGCTTGATGTGGCGGATCTGCTGCCCGACCTGCGCTGGCCTGCTCAGATCGAGTTGCGCGCCGGACGCCACATGGTCCGACCGCGCTACGAGGTGATCCGCGAAGGCCGTACCCGCATAGCGCATGTAAATGTGGAGCGCGCCGACCTGCGCCCCGATCCGGCGATCCCCGCGTTATCCCCCGATCTGGGCCGCGGCTTTCTGCTGCCCTTCCCGATCCTGCCCCGCGAGCGCTTCTGCAGCATCGTCCTGCCCACCCCAATGGCGGAGACCCAGGCAGATCTGCCCGTTCGCCTGGACGTGTTCGATCCCGCCGGACGCAAGGCGGCAAGCCGCTTCCTGGGCCGCCTGCCGCGCGACCACGCCCTGGCCGTGGATTGCGCCGACTTCGATGTGGAAAGCGGGCACGCCGAACTGGTCTACGATTTCCGCGATGGCGGCGGCGCCGATGGCTGGCTGCATGCCCTGTTCCGTTACGAAGACCGCCGTTCCGGCCATGCCGCCGAATCCAGCTTCGGCGCCCACATTTTCAACTCCGCGATGACCTGGCGCGACGAGCCCCAATCCTATTCCGGTCCACCGCCCGGTCTTTCCACGCGTCTGTTCTTGAAACTTGGCGACGCACGGCGGCGCAGTTTTGCCGTGCTGATCTATCCTGCCTCCGCGCCGTGGCACCCTGCGTCATCGACGCTGCTGCAACTGCACGACAGCACCGGCCAGCAAATTGCCGAGGAGAAACTGGCCATCGTTTGCTCCGGCTCGGCCATGGTCTGGCCGCATGAGACGTTCGGCGCCGCGGCGATTCGCCAGGCCGGACCCGACGGCTACGTGCTGGTGCGCGATCCCACCTGCCGTCTGTTCGGTTACCACGGGTTGATGGACGACGCCGGCGGCTTTTCGCTCGACCATATGTTCGGATTTTAGACCGCCCGTTCCGCAGGTTCCCGTCATGGCGGGATCTGACCCCATAGGCGCTAACATTAGGGCCCCGTGCCGCACCTTCGTGTCATGGCCGGGCCTTGACCCGGCCAACGACCCCTGCGGATCGGGCATATTTGTGCGCCAAAAGCGCCCGATCCGGGGTGCGCAGATAGCCTGCTCAAGGCCGGCCATGACGAGAATGGCCAAGCGCCCAGCTTAAGTTCGCGTCTATGGGGCTTGACCCGGCGATCTTCCCACGACGATCGGGTACCGCCACGGGACTGGCGGCCTGGCCGGCGCTGCGTAGAAGCCTGGCCCAGTGCTGTCGGGCCGGGCCGCTCCGATCGAGCAAATTTTCCCGATTGCCCGACAGGTCATCCCTGTCACATTGTGCGGCCAGCCGACGCTTCGCTGCGCCGGCTGCAAGGGAGACGATCCGTCACATCGGGAGAACAAAGAATGATTACCCGCCGTACCGCCTTGGCCGCCGGACTTGCATCCGCCGTGGCAGGCCGGCTTACCAGTGCCCGCGCCGCGGACAACGCAAAGGAAATCAAGATTGGCAACACCGGGCCGTACAGCGGACCCGCCTCCACCTACAGCGTGATCCCTCGCACCGAGGGCGCCTATTTCAAGATGATCAACGATCAGGGCGGCGTTGACGGCCACATGATCGACTGGATCTCGCTCGACGACGGCTACAGTCCGCCCAAAACAGTGGAGGACGCCCGTCAGCTCGTCGAAGAAGACGACGTCAATTTTCTGTTCAACGACATCGGCACGCCGCCCAACTCGGCGATCGCCCAGTACCTGAACCACAAAAAGGTGCCGCAGCTCTTCGTCGGCTCCGGCGCCAGCAAGTGGAGCGACTACAAGAAATATCCGTGGACGATGGGCTTCCAGCCGAACTACCGCACGGAAGCGCAGATCTACACCAAGTACATGCTGGCCCAGGTCAAAGACCCGAAGATGGGCATCGTTTACCAGAACGACGACTTCGGCAAGGACTACCCCACCGGCGTGCGCGACATCCTGGGCGCGAAGTGGGACCAGATCGTCCTGAAAAACCTGAGCTACGAAACAACGGACGCCACCATCGATTCGCAGATCGCCGAATTGCAGGGCGCCGGCTGCAACGTGTTCCTGATGGCGGGCATTCCCAAATTCGCCGCGCAGTCGATCCGCAAGGTCTACGCCCTGAACTGGAAGCCGATGTTCTTCATGACCAACGTCTCCATTTCGGTCGGCACGGTGATGGAGCCGGCGGGGCCGGAGAAATCGATTGGCATGATCAGTACGCAATACCTCAAGGATCCGACCGATCCCGAGTGGGACAACGATCCGGCGCTGAAGACCTGGCGCGCGTTCATGAACAAGTACAACCCGAGCGGCGACCAGAAGGACGCGGCCCTGGTATTCGCGTATGGCTGCGCCATGACCATGACGCAGGTGCTGAAGCAGTGCAAAGGCAACTTCTCGCGCGCCAGCGTCATGCGGCAGGCGGAGAATCTGCACAACCTGGAGATTCCTGTGCTGTTGCCTGGGATCAAGCTGAACACCAGCCCGACTGACCATCGCCCGATGAAGGCGATGCAGCTCCAGCGCTGGGATGGCAAGAACTGGGTCCGCTTCGGCGGCCTGATCGAAGGCGCGAACGTTTGATCAGGGCAGCCTCTCCCATGCGCCGTTTGCATGGGAGAGGCCTGCCGGAACGTGCCCTTGCCATATCGCCCTATCGTGATAGCGACAGGCGGAGCGGCAAGAGCGTCTACGTCGTGGGTCGGGCGATATATTCGGCGGGTCCGGCGCGAGATCGCGCACAGGTTATTGCGCGATAGGCGAGCGTGATCGCTTGAACGTGATCTGGCGCGGCCCTGGCCGACCGCTTCCGGGAAGCGTATCGACGCGCTCAAGATACGGCGTACGGCGAGATGCCGGGAGCATATTCTCCGCCCTGGTTGCCCGGTCAGGCCCTTTGAGGCGGACGGTCGCTTCCCGCGGTTCCGGGATCCACCCTTGGCAACGAGAGGTGAACAATGGAAACGAACACCGATTCCGTTCAATGTGCCGGCGGCATCCTTGGCCAGCATCGCCACGTTTGCGCATTCTTCAACAGCTTCGAGGAGGAACACAAAGTACTCCAGTCGTTCTACAGGGAAGGGTTCGAGCGGGGAGATAAGGCGTTTCATATCGTGGACCCCGATCGCTGGGAGGATCATTTCCAACGGCTGGCCGAGGCCGGCATCGATGTCGGGAAGGCGGTGGGCACCGGCCAGCTCGAGGTACGACGGTGGGAGGATGCCTACCTGCGCGGGAACCGATTTGACCAGGAAGCGATGCTGGCCCTGATCGAAGAAGTTCTGCAAACGGCGGCGGCTTCAGGGTATTCGCTGACCCGATTGGTGGGGGGCACCGCATGGGCAATGCTCGACAAGCCAGGCGTGGAAGATCTGGTTGAATACGAGACGCGCCTGAACTACGTGCTCGCAAAGTATAACGACCCGGTGATTTGCACGTATGATCTTTCGAAGTTCAACGCCAGCGTTGTGATGGATATCATGCGGACGCATCCGCTCGTTATTATCGGCGGGATATTGCAGGAGAATCCGTTCTTCGTGCCTCCCGACCAGTTCCTGCTCGAACTTCAGGAACGGCGCCGGTCCACGCGAACACACTAATTGCGCAATGATTGCGATCCGATGGCTCTCGATACCGACGCCTCGCGACTACGGTTGGCGCTCAGAGACCTGGTGGCACTCTCTAGCATTCCCGCCGTGTGGGTCGGGAAAGCACCCGGGACTGTCGGGGCCGAGTTTGTCGACATGTTGGTCGACTCATTGCATCTTGACTTCGCCTTCGTGCGTCTGTGCAGCCCCAACGGAGGCGCTGCGGTAGAGGTCAGGCGGGGAAACGCCTGGCATGCGTTTCCGCAATGGCTGCAGCAATACCTTGAGGTCAACGGCCGATTGTCCCAGCGGGAAATTGTTCGGACAATTGACGACGGTATGCAGGGAAGTTGTGGCATCGTCATCCCCATCGGCATCGACGCCGAGGGCGGTCTTGTAGCGGCGGCGAGCAGCCGCCCCGATTTTCCCAGCGAAATTGATGGACTGCTGCTGTCCGTCGCAGCGAATCATGCCGCAACGGCATTTCGGATGGCCCGCCTCGTCGATGGTCATCGGCGCGCCGAAGCAGCGTTGCGCGAGAGCGAGCAGGAGCTGCGGAAAGCCCGTGACGAACTCGAGACGAAAGTGGCGGAACGGACTGCCGAGTTGCAGCGCAGCGAAGCTTATTTGGCCGAAGCCCAGAGGCTGAGCCACGTCGGCAGCTTCGGCTGGGATGTTTGCAGTGGCAAACTCTTCTGGTCGGCGGAAACTTATCGTATCTTTGAATGCGACCCGGCGGATCCACTGACCGTAGCAGTACTGTTCCGGAAGATTCATCCGCAAGACAGGGTGCGGGTTCAGCAGACAATCGATTGCGCAGTGCAAGAAAAGGCAGATCTCGATTTTGAGTACCGGCTCTTGATGCCCGGGGAAAGACTCAAGAGCGTACATGTCGTGGGTCATCCCGTTTTCGACGAATCCGGCAATCTGGTCGAATTCGCCGGGACCGTCATGGATGTGACCGAGCGCCGGCGTGCCGAGGACGAGCGGCAGGCTCTGGCGCACGCGAATCGCATCACGACCATGGGGCAGCTCACGGCCTCGATCGCCCATGAGATCAATCAGCCGATCGCCGCGATGGTGATAGACGGTGACTCCGGTTTGCGCTGGCTGGACAAGCAACCGCCGGACCTGGAAGAAATTCGGGCGATTTTCGGCCGCATCGTAAAGGTCGGAACACAGGCGGGTGACGTCATTGGCCGCATCAGGGCACTGATTGCGAAGGCGCCGCCGCGGAAAGACCGGCTCGATATCAACAATACGATCAGCGACGTCATCTCCGTGACGCGTACCGAAATGCAAAGGAATGGCGTATCCCTGCAGATCAAGCTTGCGCCGGACCTGCCGCTGGTTCAGGGCGATCGAGTGCAATTGCAACAGGTAATGCTCAACCTGATTCTCAATGCCATCCAGGCCATGGGCGGTGTCAGGGACGGGACGCGTGAGTTGCTGATTTGCACCGGGAAGGCCGAACCGGCTGGCGTGATCGTCGCGGTGCAAGATACGGGTCCGGGCCTTGACCCGGAGGCATTGCACCGGCTGTTCGAGGCATTCTACACGACCAAGCCCGACGGCATGGGAATGGGCCTCGCGATTTGCCGTTCGATCATCGAGGATCACGGAGGACGCGTGCGGGCGAGCGCAAATCGGCCGCGTGGCGCCGTTTTCGAATTCGCCCTGCCCACGGACCAGGGTCAGACGGCTGTTCCCGAGCTCGCCGGCCAGATGTCAGCCTGGGCCACACTACTCCGGGTTGAACTGCCGTAATCCGGTCGAAAGGTGCGCGCGGCGCCGCCAGCGTCCACGTCGCGGCCCTCACACGCGCTGACCTAGCGACCTGTCAGCCCATGCCGCGAAACATCGCGCTGGCGCCAGGGCTATCGTTCTGACGCTCCACGCCCATCTCATGCACGCCGTTCATCGCCGCGTGGCCACACGTCATTCGCTTCCCCAAGGTCACGCCCCGACATTCGGCACGCAGCAGGGCCAGGGATGGAGGGCAAGCGGTGAAACGTCGTCTCATGATCGCTGGAGTGAGCGTGGCGGCCGTGCTGGGCGGCGCTGCCGCCTGGTACGCGCACCCCGCGCACAGCGCGCCGGAGCCGGCGGCGCCTCCGCCCGTGCCGGTGGTCGCACAGAAGGTGCGGGTCTCCGGCATTCCGATCGTGCTGACGGGGATCGGAACAGTGACCGCTTATAATGTGGTCAACGTCCATGCCCAGGTGACCGGAACCATCGACAAGATCGGCTTCGTCGAAGGACAAACGGTGCATCCGGGCAGCCTGATCGCGCAGCTCGATCCACGGCCGTTCCAGGCGGCGTTGCAGCAGGCCGAAGCCGCGCTGGCACGCGACACCGCGCATCTGGCCAATGCGCGCGCCAATCTGGCCCGTTACACTCCGCTGCTGAAGCAAGGCTACGCCACGGCGCAGCAGGTCGACGACCAGTCCTCACAGGTCAACCAGTACGAGGCCGCGATCGCCAGCGACAAGGCGGCGATCTTCAACGCCGAGACGCAGCTTGGCTACACCACGATTACCTCGCCGATTAACGGCGTCACCGGTATCCAGTACGTCGATATCGGCAACATCGTGCAGCCCAGCACCGCCACGCCAATCGTCACCATCACTCAGATCCAGCCGATTTCCGTGGTGTTCACTCTGCCGCAAAGCGACCTGCCGCGCGTACAGGCGGCGATGGCCCGCGGTCCGTTGCACGTGATCGCCTATGGCCAGGACGGCCACACCAAACTGGACGAGGGCACGCTGCTACTGGTCAACAACATGGTCAGTTCAGGTTCCGGCACCATCCAGCTCAAGGCCACGTTTCCCAACCCCAAGCGAACCTTGTGGCCCGGCGAATTCGTCAATGTGCGCCTGGTCATCGGCCAACTGTCGCATGCCGTCTCTGTGCCGATAGCTGCGCTGGAGCAGGCCCAGCATGGCGCGCTGGTTTACGTCGTGACGCATAACGGCACGGCGCAGGAGCGAGCGGTGACGGTGGGCGAAACGTTGGACGGAAGCGCCGTCATCGAGAAGGGCCTGCAACCGGGTGATACCGTGGTGACAGAAGGTCAATACGACCTGACCGATGGCACCAAGGTGGTGCGGGTGCCTGCCGGCGATCCGCATGTGCAGAACTCCACGCCAGCAAGCCAGGGAATGCTCGAATGAGCCTCTCATCAGGTTTCATCAAACGGCCGATCGCCACCTCTCTGCTGATCGTGGCAATCGTCTTGCTTGGTTCGGTGGCGTACACAATGCTGCCGGTCGCCGCGCTGCCGAACGTGGCCTTTCCGACCATTTCGGTGACGGCAGAACTGCCCGGCGCTGATCCGCAGACGATGGCGTCCTCTGTGGCGACGCCGCTGGAAAAGCAGTTCGGCGAGATTCCCTATCTGACGCAGATGACTTCGACGAGCTCCACCGGCTACACGTCGATCGTCCTGCAGTTCGCCCTCAGCGACAATATCAATGCCGCCGCACAACTCGTGCAGACGGCGATCAACGCCGCCGCGGGGCAGTTGCCGAAGGATATGCCGTCGCCGCCGACCTATCACGAGACCAATCCGGCCGATGCACCCATCCTGGTGCTGGGGCTGACGTCCAAAACGCTGCCGATCACCACGGTCGACGACTATGCCGAGAGCATCATTGCGCAAAAACTGTCTCAGGTGGCCGGCGTCGGTCTGGTGAACATCGGCGGCGAGCAACATCCTGCGATTCGCATCGAGTTCAATCCGGCGCAACTCGCCAAATACGGTTTGGATCTGGAAGATGTACGAAACGCGTTGACCAATGTCAGCGTCGACCAGCCAAAGGGCAATCTGTACGGCGCCCAACGTGCCGTTACGCTGCAGACCAACGACCAGATCCTGACGACCAAGGGTTGGGACAATCAGATCATTGCCTATCGGGATGGCGGGCCGATCCGCGTGCGGGATGTCGGCAAGGCTGTCGTCGGACCGCAGGACATCACGTTGCGCGGCTGGGTCAACCTGCACCGCGGCATTGTCCTGGCAATCCAGCGGCTGCCGGGCGCCAACGTCATCAGCACGGTGCAGGCGGTGAAAGCGGCGCTGCACCGCATCCAGACGTCCATCCCGCCGGCGATCAAGATTTCGATCCTCTCCGACCGTACCATCACCATCCGCGCCGCGGTTGCCGACGTGCAAACCGACTTGCTCATCACCATCGGCCTGGTCGTTGGCGTCATCTTCTTGTTCCTCCGCAGCGTGCGGGCGACGCTGATACCGGCGGTGGCTGTGCCGGTCTCCATCATCGGCACTTTCGGTGTGATGTATGAACTGGGTTACAGCCTCGATAACCTGTCGCTGATGGGGCTGTCGATCGCGGTCGGCTTTGTAGTGGATGACGCCATCGTGATGGTGGAGAACATCGCCCGCCACATCGAGATGGGCAAAACCCCGATGCAGGCGGCGTTGGATGGTGCGGGCGAGATCGGCTTCACCATCCTGTCGATCTCCATTTCGCTGGTCGCCGTGTTCATCCCGCTGCTGCTGATGAGCGGCATGGTCGGCCGCATGTTCGAGGAATTCGGCGTCACCGTCACCGTCGCCATTGGCGTGTCGCTGCTGGTCTCGCTGACCTTGACGCCGATGATGGGCGCCCGCCTGCTGCAAGCAGAGCATCCGGACCAGGTCGGCTGGGTCTCGCGCGCGCTGGAGCGTGGGTTCGATGGCCTGCTGGCGGTCTACGACCGTGCTCTGGTCGTCGCGCTGCGGCATCGCTTCATCACGCTGATGGCGATGCTGGCCACCATCGCTGTCACCGCCTGGCTGTTTATCATCATCCCCAAGGGGTTTTTCCCACAGGAAGACACCGGCCTGATCCTGGGCGTCACCGATGCGGCGCAGGATATTTCCCCCGGCGGCATGGCGGCGTTGCAATCGCGCGTGTTGGCAGCGGTGAAAGCCGACCCGGCGGTGGAATCGGTCGGCGGCTATATCGGCGCGGGCGGCGCCACCTCGACCGAGAACCAGGGCCGCATCTTCATCGCGCTGAAGCCGAAATCCCAGCGCCCGCCGATCGACCAGGTGATGGCGCGGCTCGATCGCGAGACACATGATATCGCCGGCATCCACCTGTACATGCAGGCGGTACAGGACATCAATATCGGCGGCCGGCTGACGGCAACCGAGTACCAATACACGCTGACCGACGTGGACCTGAGCGAGCTGAACAAGTGGGGGCCGATCATTGAAAATGCGCTGGCGAAACTGCCGCAGCTCGCCGACGTGACCAGCGACCAGCAATCCTCCGCGCCCCAGCTGACGCTGACGATCAACCGGGATGTGGCATCACGGCTGGGCATCACCGCGTCGCAGATCGACTCGGTGCTGTACGACGCCTTCGGCCAGCGTCCGATTGCACAGCTTTATACCAGCCTGAACCAATATTACGTCATTATGGAGGTGAACCCGAAACTGCAGCTTGGTCCCGACGCGCTGCAACGGATCTATGTGCGGTCGCAGACCAACGGCATGGTGCCGCTGAGCGAGCTGGTCACCCCACATACCACGGTCGCGCCGCTGTCGGTGAATCATCAGGGCCAGTTCCCGTCCGTTACGATCAGCTTCAACCTCAAGCCGAACATGCCGCTGGGCACGGCCGTCTCCGCCATCCAAAAGGAGATGGCGCGCCTGCATGTTCCGCCGACGATCAGCGCCAGCTTCCAGGGCAATGCCCAGGCGTTCCAGAAGTCGCTCAGCAGTACACCGATCCTGATCCTGGCCGCATTGGTGGCGGTCTACATCATCCTGGGGATGCTGTACGAGAACACGATCCATCCGTTGACCATCATCTCCACGCTGCCGGCGGCGGGAGCCGGCGCGCTGGTCACGTTGCTGCTGTGCGGCTTCGACCTGGATGTGATCGGCATGCTGGCCATCATCCTGCTGATCGGCATCGTGAAAAAGAACGGCATCATGCTGGTGGATTTCGCGCTGGAGGAGGAGCGGCTGCATGGCGCGACGCCAGAGCAATCCATCTACCAAGCGTGCCGCCTGCGGTTCCGCCCGATCCTGATGACGACGATGTGCGCGTTGCTCGGCAGCCTGCCGCTGATGCTGAGCAATGGCACCGGCTCGGAACTGCGTCAGCCGCTGGGTTACGCCATGGCCGGCGGGCTGGTCGTGTCACAAGTGCTGACATTGTTCACGACGCCGGTCGTCTACATCTACATGGACAAGCTCTCGCATCTGCTGTCGCGCGGCAAAGCGGAGCAACGCGTCGCGGTCCCGGCGGAATGAGCCACGCAGTGCTGGAGGTCCTTAGCGAGCCGGGCGGCATTGTCAACTTAAGCAGTCGTCGTCGATCTTGAACTGAAGAGGAGAATCGTCGATGTGATTAGGCCGCCATTTTGGCACACGTCTCCTGCTGCCAAACCCTGAATGCCATGGCACGTGAGGTGCGGTAGCGGTCGGCATCCATTCGATGGCGTGGTGGATGGAAGTGTCCATAGATGAACGCATGCGCAGACAGGAAGCGCTGTGCCTGCGGAGACGATTTGAAACGTTGCATCTGCCGCTCTCGACGCCGGGTCGGCCGATGTGAGTTCTCCGCCCGGTTGTTCAAATAGCGGCTCTGCCGGTGTTCGGCGTTTGGCAGCAATTCACGCTTCGCCACCTCGTAGCTCGGTAGTTTGTCGGTGACGATCGCCCGAGGTTCGTATTGCAGGCCCTTCAGGAGCCGCCGGAAGAAGCGCTTCGCGGCGTTGGCGTCGCGTCGAGCCTGAACCAGGATGTCGAGTACAACCCCGTTCTGATCGACCGCGCGCCAGAGATAGTGCTGCACGCCTTCGATCCGGATGAAGACTTCGTCCATGTACCATTTGTCTCCCGGCCGTGGCCGGCGGCGGCCCATGCGGTCGGCGAAACTGGCAGCGAACTTCTTGCACCACCGTCGTACCGTCTCGTAGGAGACGACAACGCCACGTTCAGCCAGGAGTAGCTCGACATCGCGCAGGCTGAGACTGAACACATGGTACAGTCAGACGGCATGGCTGATGATCTCAGCGGGAAACCGATGGCGGCAGGACGGGTCGGGTTGCGGCCTCATGCCGCCAGTCTCGCCCGTCGACAGGCACGCGGCCAGGTCGGGTTACCGTGACAATGCCGTCCAGGCGCTCCATGAGCATCATGAGCATCGCCATGGCTGGATCAGGCTGCTTCACGCGCGGAATCTGCTACACAAGGGCAGGGGCAATCGCCTCCACCGGCATGCCGATGACCAGATAAGGATCGGCGCCGTCATCAAGAGTGCCGCGGATAGTTTGCGCCACATCGGAAAGGGAATCGGCCAGCTCCCCGCCAACGATCGCGTTGGCCCGGGAGGATGATCTGATCGGCAATAGGAAAACGCTGCTTCGGCACCGAGCCATTACCGGTGCGGCATGGTTCCGGCATCAACTGATTTTTGCCAGGCGGCCGGCTCCATAGGCGAGGCATCAAGGCCCGCCGTCCTTAGTCTGTTCCCGCTGATCGGCGAGGGCATCGAAGCGCTTGGCCAGCGCGCGCAATCCATCCGCGACCTGCACCGTCGTCGCCGTCTCCGCGATACGGCGATAGTCCGCCGCTCGTGTGCGCAACTCGGCAACGGAGCGCTGCGCGAGAGGCCGCCAATTGAAGCCGCGCGCCGATGCTGGCAGTCTTTCGTCCTTCGCCGTCACCGCAACTCTCCCGGTCGGTGTGCCGAAGATGTTCAGTTCCTCGAAAACACCGGAATACGGGGCCGGATCACCTGGCTGATATTCGTTGAGTGCCATTCCATCAGCCTAGAAAAGTGTCCCGTGACGGGCACTGATCTACATCAATCGCTCGGTAAGATGCACACGGGATGGTTTGATCCACGTCAATGCAGGAATCTTGGGCGCCTGTAAACGGATGGGGCGGTCCTCGATGGAGGGGCCGCCATGACTGACACGATAGATGTCGTGGAACTGGCGCACGAGCTGATCAAAATCGCCAGCACAACCGGCGACCCGGAGACGGGCCGCCAACTGATGGAGATCGCGGAAAGGATACTGCGGGCGGCCGGACTGCCGCTTGCAGAGGGATCGTGCTAACCAAAACGCGACAATGACAAGATCAGCAGCGGATCATAATTTGGTCCGCTGTGGATCCATCCCACTCCGCCGCTGAATTCGTAAGCAACGCCGCACTGCGTTCCAACCGTGTTGCAATGACTGGTTGCTTGTCGTCTCACGTACCGTCTGGCGCCATCTGTGCGCGATGCGTCGCATGTTCTGCGATGTAAGGTTGTTGCCCGCATCCTCCATGACGCCACCTCCGCGCCCGATATGAGCTGCTGGTGACTATAGCGTGCTAGTCACGGCAACGAATTGCGCAGCGGTGAATTGCGATCGAGCTGCGCGGCATTACCCCGACTATGTCTACCTTGATCGTCGCCGGACACCGGCCAGGGTCATTTTCCCTTCCGCTACCGACAGCCCCAAGGTTTCCGCCGAATATTCGGCCGTCGCAGACCCGCCGGCGCTGGTGTCGTACACCGGCGCGGGTGCCTCAACCCCGGCCAGTTCGACCATGACCCGCCACTTCACGCCCTCCCGGTCCAGTGCCACCGGTCGATCCTAGGCGGCTGATCGAATGGCACGCGGGATCCGGTCACCCGGAGCATGCCGCAGCTGAAGGTTCGGACCAAAACCCGTTTCGGCGAGCGGCGTAGCCACCCCCAGGTTCTGGACGGTCTCGTGTCGCGCGGGTGCCGGGCTGCTATAAGCAGGGGCCCTGGCCGCCTGGCGGAATGGTAGACGCAGCGGACTCAAAATCCGAAGCCGAAAGGCGTGCCGGTTCGAGTCCGGCGGCGGGCAGTTCATGGATTCAATGGCTAATCGACGCAGTAATGCCCAACATTCCGAGCACTTTCCACTGACCCGCAAGCTGCACCGCCGCTCAGGTTGCCAGCGTCGCGCGGCCTGCTGCTGAGGAGACGTATGGTCACGAACATGGCGGCGAGGGTCCGACAGGGGATCAAAAAGCCTCTCCCCACGCGGGCCAAGCGGGCCGATTGCCCACAGCGTACACGGCTTTCCCCCCGCGAACGGGAAGGCATGATCGTAACGGAAGCCATCAGGTTTTTCGCGGAGCATGGATTTGGCGGTGAGACCCGCGAACTTGCGCGGCGGATCGGCATCACTCAACCGCTGCTCTATCGATATTTTCCGACCAAGCAGGCGTTGATCGATCGGGTGTTCGATGCCGTGTTTGTCGAACGTTGGAACCCAGAATGGGAAGATCTGCTGCGCGACCGGACCCTGGATTTTGAGTCCCGGCTCACCCGCTTCCTGCAGGCCTATGCCGTCGTGATGCTCAGCCACGATTGGGTGCGTCTGTTCTTGTTCGCCGGTCTGGCCGGACTGGATGCCAGTACAGAGTTCATGGAACGGATGCGCGACCGCGTGTTCGGTCCGATCATCGGCGAGCTGCGCGAACTGAATGGACGCCCACCATTGTCAAGCGAGCCACCGAACCTCACCGAACACGAATTGGTCTGGGGCCTGATCGCGTCACTATTTTATGTGGGCGTCAGACATTGGGTCTATCATCTCGGCGTGCCGGAAGACGTCGATTCGCTGGTCGTCGATAAGGTGCGGGCATTCCTTCACGGGGTTCCCGCGGCAATTGCCGCACGGGACACGGCGCTGCCGACACAAGACCAACTGCCGAAGCTGTATCGCCGGCGGCCCAGGACCGCCCGGTAACATGGACCGCGGTCGTCGCAGGGGCGTTGCCCCGTTGGTCCGCTTCGCGGACCAACGCCCCCGACTTTGTCGCGGTCTGCCTTAGATCTCCGCGTTGGCAAGAAAGTGGGGAACCGCCAGATGGCGCGCCAGCACCTCCGGCTGCCGAAGCCGCTGCCCGATCCTGCGCAACGCGTCCGACTCGATGTCAACGTCGAAATACGCGCCGAGCTTGCGGCCATGACGATAGATTTGCTCTGCCACGGGTTGGCGATTGCCGTTGAAGCGCGCCAGGCCCGTGGCGACGTCCGGCACCTCGGCCAACGCGGCAGCGAGCACCATGGCGTCGTCGGCGGCCTTGGAGACGCCGAATCCCATATGCGGCCTCGTGACGGAGGCGGCGTCACCGACGAGTGCCACACAGCCAAACGCCATCTGCGGTGCCACCATGTCGTAGATCGGCGTGAAGAACGGTTTTCCGATGCGGGCAAGCACTTGCAGGAACACGTGCGGCATGACGCCAGCCGCATCCCGGCGCATCGCCTGCACCACATCGTCCCGGATCAGGGGCGGCGGGATGGAAAAGCTATGCGTGCGACCCTCCCGGTCGGTACACAAGTCGGCCAATGCGGCGGCATCGACCACGCGATACCAGATGAAGTTGTAACGACGGTGTCCCGGCCGGATATCGTCATCGAAACCTGCGATCGGATAGCCGATCACTTGCTGGCGCGGCGGGAGATACATGGTGAAATGCGGAAAGATGCTGCCAAGAACGGATGGCGGCAGTTCGGCTTCCTGTGGAGCGCCGCGCCAGACGACATAGCCGGCGTAGTCCGGCACCAGGCCCGGCAGCAATTGCGCGCGCACGGAGGAACGGAAGCCATCGGCCCCGATCAACAGGTCGGCCATCTCTGAACGGCCGCTTTGGAACTGTACGGTGGCGCCGTTCGCACTCTGCGTAAAACCGGCGAAGGTCTCGCCCAAGTGGTAATGTTCGTCAGGAACCAAAGCGCGCAGCGTGCGTTGCAGCCGGTCCCATGACGTCAAGGTTTCCGGAGTAGGGTGGCGATGCACGATATTGCCCTCGCGATCCAGGACGATGCGCGTCTGCACCTCCACGCCGAGTCCCGCTGTGTTAGCGCCAGCCCGGGCCAGCGCGGCAATCAGTTCGGGGTGCACGGTGATGCCAGCACCACGCCCGGCCAGTTCCACGGGCGAGCGCTCAAACACGTCCACCACCCAACCGTCCCGTCGCAGCAAAGCCGCGCAGAACAACCCGGACATCGACCCGCCAATTACGACCGCACGCCTGGCGCGGCGTTGCCTGAAGTCGAGCATTTCGGTGATCCTAACGAACAGGGGCTAGTTCGGGCGTCTTGACGGGAGCCAGTTCGGGAGTCTCACCGGCCGTCAGGCTGGTCAGTACCGAACCGTTGGTTTCGGGCAGCAAAATCACTGCAACGGCAGCAATGGCGTATCCACCCAGCGCGAGCAGGCCGACGGCTTCGCCCAGCGGAATGTGTTCGCTGAGAATGCCCGCGGCAGCCACAAAGCCGCCGCCGATGCAGCGCCCGACCGAGTTCGAGAACCCCTGGCCGGTGGCGCGTATCTCGGTGGGGAACAACTCCGTCAGATAAGGGGCAAGCGAACCAAAATTGCCCAGTGCGAAGAAGCCCAGGGGGAAACCCAACAGCAGCATTGCCGTGTTGCCCAGGGGAATATAGGTGTAGGCTAGGATGACCACGTAGCAGGCGGCGCAGAAGGCGATCAGGCAGCGTCTGCGGCCCCAGTTGTCGCTGAGATAGCCGTTGATGATGTAGCCGAAGAAGGCGCCGGCGGTGACCACTGCGACGTAGGCGCCGCCAGCCGACACAGAAAGGCCGCGGCCCATTTTCAAGTAGGTGGGCAGCCATGTGAGGAGGGTGACGACAGCGCCCTGCAGGCCGATGGACAGCACGCAAGCCAGCGCGGTGCGGCGGAAGAAAGGCGGCTGAAATATTGCAAGGGTGCTGACGCGTGGGCGGCCGATCATCTCGGCGCTCTTTGCCCGCTGGAATACCTGCGGTTCCTCCACAAAGCGCCGGATGAATAACACAAGCAGCGCCGGCGTTACGCCGATCCAGAACACGATGCGCCAGGCGAAGGCGGCTGGTGCAAAGGCGAGCACCAATGAGGCCATGATTGCCGCGACACCCCAGCCGAGTGCATAGGAGCTGCCTAAGCAGCCGACTGTCTTGCCGCGATTGGCAGGCCGCACGATCTCACCCACCAGTACTGCTCCTGCGGCCCACTCGCCGCCAAAGCCGATACCTTGCAGGGAGCGCGCCACCAGTAACTGGTCGAAGTCCCGGGTGAACCCACTGAGCAACGTGAATAACGAATACCAAAGAATGGTGATCTGCATGGTGCGCACGCGTCCAACGCGATCGCTCAGAATACCCCCCAACCAGCCGCCCAGCGCAGAGAATATGAGCGCCGAGGTTCCAAGCAGCCCGGCATCCGTGCGGGTCATTCCCCACGCAGCGATCAGGCTGGGCACCAGGAAGCTGAAGACCTGCACGTCCATGGCATCGAGTCCCCAGCCGGCATAGGCACCCCAGAATGCCTTTCTCTTTCCCGGCGAAAGCTCGGTGTACCAGGCAAGCATGATCGCTCCTCCTCGCGCGGCGTTGGGGGGGACATTGGTCTTGTTTATCGGCCGATAACTAGGGACGAAGGCAACTGAAGTCAAGCCTGTTTATTGCGGCCGCCCGCGCGCCTTCAGACCCGCCCGATCACGTCGCGGCAGAAGCCGATCTCCTCTGCGATATACGAGGACGTTCGACCCTTGTTGCGCATCGCGACGAGCGCCGCGACCTCGTCGTCAGGCAACGCCATGCGCTTTTGGCAACTATAAAACTGAAGCTTCGCCGTCGCGCCAATGCGACCGCAGGAAACCTCCTGTCGCTAGGCCGCGTTACACGCCAGCTGGACTAGAGGCATTCCCGGTGATGTTCACCAATCCATTTATCCCAGCGCGCGGCTGCCTCCCACTGGTCCGCGCTATTTCGCTGTGAGAGGGCCGGCCGGCCCCGCGGCGGTCTGGTTAGGCCGCGCCTCTCTACTGGCCTCAGCGCCGACAGTGGTCGCCGTCACTCTCCGTTAAGATTCGTCGCATTTGTCGAGCATCCAAACCTATAGATAGGACCCTCCATGAACAATACCGCCCAAGATATTGACGAGTTCGGAATTGTCGGCGATGACGACAGTGCACAAAGGCTGCGCCGGGACAATCTGTTTTATCTTTTGAGCGAAATCGAAGCGGCGCTGGATCGGGCCGAGTTGTCGCAGGAAGACGTCGCAGCGGTTGTCGCGCGATTGGCGCACCTCGCTGTTAAAGCTGTCGAATGAAACGACGCTCCTGTTGCTTCAAGCCCCTTCGCGTCACCAGCCCCAACCGCGCCTTCTCCGTCGCCCCTCAACTCCCCCGCCTATCCGAGGGCATCCGCTCCGCCAGCCGCCGCAACGGCTATCGGTCCTCCACCGTCCGCGCCCAGGCTGCTAGCGGCCGTTTTCCTCAACACACATCCACAAATTCGCGGGCGCGACTTGACACGACACCGAGGCTTCGGTTTCGCGACCGCGACCATGCGCGAGAGAACCAGCAATCGGCAACGTCTGCCGCGCAATTCTTCCAGTCCCATTCCGCCATCGCACCCTCCGTGCCGATCCCAAATTCTGAACTTCCGCCGCAACCCTTGCCAGATCAACTTGCGCAGCCCAGGCTCTGACCGAGCGACTCTCTCCCCTATCGTATGGACCGTGATCACCGCGACTGGCAGTGAGCTGGCCCCCGAAAACTGGACAGGTAGCTAAGGACCCGTCAGGAATCTACCGCGCGATCTGATCGATCGGCTAGGCGAATGGTGTAGTTCCATTCGCCGTGGAAGTCTGCGCGGATAATGTTGATGGCGTCCATCTCTTCATCCGACACGACAATACCCTTCGGATAAGTCGCGTCATCCAGTTTGCAGTGCACCGTCAGACCGGTCTTCGTGGTGGTGGCACTGATCAGGTCGACGATGACGCGGTAGCTCACCAGCGGCACGGCACGCCAGTTCTGGCTGATGTATGAGAACACCGATGCGACGGAATGCGCCAGACCGGAATCTGCTCATAAGCTGCTCGCTAATTCACTTATTCCGACCGCCACGACACGGAGCCGTCGCATGTCGGATCTCTGTTAAACTCCTCGTGATCGCATCAGATCTGCGGCGGGGGTACACCACGTTCGATGGCATCTGTGACCTGAGTCACAGTCGAACGGGGCGATCACGTATAGAGGCTCTCCGTTGCGCCAGGTTGGAGCAGCCAATGGCATTGTCCCCATCTACCGCAAGGGTTGGCAAATATGCCCATTCCGGGGCTTTAGCTGTGTTGACCCAAGCAGACTTTGCTGTCGCAGTGAAGGACGCGTTGCGTCACTATACACGAGCTGATCTGTTGCTCGGCAGCCCGTTGCTGAAGACGCAGATTGCAGGCGAGCACGATACGGGACCGGCGAGGGTGGCGCATCTGCAGCGAGCCTTGGTGGAGGCAGCCGGGACAATCTTTGTCAATGAGCGTGATCTGAAGCTGCACCGCACGTTGGAATTGACCTATTTCAAGTCCGGATCCAAACAGGAGGCCGTGGCCGAGAGACTGGGGCTTTCATTCAGCACATACCGTCGATATCTGTCGGCTGGAATCGAACGAATCACCGAATGGCTGTGGCAGCAGGAGCACGAGGCACTGCCGCGCGACGATACTCCCGTCGCTGCAACCACCTCGTCTGGTCGTGCCGATCTGTCGGCGCCGCCTTCGGTCAGGCCGCGCCTATCGATCGTTGTGCTGCCCTTTCTGAATCTATCGCAGGATCCAAATCTTGATTATCTGGTCGACGGTATTGTCGACAACCTGATGCCCGACCTGTCGCGTGCCCTGCCGGGAAGCTTCGTGATCTCGCGCTCGACAGCCTTTACCTATAAGGACCGCCGCATCCCTATCCGACAGATCGGCGAAGAGCTGCAGGTGCGCTATGTACTGGAAGGCAGCATGCTCGCGGACGCAACGCGGGCCCGAGTCAACGTGCAGTTGATCGATGCCGAGACAGACGAACATCTGTGGGCAGAACGCTTCGATAAGGAACGTAAGGACATCCTCCAGGCGCAGGAGGAGATTGTCGCGCGGCTGTCGCGGAGTGCCGGCGTTGAGGTGGTGCACAACGAGGCGAGGCGCAGCAATAACAAAGCCGGAGACGATGCGGCCGAACTGGTGATGCGTGGCAACGCATTGGCGATTAATTTGAGTCAGAAAGACCGAGCGGTCGAAGCGGTCACCTTGTTCACTCGCGCGCTGGAACGCGATCCCGACGATGCCGATGCGATGATCGGCATTGCATTGACCCGCATCTTTCAAGTCGTAAATCAGTACGCGAATGAGGGTCGGGAGAACCTGCTGGACGAGGCTGAGACATTGGTGTCGCGCGCCACCGGCCTGGCGCCGGACCATATCCGCGTGATGAAGGCACGTGCCGCTCTGTTGCGGGCGCGTGGGCAATTCGCGGACGCTATGATTGCGGACGAGTCGGTCATTGCGCTGAACCCTGGCGAGCCAACGGCGTATCGAGAATTGGGGCTGAACAACCTCTACCTCGGCGAAGCGCAGAAGGCCGTGGAATGGTTCCAGCGCGCCAACAGTGTTGCACCGAGGGATCGGGTCCGTTGGTCGTGGCTCCAAGGTCTTGGCCGCGCACTGGTCCATTTGGGGAGAGACGAAGAGGGCGCAGAGGCGCTGCGATTGGCGGTGGACGGTAATCCTCACTATGTACCCGGGCGGGCATTTTGGGCAGCCGCCGAAGCATTGGTCGGCAACATCGACAACGCCAGGCTGTATCTTGCGAAGTATGATCAGCTTGACCCTGGTATGACCGTCCGCCGCTTTGCCAAGGAGCGTAACTCGGTTCCGCTGAATGCTGTGAGTCCGGTCTATCTGCGTGGTCACGAGCGAATCTTGAAAGGATTGCGGCGCGCAGGCATGCCGGACTGCTGACCTGCTCAACGAGTAAGCAAAATCTACTCTGACCGCTGATCGGCCCCACGGACGACACACCGTTTGTCCTGGACCAAAAAGCCATGTGATGACCAACGACCAGCTCAACGGATGATCCTAGTTGAGCGCATGGTAACCACTGGCGGTGCTGCAATGAGCGTGCTGGGGAGCATTTGGAGGGCGCTCGTGTACGACGCTGCCAGTTTCGGCGCTGTCACTCATGGGTATCCGGTCCTCGACGATTTCGGATCTGATGCCGACAGCGAGGTGGGCAATCAGTGAGCAGATTACGGACTGGCGACTGAAGAGAGGAGTGGCTGATCACGCCCGCGCCGCGTTAAGCGGTTATGCTAACGGAGCGTGTTATGAGAACGAAGCACATCGGGATTATCGGCACCGGCATTGCGGGATTGCATCTCGCCCTGCGCCTTCAACGTCTGGGTATTGCGTGCACGGTCATCACCGACAAGACGCCGGAGCAGGTCGCCGGCGCACAATTGACCAGCACGGTCGTGCATTGGCCGACGACCCTCGGGCGCGAACGCGTCCTTGGGGTGTATCACTGGCCGGCCGGCGAGTGCGGATTCAGCCTGCTTCGCAACGTCATCCAGACGCCGGCGCGGATCGAGATACACAGCCGTGGCGCGCAACCGGCGCGCGCCGTCGACTACGGGATCTATCTGCCGCAACTCATGGCGGATTTCGCCGAACGCGGTGGCCGGCTGGAAGTGCGCCTGCTCGACGCGAAAGACATCGGGCGCATTGCCGAGCCCTTCGATCTCGTCGTCGTGGCCATGCCAGGCAATGGTTTTCAACATCTGTTTGGACGTGATGACGCAAACTCACCGTACGACAAGCCGCAGCGCTATTATCTTGCAGGTTTATACCATGGGTTCCGCTCTGCCGGTGTCCGCAGCGCGACGCTGTCGATCGCACCGGGTCATGGCGAGGCAGTGAGCTTTCCGATTCTTAGCCGGTCCGGGTTGGTGACTGCGCTCGCCATCATGACGCCTCAGCCAGATGCTCTGGCAATGTTGCGCGTGTTGTCGAGCAGGCCAGGACGGTCAGGCTATTGCACGGCTCTGCTTCGTGGGCTGGAACAGCTCCACCCCAGCATCTACGACCAGATCGACACGTCTCGCTTCGGCTTGCAGGGTGTTGGCGACCTGGCACAGGCTGCCGTTACACCGGTGGCGCGTCGTCCGTACCTCGATCTCGGTGGTAGCAAGTATGCCATCGCGCTGGGCGATGTACATGTTACGGTTGACCCTCTGATGGCTCAGGGAGCCAATCTCGAGTCGTACAGTGCATTTGTCCTTGCGGATGTGATCGCGGAGACAGATGTTTTCGATCTGGCGTTCTGCCGCGAGGTCGAGCGTTGTCGATCGGAACCCTTCTGGCGGGAGTGACCCCTGGTCGAATCAAGCAGCGTCAACATCGCGTCCCTCACTTTTGCCCCAGTCGTCAAGAAGGGGGGTCGGCTGCCCCCAACCCATAGGCTTGCATCACTCTCAGGCGCGTGTCTGGTTTGAACGCTACCCTGACCGCAAGCAGACTGGCAAGAAGCCACCCGAAGCTGATCTTTGAGTATCCATCCGGCCAGCACCGCCTGGACCGAGCCGCCTGACGCCTTAAGCTAGTGTTCTGACCCTGACATTTCGATCCTATCGAGCCTGGGGTCGCAGGCCGGTTTTGCCGTCCGCTGTGAGATCAAAGTGTCAGAGTCAGAACACTAGTGGAGTGGGTGCGACAGGACTGAAGTCGCCTCGATGGTCAGGGGCCGCAGTGCGTCAGGGCTACCCGGCGCGTGCGCGGCTTGGACGCAGCAGCGGAGATTGCTGGTGTGGTGCAGGTGGGTCGTATCGTAGACCGGCGCGATGAAGTTGAAGCCGCAATAGGGTCAGTTCGGATCAAGGTCGGCGAGGAGTTCCCGGAGGTTCTCGATACCCTGGGCTGTGAACGCCTCAATGGAAACATCGTCATCGAGGTCCAGGACCCTCAGACAGCCATCTTCCGGCTCCATATCCATCGCAATCTCATGGAGCCGGTCCTCGTCTTCGGCCAGCATCCTGGCGACGCGGCGTATGGTGAAGATGTAGCTGGGCGCGGCCACCGCTCAGGCCGCGTTCGAGAGTGGTGGCGGCTGGCTCCAGTTCCATGGCAGCAGTTCATGTAGGCGCGAAGCCGGATGATCGGCGATCCGGGCGAGTACGTCGGCGAGCCAGGCGCGAGGATCGATATCATTGAGTTTTGCTGTGGCGATCAACGAATACATCGATGCTGCGCGCTCTCCCCCGCGATCGCTGCCGGCGAAGAGCCAGGCCTTGCGGCCAAGAGCAACACAACGCAGTCCGCGTTCCGCGGCATTGTTGGTCAGGCAAATGCGGCCATCGTCGAGAAACCGGGTAAAGGCTTCCCAGCGCTTGAGCATGTAGTCCATCGCCTTCGCCACTTCGGCGTGGCGCAAAAGCTTGCTACGCTCACCGCGCATCCACTGTTCGAGCGAGGCAACCAATGGTGCGACCCGGATCTGTCGGATGGCATGCCGTTCGCTCGATGCGAGACCATTGATATCGCGCTCGGCATCGAACAC
>Ga0335072_10001194_pt1 | contig 43037 bp, 35 predicted proteins | sample Lox_Sample_21_FD_206725 | JGI IMG/M metagenome (GOLD analysis project Ga0335072, IMG submission 206725) | Soil microbial communities from Loxahatchee National Wildlife Refuge, Florida, United States - Lox_Sample_2.1 | ecosystem: Environmental > Terrestrial > Soil > Wetlands | place: USA... | reverse complement strand
TGCCGGTTGGCGCGATTCCTTGGATGCGCGTCCATTCGGAATTTGGTTGGCAATCCCAGTCGGCGCCGCATTCGCTGGGTTCGGGTATCTCGGTCTCAGGTACAGGAAGAGCGACACGGAACAGGCGAAGCCTTCCGAGGTCACGACTTGAAGTCGGATTCTTGCCGTATTATCGGCATCCCGGAAATTACTAACCCCGCCCGCCCCATCGCGCTCCATGTTCAGAGGTGAAGACAAAATATAGACAAAAGATTTCAGCTCAAACAAAAGTCATTCAAAGATCGCCGGTCAGGGTGGGACCCTTGTATCAGGGCACGACTTCAGTCGTGCCGTAAAGATCGCCAAACCGATGGGCTTTAGCCCCTGAGGGCTGCTGTTCGAACCACTTCAACTCCTCAAACTGTTCAACAAACTTCAGCCTCACCACCCTGGTGCGATGTCAGCCATCCCCTCCGCCGCTTGCCATCCCGACCGAAGCGGAGGGACCTGCTTTTGTGAACAGCCCTGTTTTTTTGTGAACAACCAGCTCGCACCCAACCTCAAAGTCCCCCGACCGGCACCTCAGTAACCAAACCCTCGGCACCCACGCAGGCCACAATGGAATTTCGGAACTCCGCCAGGGCAGTCTGCGTATGATTGCGCATGAGCCTCGCTGGCACCATCTCGTGGAACCTGGGCATGCTCGGGTTCCCACGTCCCGCGGACCGGATCACCGATCCAGCCCCGGGGCGAGACTCGATCCCTGCGGGGCAGTATCGCGCCCCGTCGGAGCGCTGGCAGCGCAAAGAGCAGCCGGCGGAACGCATCCTGGAGAAGCCCGTGGAAGCCGAGTGGCAGGTTCTGGTGGAGCGATGCCTCAAGGGGGATTCGTTCGCCTGGACCGAGCTGGTGAAAGCCCACCACCGCCGGGTGTATGGTTTGTGCTTCCGTTTTACCGGCTCGGCCACCGATGCCGAAGATTTAACCCAGGAGGTCTTCCTCAAGGTTTACGGCAACCTCGCGGCCTTCGATCTCACCCGCGGCACCTTCCAGACCTGGATCACTACCATGACCCGCAACCTGCTGGTCGATCACTTCCGCCGCTCCCGGGCACAACGGGCGACCGACTCCATGGATGCGGGCTGGGATTCCGGCGCCGAAGAGATGCCGCTGGCACAACGCCTGGCCGATCGCGGACCATCCCAACACGACCGTGCGGTGCAGAAAGAAATCGAGAAGATGGTCCAGGAGGCGCTGACGAAGATTTCCCCCGAGCTGCGCGAAGCCGTCATCCTCCGCGATCTCCAGGATCTGGATTACAAGGAAATTGCCCAGGTCCTCCACATTCCCGAAGGTACCGTGAAGTCGAGGATCAGCCGGGGCCGGGCGGAACTCGCCCGTTTGCTGGAACGTAATAAGGGTCAGGTGGTTTAACCATGGCGGAGCAGAACAAATTCGGACAAAAGCCTGAAGGGCTCCGCTGCGAAGAGTGGGAGGCACTCCTCGCCGATGCGCTCGATGGCCTGCTTCCCGCCCACGAGGCCGCTGCCTTCCAGTCGCACAGCGAGAGCTGTGCAGGCTGCGCCGATCTGCTCGCGCACGCCGAACAGGGCCGCGAATGGCTGGGGTTCCTGCACACCGAGCCCGAAGTCCCCTCGCGCCTGGTCGAGAAGATCCTCGACCAGACCACCGGCCCCGGAGCCATTCCGCTCGAGGTCATCGCTGGCGCTCCCGTTGCCGGAGCCACCGCCGCCGCCCTCCCCGTGCAGCGCAGCTTCCAGGAAACCCGGCTCATGATGACCGTGGCCATGGCCTTCTTCTCCACCGCCCTCATGCTCAACCTCATCGGCTTTAAGCTGAGCAATTTCCGGCTGGCCGATCTGCGTCCGTCGGTCATCAGCAGCACCCTCTCCCGGCAGTTCTATGGCGCGCGCGGCTCGGTGGTTCGCTATTACCAGAACCTGCGCTTCGTCTATCAGCTCGAATCCCGCATGCGCGAACTCCGTCGCGATGTCGAGACTCCGCAACCGCCTGGGCAGACCCAGCAGAATCAGCAGCCGCAGCAGAAAAACGGCCAGTCCAAAACTGAAGAAGAGGGATCAATCCTCCGGGCCCGCAGCTCCGAGCGGGGTTCCGCGCAACACGCGCAGGACCCCGCCCCCAGCGTCACAGAGGCCAAAGAAACGGAGCCGCCCAGTCGCGGCCCCCACGAAAACAGAACAGAGATAACAACTTTGGCACAAACTGAAGTCCCCTTTTCCCCGGATTCAACAGCGGGCCATTCAACAGCCGGGCAGCAGCAGAGCAGCGCTGAGCACGACGGAAGGAGCCTGGCATGAACTGCGTTAATCATCCCGATACGGCGGTCGCCGCTTTCTGCCAGAACTGCGGTAAGGGCCTATGCTCGGCCTGCGTCCGCAACGTGCAGGGCAATGTCTACTGCGAGCCCTGCCTTGTCTCGCGCGTCTCTCCCGGACCCGGAATGCCGCCGCCTGGTGCCTATCCGCCCGGCGTTGCTTCCCCCGTCGGAGCCAACCCCGGCACCGCCACCCTTCTCGGCTTCATCCCCGGCGTCGGCGCCATGTACAACGGCCAGTACATCAAGGCCATCGTGCACGTCATCGTCTTCGTCGTGCTCATCGGACTGGCCGACCGCTACTGGTTCTTCGGCCTTCTGATCGGCTTCTGGGTTCTCTACCAGGTCTTCGACGCCCATCAGACGGCCAAAGCTCGCCGCGATGGCCTGCCGCTGCCCGATCCCTTCGGCCTCAATGAGCTGGGCAATGCCCTCGGCGGACACACCACACCGCGCCCCGTCAATCCACCGGTTCCGCCCCCGCCCGGTGTGCAGCCGCCCCCGCCGCCTTATGCCGACTGGACCGAACAGGCCCGCCGTCAGGCCCATGACTGGGGTCAGCAGGCCGGCGAGTGGGGCGAGCAGCTTCGCCAGCGCATCGTCACCGAGTCCACCCCCTTCACGCCCGGCTACGGCCCCGCACCCACCAGCTCCGGCTTCGCTCCCGGCAATCCCGGCTACGCCCCCGGCTATACCCCGGGCACCGGACCCTCCGCCGGCTATCCGCCCCCCCCACCGCCCGGCTACGTGCCGCCGCCCTGGGGACCTCCGCCGCCCGGCGCTCCGCAAATGGAGCTGGAGCGCGCACGCCGCGAGCCCATCGGAGCCATCGTGCTCATCCTGCTGGGCATGCTCTTTCTCTTCAATACCCTTGGCTTCTTCAGCTTCCATTGGATCGGCCATGGATGGCCCTGGATCATTGTGCTGATCGCGGTCTGGTTGCTGGCCCGTGGCGGAGCTGCGCGATTTCGCGTGAAAATGCCGCCCCCGCCGCCCCCCATACCGCCCAGCCCCGAGCCGCCTCAGCCGCCGGCAGGAGGTGGGCAATGAACCAGTATCTCTTTCTCCGCCGCATGCGCGGGCCCATCATGCTCCTGGTCTTCGGGGTCACCGCCATTCTCGATGAGTACACCGGCATTCACTACTCCATGAGCTGGCCGCTGTACATCATCGCGTGGGGTATCCTCAAGCTCGCCGAAAACGCGGTGCTGGCGCAAAATCCGCCTCTGCCGCCCGGCCCCTGGCCCGGTTCCCAGTCCGGTTCACAGTCCGGTTCATATCCCGGTCAGTATCCCGGCGGCTATCCGCCGCCGCCCGCTGCCGGGTATGACCCCAACGCCCCCGCAGGCACCCAGACCACAGCCATCGTGCCGGCTCACGACGAGGAAAGGAGTTAGCCATGGCTGCACCTCCGCCCTATCCACCTCAGGATGCCCGCTGGCAGGCCCGCCAGATGCGCCAGGCTGCGCGCGCTCAGCGCGATCAGTGGCGCGCCCAGGCCAGAGCTCAGCGCGATTACTACCGCCAGTACTGGCGTGGTAACCGCCGCCCCTCCTTCGTCGGCCCCATCGTCCTGCTCAGCATCGGCGTCATCGCTCTGCTCCTCTCCACCGGCCGCATCGACGCCTTCGAATTCTGGTCCTGGTATGCCCACTGGTGGCCGCTGCTCATCATCGGCCTCGGCGGGCTCCTCCTCGCCGAATACTTCATGGACTGGAACCAGCCCTACGCCGGACGCCGCTCCATCGGCGGCCTCATCTGGCTCGTCATCCTCCTCGTCGTCATGGGCGTGGTCTCCCGCGCCGGCCATATGGTCGGCCCCTTTGCCTGGAACTTCTCCGACAACGATAACGACGACTTCTTCAGCTGGATGGGCCCCGAGCACGACAGCGATATCCAGATCGATCAGGTTCTCGAGGCTGCCAAACCTTCCATCAGCGTCAGCAACCCGCGCGGCGACGTCACCCTCACCGCCTCCAGCGACGGCAAAATGCACCTGCGCGCCCACCAGATGGTCCACCGCAACTCAGAGAGTGAAGCAAAGAAGGTCTTCGACGAGCTGCGCCCCAAAGTCGACGTTTCCTCGAGCGGCGCGGTCATCAACGTGCCGCAGCGCGACGGTGCCCGTGTTGACCTCACCATCGAGCTGCCGCCCGCATCCTTTGCTACCGTCACCGCCGGCCATGGCGATGTCACCGCCGACGGCCTCAACGGTGGCGTTCAGGTCACCGACGACCATGGTGAGGTGAAGCTCGAGGACATCGGGGGCGACGCCCAGGGCCACATGGACCACGGCGACTTCGCTGCCCATAACGTCCAGGGCCGCGTCCTCGTCGACGGCCACGGCGACGACGTTACCCTCTCCCAGATCCAGGGCTCAGTCACCATCAACGGCGACTTCTTCGGCGACATTCACCTCGAGCAGATCGCGTCCGACGTCCACTACCACTCCAGCATGACCACCCTCGACATCCCCCACCTGGCTGGTGCGCTTACCCTCGACAAGAGCGACCTCAGCCTCAGCCAGGCCTCCGGCCCGGTCCGCATCGTTGCCAAGTCCAAGGACATTGACCTGACCCAGATCGCCGGCGATGCCCACATCGAGGACAGCAACGGTGATGTGAACGTCGTCGCCGCGAATCCGCTGGGCAATCTCCAGATCGCCGATCACACCGGCAACGTCATCGTCACCCTGCCCGAGAGCGCCAACTTTACTGTGAGCGGCAGCACCAGCGCCGACGAAGCCGTCCGCACCGACTTCCCCCTCAAGATGTCCACCGAAGGCGGACGTCAGACGCTCGATGGCACCGTCGGACACGGCGGCGTGAAGCTGGAACTCGAAACCGACCACGGCAATCTGGAGCTGCGCAAGGGCGACAATGCCACTCTCAGCCTCAATCCGCCCTCACCCCCCAATCCGCCCGAGCCCCCCGGCCACGCGAAGCACTTCCGCGCCCCCGCCGGCGCCGCCACCCAGTCCCAGGAGGAGTAGCGAACCAGCCCCCACGATTCACGCAAAAAACAAAAACGGGAAGAATTCTCATTCTTCCCGTTTCGCTTTTTGTTGCGGATCTTTTTAGAGAGCCGTTACGTTCTCGGCCTGCCAGCCCTTGGGTCCCTTCACCACGTTGAACTGAACGGCCTGGCCTTCCTGCAGCGAGCGGAATCCGCCATTGCTCTGAATCGCGGAGAAGTGGACGAAAACGTCCTCGCCATTCGGCCTGCTGAGAAATCCGAAGCCCTTGGCGTCGTTAAACCACTTCACTGTTCCCTGTTCCATACCTGTATTTCCTTTTCCATTTTGAATGTATCGCTGAACTCAAGTGGGATTGTTTGCGAGTCTGGCGATGAAGCGGAACAGGCAAGAACACCAAGTCGGATTCGACGATCTGCCCAGAGTATAGCATATTGGTTCCCCAGCCCTGCCCCCAGTCCTGCCCGTGTCCTGCCCGTGTCCTAAAGTATCCAAGGCAAACGTGGAAGTAGCGTATGCTCGAAGTAGGCCTGATCCAAACGTGGATCGATCTGCAGTTCTCAGCCAGCCCTCGATTGCTCTCCTGACCGGCTTTTTCCGATGCTGCCGGACCGGAGCTTCCCGACAGGCGCACCCGCATTGCGGTGCGTGCGTCGAGCCCGGCTTCCGTAGCAAACGCATCATCACCGGGAAAAAGAGGCCTTTATGCGATCAGATCTGGTGTACTCCGCCGGGCGCTCCATCGAAAATCGTTTTCTTCTCGCCACCGTGGCCTTTCGCGCGGTTCGAGCGCTTCACATCGACTCAACCCGGACCGAGGACACCGCGAACAAGGTCTTCTCTGATATTTCCCAGGGCCGGTATACCCCCAAGGCTCTTGCCGAGCCGGCGCCGCCGCCTCTCATCGAACCTCTGCTGATTACGGCCGCAGCCTGAGCGGCCGATCGGCTGGCGGTTCTGTTGGCCGCCATCGGAGGCTGATCGGGCTGCGGACGGAAAACGTTCAGGTCTGATCGAACCTCTGTGCAGGCCCGGTTTCGTACCCGGGTCATTCTTCGCCTGCTGCAATCCGTCCTCCGACTCCGGTGCAGTCCTCTCAGGCAATATCCACTCTCAACCGGCACGACAGCGAGGCAGCATGCAGGCGAATGCCTATAGCACGTACGCTTTAAGAGATCTTCATCAGGCCATCGACCTGATGGATCGCAAGATTAGCTATTGCACCACACTGGAAACTTTCGACTCTCAGGATGCCCGTGACGCCAGCCTGCGGAAGCTCTCCACCAAACGCGCCGCACTCGTCAAAACGGCTCTCGCCCTGACCGCGCTGGGAGTTCGCTGCGATCCGAAGTTCCTGCCGCGCTCGTTCATCCACCTCGTGCAGGGTGAAGCCTCCGCCGTGGCGGTTCCAGCCATCGAAGAAGGAGTAACCACTCCAGGGCCCCGGCGCAAAAGCAAAAGGAGATAATTTGGCAGCACGCACCAAAACCACCTTTGCCAAACGGCAAAAGGAGCGCGCCCGTCAGGAAAAACAGCAGGCCAAACAGCAACGCAGGCTTCAGCGCAAGCTGGACAAGCGCGAAGCTCCGCCGGATTCCGAACCCGGCGCCATTCGATCCGATGAGCTGCCAGACGATCAGATGATCTTCCGGTAGGCGCCGGCGATCTTGCCGCCGGCCGATTTCACCGCAGCCACGGCAGTATCTCCTGCCGCCAGCGTATGCATCAGCGCCGATTTCCGGCGCGTGCCGCTCTTCTCCACTGGTACGTTTTCAATATCGCCGCCGAAGATGGTGTGCGTGTCCTCAAGCCGGTCGATGGCCGTGTTCAGTTCCGCAACCACTGCATCCGCTTCATCCGCGAAAACGACCAGTTCGACGTTGATTTTCCGGTAATCCATGCAACGCTCCCATGCCGCGATTCTATCGCCGCCGCCATCCCTGAACGAGCGTCCAGCTACCGGCTTCCCGCTTCCAGCTGCCGGCTGAGTTGAACGCGGGGCCTCGGCCCTGCACCCTGCACCCTGTCCCCTTCACCCTGCCGTGCTTCACCTCTCCCCCCACTTCAGCTTCAGCCGCAGCAGATCGAAGAAGCCGTTCTCGCCCAGCCGGATCAGGTTGACCGAATAATCCGACCGCCGGCAGCGCAGTTCATCCCCGACGCGCATCTGCACCGCCTCCTGCCCATCCACGGTCAGGAAGGTCTGGTCGGGAATGCCCTCGATCCGCACCACAATGGACGATTCGCCGCGCAGCACGATCGGCCGCAGCGTGAGCTGATGCGGGCAAATCGGCGTAACGATCAGCGAGTCCACACCCGGCACCAGCACCGGCCCTCCCGCCGCCAGGGAGTACGCCGTCGACCCCGTCGGCGTTGCCACGATCACTCCATCCGCCCGAAACGAGGCGGCGAGCTGCCCATCCACTTCCACCCCAAACTGCCCCATGCGCGCAATGGCGCCCTTCGCCACCACCACGTCGTTCAGCACGTCGTGGACGCACTGCAGTTTGCCGTCACGCCACAGCTCGCTGTGCAGCATCGACCGCGCCTCCACACAGCACACCTTCTTCGTCCACGCCTCGAGGTGCGTGTAAAGATCCGCCAGCCGCACTTCCGTCAGGAACCCCAGCGCTCCCAGGTTGACGCTCAGGATCGGAACCCCCGTCCGCGCGAACACCCGCGCCGCCGCCAGCAGCGTCCCATCTCCGCCCAGCACAATCACCAGTTCCGGAGCGAGAGCGGGCAGCTCGGGGCGCGGATAGACGCGCTCGTCCACCACGTACGTACCGCTCACCGGGTCGAGCAACGCCTCGTAACCGTGCGCCTTCAGCCAGAGAACCAGCTCCGGCAGCAGGGGCCGCAGTTCTTCCTTTTGTGGCTTGGAGATAATCGCAACGCGCGGCATGGTTTTCAGTGTACCGCCCAAAAGCAAAGCGGCCGGCATTGCGCCGGCCGCATGGACTGCATCCGAGTTTATTCCTGCCCCCGCATTCATACGGGAAGCGCTTCTGTGCTCAGGAATCGCCCCTGTGTTCAGGAAACGCGGCGGTGCCCAGGAAACGCTGCGGTGTTCAGGAAACGCTGCGGTGCCCAGGAAGCGCTGCGGTGTCCAGGAAACGCTGCGGTGTCCAGGAAACGCTGCGGTGTCCAGGAAGCGCTTCGGTGCCCAGGAAACGCTTCGGTGCCTTTGTATCAGGGCACGACTTCAGTCGTGCCGAAGACGCACAAAATCAAGTGGGCTTTAGCCCCTGAGCAGGGTGAAACGCGCTGTATCGACCTTTGGAGGGATACCGTCCCTTTTGTCGATCCACCCTCATCCTATGTTGTCGAGGAGCGGCTCCTCACCGCCAGGAACTGCACCGGTACAGCGGCGCCGCTCCCATTGGTCAGCGCCGGATTGATGGTCTTCGTATCCGTCGGTGTCGCCCCGGTCGTGTTCAGCATGTGCACCAGATTGTCGCCGCTGGTGCTGACGAAGAAAATCGAGCCATCCGGACTAAACGCCCCGGCAATCGGCGCCTTTGCTCCCGATGACAGCTGCACCGTGCTCAGCGTCCCGAAGACCGACGCGGTCGTTGTCGAGCTGGTTGCTGTCGGAATGTAATACGGCAGCAATCCGGTCCCCGACGTCGTGTTATAGGTCACGAACGCCAGGTTCGAATACGGCGACGACACCACCTGATCGATTTCCGTCGGCGTCACCGGCAGCGTTCCCGTGCTCAGGGAAGTATTCAGCGTCAGCGGCGGTGAAGCGGCGCCGTTGGGCCCGCTGTAGGCAGGGCATGCGCCAACCGGCACGCCGGGCGGTCCCGACGCGCCCTGCAGCAGCAGAATGTCGGAGAACGTCGTCCCGTCCGCTCCCAGAACGTGATTGCCGTCTGCCGTCGCGGTCAGCTGTGTGGTCGGCGCCGCCACATCCCCCGCCGGCGGATAGTACGGCGGAGTCGAACTCGAGTTCGGGCAGTAGCTGCGTGCTGCCGTCGTGTTGCCGCTCAGGAACGCCGCCACGTTGGGCACTGTCACCGTGAGCGATGGACCGCAGAACGGATCCCATGCCGGGTTGTAAGCCGGAGCTGCCACCGTTCCCGCTGCATCCAGCGGGCAGCTGTACGTCGGCTGGTTGTTGAGCGGTTCGTAGGTTGTCCACCCCGTATTCGAGTTGTTGACGAACAGCGCGTTCTGCCCGGTCGCCGGGTCGATTCCTGCGATATACACCGTGTTCCCGTTCGGTGTGTATTGCGCCTTATACGCAATCCCGGCAATGCTGGTCGTCACCCCCGATGATGTGTTGTAGAGGTAGATCACCTGCCGCAGCTGGTCGTTGATGAGGACCGTGCTGTTCGTCGGTGAAACCGCCAGTACCACCCCCGGAACCGAAGCCACTTCCTTCGAAAGCGCATTTCCCGTGGTGGTGTAGATCATCATCTCGTGATAGCTGCCGAAGTACAGCGTGTCTCCGGTCTGATCCATCACCATCGAATTGGGCGTGTAGGGCAGCCGCACCGGCGCCGCTGCGCCCCCCGTCGTCAAATCCACCTCCGAGAAATAGGGCGATTGCGACGACGCCATCCAGATCTGGTTGCTCACCGTTCCCGGCGAATCGATGGTCAGCGGGTTGCCCGCTACCGGCATACCGTTTCCCAGCACCCCGATCAGATTAACCGGCGCAGGATTACACGACGGCGGCTCGCACATCGCCGTCACCGTGGCGTGGCTGGGAAATTTCGAGGTGATCAGGCCTGCGCTGCTTACGCTCAGGTTCTGCGGCTGCGTCGAGCCATAATTCAGCGTCAGTCCGGTGATGTTCTGGTTGTTCGTATCCGTGATCGTCGATACCACCGTCTGCGGAGAGCTCGGCGTCACCGTCGCTGTCGTCGACCCGTTGATCGACAGCGCAATCTTCTTCGGCGGACATGTGGAGAAGTAGCCTGCCGCCGAAGTCACCTCCGACAGGCTGGCGTTTACGATCGTCGATCCAGGCAGGTTGGCCGTTGCCGTGCCGTTGGGATTCGATTGCCCGGCATTCCCGTTCACCGGGTTGGGATTCGTCGGGTTCGTGGTGTTGTTGATCGTCACCACGTTCGTCGTCACCGGACTAAACGTGATCGTGCCCACGCCCGCATTCACGCATGAGGTCGCACAGGTGGTCGCATCGTTGGCGCAGGGGCTGCACAGCGTCACCCCGCCCGGCCCCGTGACCGTCGTCTCCGCCAGCAGTGGTAAGGCCTGCCCGTTCAGGGACAATGTCTGTCCCTGCGAAACGCACGCCGACTGGCTCGGTATCGTCATCGACGTTATGGGTGGATGGACGTAGATGTTGACCGGATTGCTGGTCACCGCCCCGCCCGTCGCCGTCGCCTGCACCGTGCCGCAAGTGGACGAATTGCACCCCTTGAATGATGACAGCGATGATCCCGAAGGCGGCGTGCAAATCGTGAAGTTGTTCACCCCTCCCGGGCTGTTGCGGTTCCAGGTCCCGGCGCACACCTGGCCGGTGGGCGAAATGTCGGCCAGCAGCAGGTTGCTGCTCGCGTACGTGTAGGAGGCTACCGACGCGCTGCTGCCGGTGCAGGTGTAGGCGGCCGGCGCTCCCAGCTGCCCGGTCTGTCCCCACGCCAGTGACATGCCCGTCGTCTCCGGCTGCAGCGTAACGTACGTCACCTGGCTGGTCGTCTTGCCGTATGCGTGCCCGTTATTAATGCAATAGTTGTTGGGATTATGACCACAACCTGCGATCGATAGACCCACCGGAAGCGAACACGCAAAAAACACTACAAAAGCAACAAACCGCCGCATGAAACCTCCCCGTCTGGGCAGTCGGGCCGCTCAGACGGTCGATACGCCACGAAATTACCGGGTGCGTCTCAGGATATCAGAGCAAATCCAAAGCAAAAAAGCGCCCCCAGCCGTCAGCTTCCAGCCCCCAGCCCCCAGCTTCCGGCTACCAGCTACCGGCTACCGTTTCCAGCTGGCCGCTAATCCCTACACCCTGATCCCTACACCCTGTCCCCTGCCTCTACCGCATATACTCCTCAAACCACCCCAGCGCCCGCTCCAGCACATCCCGTTTGTGCTCCGGATTCACAAACCCATGCCCCTCGTCCGGGTACACCACCAGCTCCGTCGGATCCCCCAGATCCCGCAGCGCATGCCAGAACTCAAACGACTGCGGCGCCGGACACTCTCCGTCGCGGTCCCCCACCACCACCAGCACCGGCGTCTTCACGTTCTTGATGTAGTTGATCGCCGAGCTCTTCGCATAAACCGCCGGATCGTCGTACACCGATGCCCCGAAGAACGGAATCATCCACTGGTCGATCGAGTTCTCCCCGTAGTAGCTCAGCCAGTCCGCAATCCCTGCCCCGGCCACCGCCGCCTTGAACCGATGCGTCTGGGTCACGGCAAACATGGTCATGAAGCCGCCATAGCTCCACCCCGTCAGCCCCACCCGCGCGTTGTCCACCGGGTACTGCTTCTCGACCGCATCGACGCCAGCCAAAATGTCCCTCAGGTCCCCGTACCCAAAATCCTTCCGGTTCGCCTGGGTAAACTTCTCCCCCTCCCCATAGCTGCCCCGCGGATTCGGCATCAGCACGAAATAATCCAGCGCCGAGAACGGCACCGGCCCATACCCGTCCCGCGGCCACCGCGGCAGCACCGCCGACGAAGGCCCACCATGCACCGACACAATCAGCGGATACTTCTTCGCCGGATCGTAGTGCGCCGGCAGCAGCAGCCATCCCTGCACGTGGAACCCCTCGTTCTCCCACTCCAGCGACTTCGCCGCGCCCCACATCGGCTTCACCGCGTCGTTCACGTGCGTGATCTGCTTCAGGTCGTTCACGTCGCCCGCCCACACCTCCGGCGGGTGCTCGAAGGAAGACCGCACCATCGCGATCGTGTTCGTGTGCGAAACCGCCACGCTCATCTCCAGCCCGTTCGCATCGACCGAGTCCGGCAGCGTCACGTTGTACTCCGACGACTCCTCGTGACTCCCCAGGTCGTACACAAACAGGTGCGACGATCCGCCCTTGACCTCCGCAACTCCCATCTGGTCATCCTGCAGCCAAAGAAACCACGCCGGAGTCGCCGCCCGATCCGGCGTCACATCCGTCGGCGTTCCACCCGTCGCCGGCATGACATACAGATCGCCGCCCGTCGCTCCCTGATCCGACATCAGCCCGCCGATAAACGCGATCTGCTGTCCATCCGGCGACCACCGCGGCACCGCAATCTGCAGCCCATGCAGCGGCCCCGTCACCGTCTGCGGATCGAGAACCGCATGAGGCTCGCCGCCGACAAAATCGCGCCGCCCGTTTTGTCCCCCGAACTCGATCCGCTCGACCACCGGCTCTGTATACAGCTTCGCCACCCACCAGTTGTTCTCGCCCGGCGGCGGAGCCGCCACAAACGCGATCTGTTTCGAGTCCGGCGCCACATCGAATTCGTAAACGTGCAGCTTCTCCGGCGTCAGGAACACGACCTTCGCTCCCGTCCCACTCGCGCTCACCGCAGCCACCCGCTGCACTTCCAGCCCCTCAACCCCAATCACCCCCGAAGGCGGCTTCATCGCCGCCAGCGCCCCCGAAGGCCGCGTCGCCCCCGCGACATACAAAAAGTCCACCGACTTCCCATCCGGCGACCACGCCAGGTCCTTCGCATACCCGTTCAGCTCCGCCAGCATCTGCGGAGCCCCGCTCCCCGCCGCATCGGCCACAAAGATCCCGGTCTTCCCCGACTCCGTGCAGCTTGAAAAGAACGCCACCTGCCGCGAGCTCGGCGAGAACACCGCGTCCGTCTCCTCCCCGTTCGTTCCCTCCTGGCAAGCCGTCAGCCGGTGTGCCGCCGCAGGATTCGCCATCGTCGCCAGCTCCAGCGTCGCCTTTCCGCCCGACTCCACTTCCCAGGTAATGAACTGACCATCCGGCGACAGCGCCGTCTGCCGAATCGGCTTCACCTGCCCCAGCGTGTCCAGCACCTGCCCAATCCGCGGATCGTGCACCGGCGCCGCAGCCGGCTGCTGCGCATACGCAGTGAATCCGAAACCAAACCAGGCAAAAATTCCCAAAGGAACAACAGCGAAGCGGAGCAAGCTCATGGGCGTTGTTATATCAGGCCCACGCACACCTCGCCCTCCGCGACAGATGCGGGAGCAAAGGATCTGCCGCATCGTGGTCCTGCGCAGCAGGACGACGGTAGAAGCTTTAGCCCAGGCTTGGCGGGAGCATCCCCGAGTCGAATGGCTCTGTCTCGAAGGAGCCGATGCGGGAGCAAAGGATCTGCCGCATCGTGGTCCTGCGCAGCAGGACGACGGTAGAAGCCCCGGCCTTCAGGCCGGGGAAAGGACGCATCGATTTTCGTGGCCTTCAGGCCCGGAAATGGCTTGAATCACCCACGCACAGCCGACACTCGCCCAAAGAAGTACCACAAAGCCGCACTATCATGCCCCTATGCCTCTCATCCGCCAGGCAAGCTTCACCGGAGACGAAGACCTCGCCCTCTGCCGCACCCTGATGCGCGAATACGCGGCTTTTCTCAACGCCTCCGTCGGCGGCGAACACATCTGCATCGAATCCCTCGAAGAAGAACTCGCCGCGCTACCCGGCCCCTACGCACCGCCTGCCGGCGCCATCCTCCTGGCGTTCCATGAAAACGACCCCGCCGGCTGCGTCGCCCTCAAACCCATCGTGCCCACGCAAGCCACATCCGCCACCGAACGCGCCTGCGAGATGAAGCGACTCTGGATCCGTCCCAGTGCGCAGCGCACCGGCCTCGGCCGCCTCCTCGCCGAAGAACTTATCGAACTCGCCCGCGAACGCGATTACACCGCCATGTACCTCGACACCATGCCCGCCTCCATGCCCGCCGCGCATCACCTGTATATGAGCCTCGGCTTCCACCCCGTCGACCGCTACAACCAGAACCCCGTGCTGCGCCGCCCCGAGGCGCTCGAAATCGCCTTTCTGCGGAAGGATCTCTGATGAGCGCCACGCTCCCCATCCTGAACAACGGCCCCCGCGCCCACGAAGCCTTCAGCGCCGCCCGCGACCTCGAGTCGAAGCTCTCCGCCACCGTCCGCGGCGAAGTCCGTTTCGATCCAGGCTCTCGCGCCCTCTACGCAACCGACGCGTCCAATTACCGCCAGACCCCCATCGGCGTCGTCATCCCCCGCGACGCCGCCGACGTCGAGGCCACCATCGCCGCCTGCCGCGAAGTCGGCGCCGCCATCCTGCCCCGCGGCGGAGGCACCAGCCTCGCCGGCCAGTGCTGCAATGTCGCCGTCATCCTCGACTTCTCGAAGTACATGCGCCGCCTCGTCTCCCTCGACCCGGAGAAAAAGCTCGCCGTCGTTGAGCCGGGCATCGTCCTCGACCGCGTGCGCGAGGCCGCCGAGGTTCATCACCTCACCTTTGCACCCGATCCCGCCACCCACAGCCGCTGCACCATCGGCGGCATGATCGGCAACAACTCCTGCGGCACGCACAGCGTTATGGGCGGGCTCACCGCCAACAACATCCGCTCCCTCGACGTTCTGCTCGCCGACGGCACCCGGATGACCGTCGGCCCCACCTCCGACGAAGAATTCGCCGCCATCCTCGCCCGCCGCGATCGCCAGGCCGAGATCTACGCCGGCATGCGCCGCATTCGCGATGAGTACGCCGACGAGATCCGCCGACGCTTCCCCAAAATCCCGCGCCGCGTCTCCGGCTACAACCTCGACGAGCTTCTCCCCGAAGCCGGCTTCAACGTCGCCCGCTCTCTGGTCGGCAGCGAAGGCACCCTGGTCACGGTCGTCAGCGCCACCCTCGACCTCATGCACAGCCCGCCCTGCCGGCGCCTGGTCGTGCTCGCCTTTCCCGACTCCTTCCGCGCCGCCGACGCCGTCCCCGAAGTCACTCCCCATGGCCCCATCGGACTCGAGGGCATCGACGCCATGCTCCTCGACTTCATGCGCCGCAAGCACCTCGCCGAGGACAACCTGAAGCTGCTCCCTGAAGGCGGCGGCTTCCTGCTCTGCGAATTCGGCGCCGAAACCGATGAAGAAGCCGAGGCCAAAGCCCAGGACTTCCTCGCCGCGTCAGCCAAATTCAAGACTCCGCCCACCAACAGCCGCCTCTGCTCCGTTGAAGAAGCCCCCCGCATCTGGTTCGTTCGCGAATCCGCCCTCGGCGCTCTGGTCTTCGTTCCCGGCGAGCCGCACGGCTGGGAAGGCTGGGAAGACGCCGCCGTCCCGCCCGAAAAGCTCGGCGTCTATCTCCGCCAGATCCACGCCCTCATGCGCGAATACGGCTACCGCAGCCCCCTCTACGGCCACTTCGGCCAGGGCTGCGTGCACATGCGCGTCAACTTCGATCTCGAATCCGAGCCCGGCATCCGCAAATTCCGCGAGTTCATCGATCGCGCCGCCGACATCGTCATCGCGCTCGGCGGCTCGCTCTCCGGCGAACATGGCGACGGCCAGGCCCGGAGCGCCCTGCTCCCCAAAATGTTCGGCTCCGAAATCATGCAGGCCTTCCGCGAATTCAAGGCTCTCTGGGACCCCGACAATCGCATGAACCCCGGCAAGCTGATGGAGCCGGCGAACCTACCCGACTCCACCATCTACCAGCCCGAGGACAATCTCCGTCTCGGCGCCGGCTACCACGCGCCCCACCCCAACACCTTCTTCCAGTTCCCCGACGACCACGGCTCCTTCAGCGAGGCCACCCTCCGCTGTGTCGGCGTCGGCGCCTGCCGCAAACAGGGCAGCGGCACCATGTGCCCCAGCTACATGGCCACCCATGAGGAAGAGCACTCCACCCGCGGCCGCGCCCATCTTCTATGGGAGTTAATGGAAGGCAAAGTCCTCGGCGTCGGCAATGGCTCCGCCGGTGCACACGCCCCAGGCGCAGTGGACTGGCACAATGAAGCCGTCCGCGAAGCCCTCGACCTCTGCCTCTCCTGCAAAGCCTGCAAAGGCGAATGTCCCGTCAACGTCGACGTCGCCACCTATAAAGCTGAATTCCTCGCCCACTACTACGGCGATCGCCTGCGCAAGCCCCAGCACTACGCCTTTGGATTCATGGACCGCCTCGCGCACCTCTCGTCCCTGATCCCCGGCCTCACCCCGCGCCTCGCGAATCTGCCCCTCTCGACGCCCGGCCTCTCGCAGCTCATCAAAGCCGCCCTCGGCGTGGCCCAGCAGCGCAAACTCCCCCAATTCGCCCCTCGCAGCTTCCGGCAGGAATGGAGAGAGCGCTCGTCAAGGAGCGCCGAAGGCTCAGTGCCTGGACGGCCAGTCCTGAAAGCGCACGGCTTGGGCGATTCCGCATCGAGGACGGTTTTGAAAGGGCACGACTTCAGTCGTGCCGATATCCCGCGCCAGGGAGATGGGGCTTTAGCCCCTGAGGGACGTGTCCTCCTCTGGCCGGACACGTGGAACAACTACTACCATCCCCAATCCCTCCACGCCGCCGCCCGCGTCCTTCAATCCGCCGGCTTCTCCCCCGAGGTCCCCCGCCACCACGTTTGCTGCGGACGCCCGCTCTACGACTTCGGCTTCCTCCGCCAAGCCCGCGAATATCTCCTCAAAATCCTCCGCGACTTCGCCCCCCAGATCGACGCCGGCCGCCACTTCGTCTTCCTCGAGCCCAGCTGCGCCAGCGTCTTCCGCGATGAGCTGATCAACTTCTTCCCCGCCCAGTCGGAGCACGGCCCCCGCGCGAAGCGCCTCGCCGAGCAAACCCTCCTGCTCAGCGAATTCCTCGTTCGCCACGCGCCTCACTTCGAGCCGCCCCCGCTCCACGGAAAGAAAATCGTCCTCCACGGCCACTGCCACCACAAATCGCTGATGAAGATGACCGACGAAGTCGCGATCCTCCGCCGCACCGGCGCCGAGGTGAACGTTCTCGACTCCGGCTGCTGCGGCATGGCCGGCCCCTTCGGCTTCGAGCGCGAGAAATTCGAAGTCTCCCAGGCCCTCGGCGAACGCGTCCTGCTGCCCGCCGTCCGCGGCGCCGCACCCGAGACCATCCTCGTCTCCGACGGCTTCAGCTGCCGCGAACAAATCTCCCAGAACACGGACCGCCGCGCCGTTCACTTCGCCGAAGTTATCGCCCCCGATTGATGCCGGCCACGCCGCCCGTCAGGCGACACGCTCCGCCACGGCGGGCTGGCTGAAGAGTTGCAGCCGCGACGTCACCACGTCCTTCACTGCATCGACGACCGGGGGAAGAATCTTGTAAGGGACGACATCATCGGGCCTCGATGCCAGGCTGCTTTCGAGACTGCGTCTCCACGCAACCCGCAGCTCGGTGTTGATGTGAATGATGCCTATGCCGGCAGCAATCGCCCTGCGAAAATCCGCATCGTCCGTGCCCGATCCGCCGTGCAGCGTCAGCGGCACGCCCGCAGCCTTCCGGATCGCAGCAATGCGCTCAATATCAAGATGCTTTCTCGATTCGCCCTGGAGCATGCTGCGCGACATCCCGTGCAGGGTGCCCACCGCCGGCGCCAGAATATCGATGCCGGTTTCCGTCACGAACTGCCGGGCCTCTTCCGGACGGGTCAGCCCCTTCGACGGATCAGGCATCGCATCGTGAATCTCCGAGCCGCTTCCAATATCCCCAATCTCTCCCTCCACCAGCATCTCCGGATGAATGGCCTTGAGCACCGCCACCGCCTCTTTGGTCTGGCGAACATTCTCTTCGAAGGGCAGCGAGGAGCGGTCAAAGACAATCGAGTCGAATCCAGCCCGCGCCACCTCTTCCGCGCTCGCCAGCGAATGCGTGTGGTCCGCATTCAGAAAGATCGGAGCGTCATACTCTTCGCGCAGGCTCTTCACCAGAGCCGCGATCTGGCCCACCCCCATAAAGCTCCGCTCGCCCTCGGATGCCCCGACAATCACCGCCACCTTCAGCTCCTGCGCCGCCGAAAATACGGCCTTCAGAAGCACCAGGTCCGACACGTTAAAATGCCCAATCGCGACGCCTCTCTGCTGCGCATCCCGCAACGTTGCCTTAAGCGTGTGCATGGAACCGCACCTCCACACCGCATCTGATGTCGCAACAGTACAGTCGGTCTCAATCCGAGCCACGGCCCCCTGCGGCCGCCCCCGCATGAGACTCCATGAGCCGTATTTCGGGCTGATGACCGGCAATGATGAATTTTCGAGCGTCACTGCAGCGCGAGATCGAAAACCGCCTCTCAAAATTCCGCGGCTCTGTGTACCTCTGTGGTCGAAGCGCTTCCGATGTCAGCTAATCACACGCAATTCGAGTCAACACGCATCCGTTCGAAGGCGTCGCGCCAGCGGCATTTGTATCAGGGCATGACTTTCAGTCATGCCGAAAAAGCTCCAAATCATCGGGCTTTCAGCTCCTGCGCCCCGCCGCATCCGCTCGTAGAATTTACGCAGGCCAACTGGAGAGCGCACATGCATGCTGCGGTTCTGCACGCGATCGGAACGGTGCCTCGCTACGAAGAATTCCCCGACCCGCTCGTCGCTGAACAAGATCGTGACACCATCGTGCATGTTCACGCGGCGGCGCTGAAGCCCGTCGACCGCCAACTGGCCAGCGGATCGCATTATGCCAGCCCTCGCGAGCTGCCCTGCGTCTGCGGCTCCGATGGAGTCGGCCATCTCGACAGTGGGCAGCGCGTGTTCTTCGGTGGACCTCGCGCACCGCACGGCGCGATGGCCGAGCGTACGCTTGCCCCGCACGCATTCACCTTCCCGGTTCCCGAAAATGTCAACGACGAAACGGCCGCGGCTTTGCCCAACCCGGGCGTCTCGGCGCTGCTTGCGCTGTCGTACCGTGCGAAGTTGGTGCGACGCGAAAGCGTCCTCATCCTCGGGGCCACGGGAGTAACCGGCAAACTGGCGGTGACAATCGCGAAGCTTCTCGGGGCAGGCCGGATCGTTGCCGCCGGGCGCCATCAGCAGACGCTGAACACGCTCACCAATCTGGGAGCCGACGCAACCATATCTCTCGAATTGCCTGGCACTGAACTATCCGACGCATTTCTGCGCGAAGCGGGCCAGTCTGGTTTCCAGGTCGTGATCGATTACCTGTGGGGACGCCCCGCAGAGGCGCTCCTCACCGCAATCACGCGGAGAGAATTTGCAGCGATCCAATCCGAGACCCGCTATGTTCAGGCCGGAGAGAGCGCCGCACCGGCCATCACGCTCCCGGCAGCCGTCCTGCGCAGTACGGCACTCACCATGATGGGTACCGCGGGTATTCCACCACGCGAAGTTTTGAACGAAGCCTTTCACCAGGTGATGGCCTGGGCCGCCGACGGAGACCTTCGCATAGACACAGAAAGGGTCCCGCTCGCCGAGATCGAGAATGCCTGGCAGCGCGATCATCCAGGCCGCCGCCTGGTGATCATCCCCTGACACGCCGCCCCTGCTGGCAATCACGGGTGGTGGTCGGCAACTTCGTTTCGCTGTCGTCGGCGACCCGCCATGCCTCGTACCTGAGGTGCCGCGCCCGCGGCAAGGAGGTAGAACCTTCCTTCACGGCCCGTGGAAATCGCGCTGCTCCATAAAGGGTCCGGGCCATCCTCCGCCCCGGGCCGTCTGTGTAACCCGTTGACACGGCAACCTGCTCCGCGACGCAGCAAGCGCACGAAGGAAACGCTGATAGCAAATGTGCCGAATTTGACTTTAGAGACTAGCGATGAGGCCAGTTCCATTTCGGCGTGTTGAAAAGGGTCGAACCGTCCAGCCTCGTCTCACCAAAATCTTTCAGCAGGTGAAGGTGGGAACAAACCTCTGCCGATGTCAGTTCCCTGATGAGCAGCGCTGAGTGGGAGACCACGATGATCTGCGTGTTCTTCACCGCCGCGAGAATAAGCCGGGCCAGCGCGGGGAGCAGGTCCGGGTGCAGGCTGGTTTCCGGTTCGTTCAGGACCATCAGTTCGGGCGGCCGCGGTGTCAGCAGCGCAGCCGCCCATAACAGATACCGCAGCGTCCCATCCGACAGCTCGGCGGCCGAGAGTGCCCGCAGGAGACCATGCTGCTGCAGGCGCAGCTCGAATCGTCCGTTCTGAACTTCAACGAACAGGCGGCTGCCGGGAAAAGCGTCTTCGAGCGTCGTCGCGAGCGCCTCATCAGAGCGCATTTCGAGAATTGTCTGCAGCGCAGCCGCGAGATTGCTTCCATCATGATGGAGGATCGGAGTGAAGGTTCCGATTTGTGCCAACCGTGCGGGGGAGTCAGAATCAGTTCGAAAATGATCATAAAATCGCCAGCTGCGAACGGCCTCGCGCACTGCCAGCATCTCCGGGGCTCGCTGTGGGTCGGCGACACTGGCGAGCATGCTGTCCGTATCCGCAAGATGCTGGGTCAGCATCACAGGCTCTTCGTGGCTGGTCGTCGAGAGCCAGACGAAGTTGTTTCTTCGATCGACCAGCGCAGAGGCTCTCCGGTAGTGAGGGCCGTGCCAGATACATTCGCGCTTGACATGCGGATCGAGTCCAAACATCGTTGCCGGTGGAGGAGGCGGAGGATATCCCAGGTCGATGCTGTAGCCGTAAGTATCGCCGCCAAATCCCAGCCGGAGGCTTGCGGCTTTGCGGTTCGCAAGCGGTTCCACAGCGTAGATTCCCTGACGAACGTTGCGCCCGATGGTTTCCGGGCCGGCCCAGAATGTTGACGGCAGACCACCCTCGCGGGCCAGCGACGCCACGACCGAGTTCAGCGCAGCATCTGCAAGCAGCCGGAGTGAGCGATACACGCTGGATTTGCCGCTCCCGTTCGCGCCGGTGATCAGGCTGAGCTGCCCAAGTGGCAACACCAGGTCCCGCAGTGAACGATAGCCGTGAACAGCCACAGTGCGGATCACGACTGCCAGCATATCGTGAGCGATTGCTGCGTCATCGGCAATCCCTCCCTTACCAGCGCCGACGTTCCTGGCTATTGGGGCGAAGCCGTCAAAGCGGGCATCGTGAGAGCATCACCGCGGAGACGCTGCGATTCCTGGTCGCTGAGGATGCGCGCATCGGCACGGAAGAGTCGGTAGCGAGTGAAGGCGACGTCGTTCAGATACGTCTGCACCGGAGTAGCTTCCGCGGAAAGCGTGATATCCGATCAGATAGTGCGATTTCTTCCGCAGGCACTCGATACCGGAAGACGGTATCTCGCAAATTTCGCCGCCGAACCGATGGCAACATCCTCGACCGCAGGCAGAAGAACCTGCTCTGCGCCCGGCTGCCCTCACTCCCCGTCCCGCTCTTCCTCCCCCACCGCGGCCAGCTGCGCCAGCGCCTCATTCTCCGACCCCAGCCCCTCATCGGCCTCCACCGCCTGCTCGATCAGCGCGGGAGGCAGCGTTCGGTTCGGCTTAATCCCCAGCTTCACCAGCTTCTCCGCCTGCGATACCAGATTGCCGTCGCCGCGCGATAGTTTGTTGTGCGCGCTTTCGTAAGCCTCACGCGCCTCTCCCAGCTTCCTGCCAATCTTCAGCAGATCCTCGGCGAACCTCGTGAACTTGTCGTAAAGGATGCGGCCGCGGCTCGCGATCTGCTCCACGTTGCGCGCCTGCCGCTCCTGCCGCCAGATCTGCGCTACCGTCCGCACCACGCACAGCAGGCTGCTGGGGCTCACCAGCAGCACCTGCTTGTCGTACGCCTCCTGCCACAGCCGATTGTCGTTGGCGATGGCCAGCATAAACGCCGGCTCGACCGGCACAAACATCAGCACAAAATCCAGCGACTTCAGCCCATACAGATCCTGATACTCCCGCGCCGCCAGCTCCTTCAGGTGACTGCGCACCGACACCAGATGCTGCTTCAGCGACTGGCGCCGAATCTCCTCATCATCCGTGTTGCAATACTCCGTGTAGCTGTTCAGCGACACCTTCGAGTCGATCACCAGATGCCGGTCTTCGGGCAGATCCAGAATCACGTCCAGCCGCGCATTGCCGCCCTCTTCGCGGCTGAAGGTCTGCTGCACCCGGTACTCAACTCCCCTGCGCAGTCCCGCCGACTCCAGCAGCTTCTCCAGTACCAGCTCGCCCCAGTCGCCCTGTACCTTCGACGACCCCTTCAGCGCTGTCACCAGATTCTCCGCGTCCGACGACAGCCGCTCGTTCAGCAGCCGCAGCTGCTCGATCTGCGTCTTCAGCTCGGAGCGCCCGGCGATGCCATCTTTTTCGAGGCTCTCCACCTTCTGCTGGAATTCGCCGAACTTCTCGCGCAGCGGTCCCAGCAGATGCGTCAGGTTCGCCTGATTCTGCTCCGTGAAGGTCTTCGACTTCTGCTCGAGGATTTCACTGGCCAGCGTCTTGAACTGGTTCGACAGATCCTCGCGCGCCTGCTGCAGCAGCGTGATCTTCTCCGCCGCCGCGCTCTGCTCTTTCTCGAGCGCCGTGCGCAGCTCCGCCGCATCAATGCGTGCCGCACCTGCCTCACGCCGCCACTGCTCGGTTTCCGCAACCGTCCGCTCCAGCGTCTGCCGCAGCTCCGCGATCTGCGCGTTCAGCTGCGCGCTCGCCGTCTCCAGCCGCGCAATCTGCTCACCCTGATTTCTCTCTCGTTCGCGCAGCATTTCCAGCGCCTGCGTTCGCGCTCCCAGCTCCGCCGCCAGACTCTCCCCTCTCTGCTGCTCCCCCGCTGCGCGACTGCCTGCAACCAGCCAGGCGATCAGCGCACCGAGGATCAAACCCACCACCAGACCCGCACCGCCGAGGAGAATCATGGCCTGACTATATCCCACCTCCTCCTCCCCCGCTTTACACCATCCAGGGGCCTCGATAGACTTGAAATTTCGGGGTCAGGGCGAGGTGTGTCTTCGCTGAGTCCTGTCCTGCGCACACGGTTTTGGTCGCATCCCGCCCTTCGTTTTCAGCATCAACGTCAACGCGGTACCCAGAGGAGATACGCATGGCAGCAGGTGTGGAAGAGAAAGTTAAGCAGATCATTGTCGAGCAGCTTCAGGTGGACGAAGCCGAAGTCACCCCCGCCGCTTCCTTTCAGGAGGACCTCGGCGCCGACTCTCTCGACGTGGTCGAGCTGGTAATGCAGTTTGAGGAAGCCTTTGACCTCGAGATTCCCGACGAGGACGCCGAGAAGATCAAAACCGTGAAGGACGCCATCGATTACATTGAGAAAAACGCGAAAGGCGGCAAGTAACTTTGCAGCGGCGCGTCGTTGTCACCGGCCTCGGCCTGATATCGGCTGTCGGCAATACCGCACCCGAGGTCTGGACCAACCTGCTGGCCGGCAAAAGCGGGATGGCTCCCATCACCGGCTTTGACACCACCGGCTTCTCCGTCACCTTTGCCGCCGAAGTCAAAAATTTCGACCCGCTCCAGTTCGTGGACAAGAAAGAGGCGCGCAAGATGTCGCGCTTCATCCACCTGGCGCTCGCGGCTACCCACGAGGCGATGGAGAGCTCCGGCCTCCAGATTACCCCGCAGAATGAGGAGCGCGTCGGCGTCTTCATCGGCTCCGGCATCGGCGGATTCGACATCATCGAACGCGAGCACAGCAATTACCTCAACGGCGGCCCGCGCAAAATCTCCCCCTTCTTCATTCCTGCGGCCATCATCAATCTCGCTGCCGGACAGGTCAGCATTCGCTACGGCGCCAAAGGCCCCAACGAGGCCACCGCCACCGCCTGCACCACCAGTGCTCACTCCATCGGCGATGCCTACCGCATCATCGAACGCGGCGACGCCGACGTCATGATCGCCGGCGGCTCCGAAGCCGCCATTACCCCTATGGGCGTCGGTGGATTCGCCGCCATGCGCGCCCTCTCCACCCGCAACGACGATCCCACCCACGCCTGCCGTCCCTGGGACCGTGATCGCGATGGCTTCGTCGTCGGCGAAGGCGCGGGCATCCTCATTCTCGAAGAACTGGAACATGCCCGGGCGCGCGGCGCCAAAATTCTCGCCGAGATCATCGGCTACGGCATGAGCGCCGACGCCCACCACATCACCGGCATGCCCGACGATGGCGACGGCTGCGTTCGCGCCATGCGTAATGCATTAAAGAGCGCGAAAGTCGAGCCCCACCAGGTGGACTACGTCAACGCCCATGCGACCTCCACGCCGATTGGCGATATCACCGAGTCCAAAGCCATGCAGGCCGTCTTTGGCGAGCACGCCACCAGCCACAAGCTGATGATCAGCTCCACCAAATCCATGACCGGCCACCTGCTCGGCGGCGCTGGCGGACTCGAAGCCGGCATCACCATCATGGCTCTGGTCAACCAGACCGTTCCGCCTACCGCCAATCTCGAGAATGCCGATCCGGAGTGCGTGCTCAACTACATCCCCAACCACCCGCAACCGGGATCGCTGCACATCGCCCTGTCTAATTCCTTCGGCTTCGGCGGCACCAACGGCTCCCTCATCTTCCGCCGCTGGGAGTAACGGCTCCCGCGGCTTCCATGGATAAAGGGATGAAGGGCCGCCTCCGGCTTCCCGCTTCCGGCTTCCAGCCCCTCGACTCGTCTTCCCTGTCAACCCCTTACTTTCGTTTCCACATTGATTCCACAGCGCTTCTGGATCAGCAAATCTGGCAGTCCGACCCTGCACACCTGCTATACTGATAGTAGAGAGTAGAAATTCCAGAGGACCACCACTTGGTGGTCCTTTTCCTTTTTGGAGCCGGCATGACTCCTTTCGCATCCGACATTTCGGCTGGTGGAACCGCAGCCGCACCAGCGACATGAGATCCGGGCATTGCAGAATCAACGGCTTGCTCTGCGCACAAGGCCCTTCAGGCTCACAGTCGGCCCTAACTTCAGCGATATCTGCAAGATGAACCGTAAACAACCGGAAATCAACGACTTCGCGCCAGAATCAGGCCGCATGGGCGCTAAACCGAGCCACAGCAACGACATGGAACGAGAGCCCTGCAGAATCAACCACTTACGCCCCTTCGAGATTGTCGAACCCTTCAGGAATGAACGACTTAAACCAGGCGATACCCCGGGGGGGTGGGGTCAGGCCCGGGCTGTGGATGCCCCGCCAACCTCGCCGGAGCCAGGAGGAGCTGAGTCGAATGGCTCTGCCCGAAGTTGGCGAAGTCGGAATCCCACTTACCTTCCCCTCAGGCCGCTCGCTGAGCACAATCGGACGCGCCTTCAGCGCGCAGAAACGAAACCATGAAACACGAGGCCCGCGCAAGCGGGACTGCGGTAGAAGCCACGGGCTTCAGCCCGTGGAAAATCGATGCCTAAACAAGACGGGCCTTCAGGCCCGGAAAGATACCGGAGTGCCCCGCCAACCTCGCCGGAGCCGGGCGGAGCTGAGTCGAATGGCCGCAGTTGACAGATTCACCTTCCCCCTCGGGTCGTCCTCTGCACCCTATTCCCTACACCCTATTCCCTACACCCTGCCTTTCCCCGCCTCCACATCGGCCAGGTGCGCCAGGCGCAGAGCGTGCCGTGTCGCCGAATACTGCGCTCCGGCCAGCAGCAGCAGCCCGGTGAGAAAGGCCCAGATCATCAGCCCCACGGAGACTTCAAACGGCCCATACACCGAATGCAGATCGAGGTGCGGCAGCACCAGAATGTAGATCAGCCGTCCCACATCCCACGCCAGTCCCGTAACAATGGCCGTGGGCAGCACCGCCCGCACCGGCAGCTTCCGGTTGGGCAGAATCCAGTACACGACGAAGAACATGCCCACACTCAGGAACGCCACCGCAATCTCGATAAAGATGTGGTGGATGAACCCATACACCACGTTCTCGGTGTGGTGGAAGAAGAGGAAGGTCAGGATTCCGGTCTGTGCCGTGGCCACTGAGACGGCGAGCAGCGCCAGCAGCCCCACCGCAAACGCGAGGCCGAGCGACACCAGCTGGTTCATCAGGTACGAGCGATTCTTCGTCACGCCCCATACCTGGTTCAGCGCTACTTCAAGCGGCAGAAAGACGCCCGACGACGAGATCAGCAACATCACCACCGAAACCAGCTGCACGCTGCCCCGCGGATTGACCAGCAGGCTCATGTTGCGAACCACGAAGTCCTGGTTCGACGGCAGCAGATCATGCAGCATGCTGCCGATCTCCGCGACCATGGCCGTCGAATGAAAGACCCGGCGCGCAATGGTGTACAGCATCACGATGAACGGGAACAGCGACAAAATCGCATTCGCCGCCACGCTGAAGGCGTAAGTATGCACCTCGGTCTGGCCCAGATACCGTGCCAGCGCTTTGAGCACCGGCACGAATCCGCGCTCCACAGGACGGGCAGGTGGCTGCGGCGCAGGCGGCGTCGCCGCCTGCGCCTCTTCGGTGGAACTGGGCTCATCAACCCGATTCACTCGAAATTGCCTCGTATGAGACCTGCCGCCGAAGCGGGGCTCATGCCCTTCACCGAAGCCGCGAGGCTATCGATGAGACCAGTTCTGGTAACCATGGGGGAGTCTCTGGCCAAATGCTAGCAGACGCTCCGGCGACAGAGCGGGTAACTGAGCACAGCTCTGGCACGGAAGTTCATGCAACTTAGGTAACTAAAACAAAATAGGTGCTCTGCGTACAAAATTTTTCTTGATTTCAAAAACATTTCCTGCCATAACAGGAGCACGATTCATTGCTGTCGGATCGTAAGGCCAGTTACAGATGTACCCGCATAGTTGTCTCCGTCACGATCCGGTAACCTGTTGAGCTGCCCGAACCGCCGATGTTGGGCGGGCAAAGGCAGCTTTTGGTGTCTCTGGACTCCGTTACATTCGTAATGGACCAGCGGCCGGACTGCGGAGGTGCAAACAAAGACGCAACCGTTATAAGGAGTTCCAGTGAAAGAGCATGGTGTCGTGAAGTGGTTCAACGGAGCCAAGGGTTATGGGTTCATTCAGCGGTCGAGCGGCGAGGACGTCTTCGTCCATTTCTCCGCCATCCAGGATTCGGGTTATAGAACGCTGAACGAAGGCGAGGGGGTCGAGTTTGAGTGCCAGCAGGGCCCCAAAGGCCTGAGCGCGGCGAACGTGGTCCGCAACAGCGCATAAGCGATTTGGACGGCGGCTTCCCGCCGGGAGCCGCCGCATCTCCTCCGCGCCTGCATGGGATCTTTTCGATGGAACCTTATTCAGATAGGCCATCGGCAGAGCTGGTCTGTGTTGCAATTTTCAGGTTTTTGCGTGCCCAGCGAGCTGCGTCGGACAGAACTTCGTCTGCGTCAGCCGCCCATCGTTCCAGGATCGGCAGGAACCGCCGCTCACCGCTGTTCCCCATAGCAATGGCGAGATTCCGCCGGAATCCGGCAAACTTTGTGCGCCGCACCGGCGAGCCGTTGAACCACTTCTCATAGCTTCCCTCGTCCATGGCCGCCAGCCAGTCCAGCGCCGGATTCACCAGCTCGCTGCGCGGCGTCAGACTCGCGTCCGACGCAATGGGGGCGCGCCGGTTCCACGGGCAGACATCCTGGCAAATATCGCAGCCGAAGATTTGTCGCCCGATTTCCGAGCGCAGTTCCTCAGGAACAGCGCCCCGCTTCTCGATGGTCAGATACGAGATGCAGCGGCTGGCATCCATCTGTCGCGGTCCGGTCAGCGCACCGGTCGGACAAGCATCGATGCAGCGTGTGCACGACCCGCAGCGGTCCGCCGCCAGCGTCGGACGCTGATCCTGCGGCAGTTCGAGAGAGGTGACGATCACGCCCAGAAAGAGCCACGACCCCAGCTTCTCGCTGAGCAGGCAGGTGTTTTTGCCCACCCAGCCCAAACCCGCGTACCGCGCGTACACCCGCTCCACCACCGGCCCGGTGTCGACGAAGCAGCGCGATTCGAAATCGCCCAACTCCGCGGCCAGCCGCTCGCGCAGTCGCTCCAGCCGTCGCTTCAGCACCTTATGGTAGTCCGACGGACGTTCACCAGCGCTGCTCCATGCGTAACGCGCGATCCATCCGGCTCCCGGCGGCGCAGGATCGATGGATCGGGGCTGGTCGGAGTTATAGTTCGCAGCGCAGACGATCACCGAGCGCCCCCAGGGAAAGACCACGCGCACCGACGACCGCAGCAGACGCCCCATCTCGTCCTGGCGCTTCAGGTACTCCATTTCTCCGGCGCGGCCGTGTTCGACCCATTCCGCAAAGCGCCGCCGCTCTTCCTGGTCTTCCGCCGAGTCCGGTTCCGGAACCGCCGCAACCCCGGCCATGGCAAACCCTTCTGCCTGAGCCAGCGAGTTCACCAGAAGCTGCATGGAATCAACGGACATATAGATGGGTAACCGCCCTGAAGGTGCCCCAGGTACCAGCCTAAAACACATCCGCGGATTGATATGGCTGAGATTCCCCCGTATACTTGTGGCGAACGGGCGCCGGTGACCCACTTCCGGTGGCCGGAAGTGAGGTGTGTCTTCCGCAGTCAGAGTATTTCGCTGACGCCTGAAGTTCCGCCATCCGGTTTCTCGGCTTGGCGCGCGGTGGTTCGCGTGCTTCGAAGTACCACCGGGACCGCCTTCGACAGCCTCTCTTCGCTTCTTTATCCCGCCGATTGCCGCGTGTGCGGCACCCCGCTTTCTGAATTCACCCTCCTTCCCGTCTGCGCCTCCTGCTGGAATCACCTGACCCCTCAGACCGGCACCCTCTGCTCGCTCTGCGGTGAAGCTCTGGAAACGGTACCCAAAACCCCCGCCGAACGTATGTGCCGCCTCTGCCGCGCAGCCGCTCCGCCCTTTGCGAGGGCTGTCGCCTGGGGCCTCTACCGCGACCAGTTGCGTGCCCTCCTGCACCTGCTCAAATATGACGGCATGCAGCCGATAGCCAAACGCCTCGGCGCGTTGCTGGCAGAAGAGATTCTGGCCACGCCCGCGCTGCCCGAGGATCTCGTCGCTGTTTCCGTCCCGCTTTTTCCAGCCAAACGGCGGCAGCGCGGCTTCAATCAGTCGGAACTGCTGGCGCGCGCAGCGCTCAAAACAATGCGGCGCAGAAGGCCGGAACTGCAAGTGCGCCTTGCGGCGGGCGTGCTGGAGCGCCAACGCTCCACAGAAAGTCAGGCGGGCCTGAGCCCGCATCAGCGCCGCGTCAATGTTCGCGGCGCTTTTTTAGTGCGCAATCGAGAAGCCGTCGCCGACCGCGATGTGCTTCTGATCGACGACATTTACACCACCGGCGCCACGGCCCGGGCCTGTGCGCAGGCGTTGCGGCGGGCCGGAGCGCGCTCGGTATGGGTCGCCACCGTCGCGCGGGCGCAACGGGAATACGTCTTCGGCAATCCTCTCCGGGATGCATCGGAGGCAAGCGGGACCGAGATCCCGATGGAACAGGATTTTGTGTATTGGGAGGAAGGCCGCGCGGCTCTGACCGGCGGCATGGCACGATAACCGCCCGGCGCGCCGGGCCTTGGAGGACGGAGGAGCTATGTCACTGGGGAAAGCTGGGGTTCACGCGCGCAGACAGACATTGGCGCACGCGGCACCGGAGACGCATACGGAGGAAGGCCTGCGCCTGGTGACAAAGACACATGCCATGCAAACGCCGGTATTGGTCCTCAACGCTTCCTACGAGCCGATCAATATCTGCGGCGCCCGGCGGGCGCTGGTGCTGGTGCTCAAAGGCGTGGCACGAACTGAGGAGGAGCAGGGGACCGAGCTGCACTCGGCGCGGGTGCGTATGGCCATGCCCTCAGTCATCCGCCTGCTCGAATATCGCCGCATCCCTCACCAGACGCGGGCGCTGTCGCGGAAGAACATCCTGCTTCGCGACCGCAACACCTGCCAGTACTGTGCGGTCGTGCTGCCCTCGGCGGAGTTGACGCTCGATCACGTTATCCCGCGTTCCCGCGGCGGCCTTTCCACCTGGGAGAACCTGGTGGCGGCCTGCCACAGCTGCAACCGGCGCAAGGGCAATCATTTGCTCAGCGAACTGCAGCATATCAAGCTGCTGCGCGAACCTCGCCCGTTCACGCTGCACACCAGCCGCCACATCATGCGGATGATCGGCCATTCGGATCAGAAATGGCGTAAGTATCTCTACTATTAGGGAGCATGGGCTACTTATGCACAGCCGGTTAGCGGCTAAGCGGACCCGGGAACAGGTTTCTCGCTAATTTGTTGGCGATCGTTGGATTCGACGCCCTTCGGTTGCGCCTCGGCTCCGACCATCATCGGGGAACTCCTCATCGCGATTCCACCACCGACCTGTTTTCAGTAATTTAGCGAGGGAATCGGACGCCAGGATCTCATGCCTGGCTCTCGGCCCTTCCCTGATGTTCGTATCGGGGCATCTGCGGATTCAACCGGTGGCCGGTCTCACAGGTTTTGATCTCATCACGTGGCGCCGGGCCCTGGAAGGTACCGCGTGTGCCGGCAAGACAATGACCCGCAAAAAGGAGATGCGATGCGGCCATTGCGCTGGTTATGCAGGAGAAGCTTTACTTCTTCCTTTCTTAGCATCTGCATCACTATGAGTTAGTTATGGGTTAATCTGGGCCGCGGTGAATCCGACGATGGATCTCCTCCTGTTCTGCCCCGCTCCACTGTATCGCAGCAGGAATGCAGGAATAAAGAAGTCCGGAATTCCTGGATATCGCACCATCAAAGTGTCAAATTTCCGAACCGCAATTAATCAGTTGAATACTGGATGAAACGCGTGCTATAAGTGCAACTTTGATGTGCGGGTAATTATCCTGGCGGTACTATCGGGAATTGTGTGCGCGTGGCCCGGAAGGCGATGCAGGAAAGCTCCGAATCACCAATTTAGACAGAACCAGCGGCCTGCTATTCAGCGGTACAGACAGGGCGCGGCAAATGCAGAGCCTCAGTGCTCATCCTGGGCAGGCACACAGACGCCTTCTCCTGGCGGGCATTGAGTTTTTCGATGGAGAAAGTTGATGTCTGCTGTTCCTTCTGCTGAGATCTCGTGCCAAATTACGATCGCGGAATTGTTCTCACTGCAGGCCGCCCGAGCGCCGGACGCGATCGGGCTGATTTGCGAAGACCGCCCGCTGACCTATCGCCAGATTGATGAGCGCTCCAATCGTCTCGCCAGACATCTTTGCAGCCAGGGTGTAACTCCCGGCACTCTTGTCGGTCTGGCGATGGAGCGCTCAGAAGATCTCGTCGTCAGCCTGCTGGGCATCCTGAAGGCCGGCGGAGCTTATGTACCGCTGGACATTTCTCATCCCCCGGAACGTCTGTCTCTCATCATTCAGGATTCGGCTTTGCCGGTTCTGCTGACAACGGCGGACGCGTGCAGGTGGATTGGAGCTGCCGCGCGCGGAGCAGTCATCGTTGATGCATGCGATCCTGCTGTCGAGTTCGAAGAATCGCAAGCATTTTCCTCCGGCGCCAACGGTCTGGATGCCGCTTACGTGATCTACACTTCCGGCTCGACCGGTCGGCCGAAAGGAGTGACGGTCGAAAACCGCAACGTTGTCAGCTTCTTTGCCGGTATGGATGCTGCGATCGGCTGTGAGCCCGGCGTGTGGCTCGCACTCACAAGCGTCTCCTTTGACATCTCGGTCCTGGAACTGCTGTGGACTTTGACGCGCGGCTTCACCGTCGTGGTAAATCGAAACCCGAGCTCCGGCACAATTGCCGAGGAGATCGCGCGGCACGGAATTACCCATCTGCAGATGACTCCTTCGATGGCGCGCATCCTGATGCTCGATCCGCGTGCATTTACGGCTCTGCGATCGCTCAGACAGATTCTCCTCGGCGGCGAAGCGGTGCCGGCGTCGGTGGTTCGCCGTCTTCGTCAGATATTCAGGGGTGAGATCTACAACATGTACGGCCCGACGGAAACGACCGTCTGGTCCACAAGCCATCGAGTCGAGGAAGTCGGCAGTACGATCCCAATCGGCAAGCCGATCGCAGGCACTGAGGTGTATCTGCTCGACGCGGAACTGAGTCCGGTACCATCGGGCGAAGCCGGCGAGTTGTTCATTGGCGGTGATGGCGTAGCGCGGGGCTACTGGAATCGTCCCGATCTTACCGCTGAACGGTTTCTCACACTTTCCCAAATCTCTCCGCAGCGCCTTTATCGCACAGGCGATCTTGCGCGCTATTTGCCGGACGGCAATCTTGAATTCATTGGCCGGGCCGACTACCAGATCAAACTGCGCGGGCACCGCATCGAGCCCGGAGAGATCGAAGCTGCGCTGGAACAGTGTCCCGGCATCCGCGAAGCGGTCGTGGTGCTGCGAGAAGATCGGCCCGGCGATGCGCGCCTGGTCGCTTATATAGTCGGGGCAGACGAGGCGAAACCAGCCGCGACCGATCTGCGCGAGCTGCTGGAGCGGAAGCTTCCGGAAATCATGATCCCGTCGAGTTTTGTTTTTCCTCCTGCTCTGCCTCTCACCCCGAACGGAAAGACCGACCGCAAAGCTCTGCTTGCTCTCGCCCCACCCGATCCTGGCGCCAGCGGTCGCGCATCCACGTCGGCTCCGCAGGAGCTGGCTTCGGCCCAGAGCGATATCGACCCGCGCCGCGCCCGCATTGAAGCTACGGTTGCCGGCTGGTGGCAGGAACTGCTCGGCGTGTCCAGGATCGAACCAGGCGATGACTTCTTCGCTTTGGGAGGAAATTCGCTGGTCGCCGCTCGGCTGTTTGCCCGGATCAGGAAGACCTGGCACCAGGATCTGGAGTTGGCCGTGCTCTTTGAAGCGCGCACCGTGAGGGCGCTCGCGAAGGTGATCGACCAATCGCGGAGCATTGGCTCCAAAGAGCTACGGAAAACTCCCCCGGTGCTGGTGTCCATTCAGCCGAAGGGTGCGCGCATTCCTTTCTTCGGAGTTCACCATGGTGGAGGGGACGTACTCTTTTACGATCCCCTGGCCAAGGCTCTTGGACCCGACCAGCCGTTCTATGCGTTTCGTTCTCCGCTTGTTTCGCAGCCGTGGGCGGAACAGACCAGCGTCGATGCCATGGCCGCGCTTTACATCGAGCAGATGAGGAGCGTGCTTCCCGAGGGGCCGTATCTGCTGGGAGGCCTTTCCTTCGGCGGGCTCATCGCATTTGCGATGGCCCAGCAGCTCGCCGCCCAGGGCAAGACGCCGGCTCTGGTTGTTCTGTTCGATACTTCCGTTCCGGGAAGCGAAGAGCGCATCGACATTCGTGAGCGGCTAGCCACGCATTGGCAAAATGTTCGCCGAGACGGTCGACCCTATGCTGTGCAGCTCCTCAAACAGAAAGGTAGTGACTGGCAGGAGTGGCTGACCCGCCGCGTGCATACCGCCGTCAGCCGCATATATCGACTGGCGGGGCGTGAGCTTCCGCCGGAGCTTCGCTATTCGCAGGCGCAGAAGATGCACTGGCAGGCGCTGACGAGTTTCCAGTTTCGTCCCTACGCGGGCAGGATCGCGCTGATGCGCGCGCTGGACAGAGGTCTCGAGGACCCTCGGGTGCGCGAGGACTCAACACTCGGCTGGGCACAGTTCGCCACGGGCGGCCTCGAGATCCATGACGTTCCCGGCGATCACGAAAGCATGCTGAGCCCGTTGCACGTCCGGACCGTCGCCGAGAAGATCGAGGCGATGATTTCGACGGCCCTGCACTGAGATTCATACTCGCAATGGACCCGCAGATCGTGCGCCTGTGGTACGCGTATCCGGATGATCTTCTCGACGCGTCGCTGGCGGAGTCGTGCCTGTCTCTGCTGTCGCGCGATGAAGTGGAACGCCGGCAGTTTCTGCGCTTCGACAAAGACCGGCGTGCGTTCCTGGCCAGCCGGGTCAATCTGCGCTGTGCGTTGTCGCAGTGCGCGCCGGTCGCGCCGCGGGACTGGCGGTTCCGGGTGAACGAGTATGGCAAGCCGGAGATCGAGAAGCCGGAAATCGAGCCGGATTGCGGCCTGCGCTTCAACGTCTCCCATTCTCTTCATCTGGTGGCATGCGTGGTGAGTGGAGAGGCTCGGGTGGGTGTGGACGTGGAGTCGGTGGAGCGGGCCGACGAGATCGCGTCGATTGCTTCAGACGTGTTCTCGGCCGCGGAACTCGCGCAGTTTGAGCCGTTGCGCGGCTCTGCACGGTCGGAGCGGGCGCTGTCGCTGTGGACGCTGAAGGAGGCATACGTCAAAGCGCGGGGATTGGGATTGTCGCTGCCACTGAAGGCGTTCTCGTTTCTGTTCGACGGCGCGGAGGACATCCGGCTGGTGCCTGATCCCTCCTGGAATGATGAGACCCGGCACTTCAGGTTCTGTTTGCTCCATCACGCCGGTCACCGCATCGCGCTGGTGATCGAGGGAATGGCTCAGCCCGAGATACAGATCTGGCGGGCGAGACCGCTGCTGGGATCGCCGGTGCGGGTGGCGTCCGGCGGGGAGCGATGGTTTTAGCTGGGGCGCACAAGTTAGCGAGTTAGCAGGTTAACGAGTAAGCAGGCTGCCTGAGTAGGCGCGGTACTTAGGTAATACCCTGCTACCCCCCACCCCCCCTTCCCCGTTTTCGCATGAATTTGAATTCATGTGAGTTAGCATCTGTTAACTAGTCCGATAACAAATCCCAGGATCCTTGCTACCGGGCTTCAGCGGCGTGCTGTGCGCAGGGACCGGCTGAGGAGGGCTGATGAACGGCGTTCATGGTTTACGGACAAGGAAAAGGCCGCCTCGATGGGCGGCCTTTTCTATTTATCCCTCTAAGTTCAGGATAGCAGATGGAACTGGTTAGAGTGCCAAATATCTTCGGATTGGTGGCCAGGTAAGTGGCGTGGAATCAGATGTTATTACTTTTGTGCGGAGGGGCCAAGTGTTGACAGGCTGCAACATTCGAATGCGACGGACGGCGGCTGGGACCAGCGGCGGGCGATCTGAGGGCGCGTCTGCCGCATGGTGTCGGACGCCGCATCTCGGTCGGGTCGCTGGACGCAGTCCTACTGCAGCGGTAAGTGGAGTTCGGGTTCGGAGGGGGGATCGACGGGGCGGCGGGCGAATTCGCGCTCGATGCGTTCGTTGATGCCGGCCTGGGCGAATTCGGCGGCTACGCGGATGCCGTTCATGATGGCGCGCTCGTTGGAGGATCCGTGGCCGATGATGCAGACGCCGCGGACGCCGAGAAGGGGGGCTCCTCCGTACTCGGAAGGATCGAGGCGGCGGCGGAAGGCGTTGAAGGCCTTGCGCGAGAGCAGCGCTCCCACCTGGGCGGTGACGGTCTGGGTGAGGGAGACTTTGAGCATCTCGCGCACGAGGCGGCTCATGCCTTCGGAGGTCTTGAGGGCGACATTGCCGACGAATCCATCGCAGACGATGACGTCGGCGTTGCCGGAGTAGATGTCGCGGCCTTCGACATTGCCCACGAAGTTGAGAGGGAGCTTTTTGACCAGCGGGGTGGCTTCACGGGTGAGGTCGTTGCCCTTGCCCTCCTCTTCGCCGACGGAGAGGATGCCGACGCGGGGGCGCGGGATGCGGAGGACAGAGCGCGCGTAGAGCTCGCCCATGACCGCGAACTGTTCCAGATTCTGCGGCTTGCAGTCGACGTTGGCGCCGACGTCGAGGAGGATGCAGGGGGATCCGGATAGGGTAGGGACAACGATGGCGAGGGCGGGGCGGTCAACGCCGGGAAGGGCTCCCAGGGCCATTTTCGCGGTGGCCATGCCGGCGCCGGTGTTGCCGGCGGTGAAGAAGCCGGCGGCGCGCTTCTCCTTGACCATTTTGAGGCCGACGCGCATGGAGGAGTTGCGCTTGGTGCGGACGGCCTGGGCGGCCTTCTCGTCCATGGCGATGAACTCGTCGGCGTGGACGATTTCGATGGGCAAGGGGGAGCCGTCCAGCGCCTGAGAGAGGTGCTGGCGGAGGAGTTGCTGGGGTCCGACCAGATGGACGCGGACACCCAAAGTACGGCAGGCCAGAATCGCGCCCCGGATTTCGGGCTCAGGCGCTTTGTCCGAGCCCATAGCGTCGAGAGCGATGTCAGTGAGCATCGGGTAGCGGAGTTAGCTGGCTTCCTTCACTTCCAGAACTTCGCGGCCCTTATAGGTCCCGCACTTGGGGCAGGCGTGATGAGGACGCTTGCGCTCGTGGCAGTTGGGACACTCGGAAAGGGCACCTGCGGTGATAGCGTCGTGGGCGCGACGGATGGAGGTACGCCGCTTGGAATGGCGGCGCTTTGGATTCGGCATTGCTAATTCCTTTCACTCCCGGAGGGCCGCGGTGCCATGGCACAGGGCGGGCCGGATGCCGGGTGGAGAACCTTATTTATTTGCTTCAGGACTGAGCCGGCTGCGCAGTTCTGAAAGCGCCGACCACCTCGGATCGGCCGGAGGCGCGTCGCAGGTGCAGGATTCGGTGTTCAGATTATGGCCGCAGCGCGGGCAAAGCCCCTTGCAGTCCTGGCGGCAAAGCGTACGAGCGGGGAGGGTTAGCAGCACCTGCTCCCGCAGGACGTCTTCGAGAACCAGACCTTCTTCCTGATAATAACCGATTTCGGTGTCGGGCGCGCCCAGAGCGCGTTCCTGGGGACCGGCGTCGGCGCCAAGGGGACGAAAGAGCAGATCGAAGTCACCGCCGAGGGGGTGGCGGACGGGGTCGAGGCAGCGGGCGCAGGGCACTTCGAAGGTGCCGGACCAGCGGGCGCGGGCGCGAATATCCGCAATGATTTCTTTGGGTCCGCGGTGCTCGCGGAGGAGCTCGGCCTTGCCTTCGACGCGGAGATCGCCGATCTGGGTAGCCTCTTCGCCGTAGTCGATGGCTCCGGGAGGGATGCTGAGATCAAACGAGACGGGCTCGCGTTCCAGATCGAGCGGCGTGATCAGCATGGCGGCTCCTTTGTGGGCGGGGGATAGCTTTAGGTTACGAGGGTGTCCGGGCTGGGGTCAAACGAGCGGTTAGCTGGTAGCCGCTAGCTATTAGCTGTTAGCTGCCAGCGACTAGCGATTAGCGGCTGGCGGCTGGTGGCTGGCGGGGCGCAGCGGAAAGGCAACCGCGGATTCCTCGGTTACCACCGCCAAACTGAGAGACGTTCGGGGCCCCGTGCGCCAGGAATGAAAGCCGGGATTTTGTTGAAGGGTTTGGGACAGGCTGAACTGCGGGCACTTGAGTGCGCGGGTACCTGGCTGCTGGTCAGCGGTCGGCGTCAGGCGAGTTGGGGTTTAGCGATTGGCCGTGAGGGGCTAGCGGTAGAGCGGCTGGCGGGGGTTGTTGAGGAAACGGGAGGTACGGCGAACGGCGGCCAGGACGGCGGGGACGACTCCGGCGAGGAAGGTGAGGCTGGCGAGCCGCACAAGCAGGCCTTCCTCTCCAAGCGGGGGATGAGCGATCAGAGCGTGCAATCCCAGGGCGAAGACGCCGCCTGCGGCGAGGCTGAGGGTGTGCAGGGCTGTCCAGTGGCCGCGGCGGGAGAGGCTCGAAACGATGATGAAGAAGACCGTATCGACGGCAATGATGAGGGCAGCCGCCTCCCAACTGCGATCGTGACTCATCATGAGCACGGTAGCCCCCAGCAGAAAGGCGACGGCCCCGGTGAACCAGGGAATGGGAGCAGGACCGACGGCACGGATGGGGCGCACCGGAGCTGCGCGGAAGGCAAACACCGTAAGCGCGAGGCACAGCAGGCCGGCGAGCAGAAACTGGAGGGGCGAAGCCACAAAAGAACTGTGACGCACGGTGTAAACGCCGGCGAGCACACAACCAGCTGCGAAAACGAAGCAGGCGAGCCAATCCCCGGTACGGTTCAGCCATGGGGTTTTTGCATGGGCAGGCATCAGGGCTTCGACCAGGGCCACGGAGACGGCGATGCTCCAGAAGGTGTGCAGATTGAAGACGAAGAGCGTCCTGCGCAGGCTGATGTGGAGCACGGGAATCCAGGTGCGGTCGAAGTGATGGAGGTGAGGTGCGAGAGAAGCGGGGTTGAAGAGGGACTGGGTGACGAAGCCTTCCTCGAAGATGGCACAGGCGGCTCCCAGCAGAAAGATGCCGGTCCAGCCGCGGCCATAGCGGCGCATCAGCTCGCGGATGATCAGGGCGCCTGCGCCATACATCGGGGCGAGCGCGAGCAGCCCAGGCAGAGCACTGCGGGAGAGATTTCCGAGAAAAAAGACGGCGACCAGAGGAGCGGTGAAGAAGAGAGCGATGGCAGCCGGAATACTTCTTTCGGACGGGCCCATAGCGCCGCCTCCGAACCGGTTCGTAAATATGGGGGGTGGAGATGCAGTGTACACCACATTCCCTTCCGTCAATGCCGATTTTTAGTGCGCATTTTGGTACCGCACTCTATGCATGGTGCACACGCGCCTGTGGATGTTTCTGTGTCGCGAAAACTTTTTCGATGTGCATGAAGGGGCGGGGACGACAGCTACGGCGCGACAGAAGAAAAGACACAGCGCAATGGCCGGACAGAGAACAGTATCTGGTCCGTGTTCGGAGAAAGACGGAGCCCGGAGAGTTGTGGGATATTGGTGGGACTGCCAGGGTGCGATGGGGAGTGCAGTTCCGGCGCCGCCGGATTGCCGTGGCGACAGGGAGGCTGGGTGTGGCGAGGGCGGCCGAGAATCAGGAGACACCGCTCGGCCTGTCGCTCGATATGCCGGGGAAATGCGACGCACAAAATCCCTATCTTCGAATTTTCAAAACGAATGTCTATGTGCGGGATTGCGATCGCAGCCTGGATTTCTACGTCAATCAGCTGGGCTTCAGCGTGGTGGCCGACGGCCGCTTCGAATTTGGGCGGTGGGTGGCCATTGCGCCGCCGGATGGCAGCGCGATTCTGGCGATGATTGCGCCGCCGCGAGGCTCGGAGAATTACCGGCTGATCGGGCGTGGGACGCAGGTGGCGTTCATCGCAGAAGACATCAACGCGACCTTTGAGCTGTGGCGAAACCGCGGCGTTCATTTCGTGCAGCCGCCGCAGCCCCAGCTTTGGGGTGGAACCTTTGCGCGGTTTGTGGATCCGGACGGCAATTCGTTTGAGCTGCTGGCGTCGGACGAGATGAGCCGGGAGATTGAGGCACAGCGCAAGGCGGCGAATGAGCGGGTGGAGGCGGCACGCCGCGTAGCGCAGGAGCTGGAAATTGCGAAGCAGGTGCAGGCGCGGCTCTTTCCGCAAAGCGCCCCGACTCTGCGGACGCTGGACTATGCGGGTGTGTGCATCCAGGCACGGCATGTAGGCGGCGATTATTACGATTTCCTCTCGTTCGGACCGGGGCGGATGGGACTGCTCATTGGGGATATTTCCGGGAAAGGGATCGCCGCGGCTTTGCTGATGGCCAACCTGCAGGCGAATCTGCGCAGTCAGCTGGCCACGGCGGATCAAAAGCCGGAGGCCTTTCTGCGCAGCGTGAATGAGACTTTCTACGACAACACGGTGGAGAGCGCGTATTCGACGGTCTTCTTTGCCGAATACGAAGATCACCGACAGCAGCTGCGCTACGCCAACTGCGGACACCTTCCCGGGCTGTTGCTGCGGGCAGGCGGCGCAGTAGAGGAGCTGACTTCAACCGGAACGGTGCTGGGTCTGTTTCGCAGCTGGGAAGGACACTCGGGCGTTTGCCAGATTGAGCCCGGGGATACGCTCGCGCTCTATACGGATGGCGTGACGGAGGCGTGCGATGCGGACGGCGAGGAATTCGGGCAGCATCGGCTCACCGCGCTGCTGACGGAACACGCGGAGCTGAGCGCACGAGCGATGGTGGACAGGGTACTCGATGCTGTGCAGCAGCACTGTGTGGGCGAGCAGACGGATGACATCACACTGATAGTGGCCAGGTGCACAGGGCGGTGAGGCCGATCAAAGAAGACATTCCGTTGCATCCGATCATTGTGGGCTGATCTCACCGATTTCGATCGTGCGCAGTCGCTCGGGATCGCCGACTACCTCCATCGTCGCAATGCGGTCGTTGGCAAAGGTGAATCGCAGCACGCGGAACAACCTCCCGCGCGGCGCGACGATGAGGCCAACGGAACCATCGACCAGAGCCAGCCGGGCAAGCCGAGCGCCTCGTGCCTCCTTAATGGCTGCCCGGGCCCACGATTCCGCTCCGTGGATTTCCGCGGGCAAGCCGCGGGGTGCGGCCGCAGCATCTGCCTGGACAGAGAAGGCCGGATCGAGCAGTTCCACCAGCTTGGCCGGATCGCCGGCACGCAACGCAGCGAGGAACCTCTCCACGACCTTGCGCTGTTGCATAAGGTCATGATCCGGCAGTGTGGTGACACCGCGAACGCGGCGACGTGCGCGGCTGGCGAGTTGTCGGGCCGCTTCCGGCGTGCGTCCGGTAATCCGCGCAATCTCCTCGAAGTGAATATCGAACAGATCGTGAAGCACGAAGGCGATTCGCTCAGCGGGATTGAGGCGATCGAGGACCACGAGCGTGGCATAACCAACTGAGTCGGCAAGCACGGCCTCGGCCTCAGGATCGGGTGCAGCCGCGGGTTTGGCGGAAGGCTCGGGAGCCGCGGTTTCCAGTGCCTCTTCGCGGCGCGACTTACGGGACCGCAGCATGTCGAGGCAGATGCGCGCGACGATGGTGGTCAGCCATCCGCGAAGATTTTCGACCTGATGGACATCGGAGCGGCCCAGACGCAGCCAGGACTCCTGTACTGCGTCGTCGGCCTCGCTGAGCGAGCCCAGCATACGGTAGGCAACGCCGCGGAGATGCCCGCGATTTTCCTCAAATTGTGCGGCGAGCCAGTCGTGGTCATTCATCGGTCACACTCTCCCGCATCGATCCGTCGTAAAGATGACGGACGAGAGTCAGTGTATGTGACAAGGCAGGGAGGAATACCGTTATGGCCGCTGTGCTGGTGACAGCTCTCATCGTAGTTGCCACGATCGCGATTGCATGGACCGCGCGCGATGAGGAACGAGCCTCGGCGCGAAGCCGTGTGGCGTTGATCCGCACGATTGCGTACTCGCTGTTCACGGTCCTGATCACCTTCGAACTGGCAGCGGGTGCGCTGTGGGATTTGCTGGAAATCGAGTATGTTCGCGTGGTGCTTACACATCTGGGCTATCCGCTGTATCTGCTCATCATCCTCGGAGTGTGGCGGGGGCCGGGCGCCGTGGCGCTGCTTGCGCCGCGTTTTCCACGGCTCAAAGAGTGGGCTTACGCCGGCGCATTCTTCGATTACACGGGAGCAGCGGCGTCTCACCTTTTGAAGGGCGATCGCGTGGGGCTGTGGATGCCACCGCTGGCGTTTACCACATTCACGCTGCTTTCATGGGCGCTGCGTCCGGCGTCGCGAAGACTTACAGGAATCGCGCCGACTGCGAAGATGCGCGTGGCATCGTGGCTGGTGCCGGTCCTGACGGTGGCCGCAATGCTGGTGATTGGATTCTTCACGCTGCCAAAGGGCGGACCACCACAGTAGAAGCCAACAGACGGGCATGCCGCAAAGAAACGCGCTTTCTGCCGGTCACACCTTTGCATTGCGATCCGTCATGGGTATGTGCATTCAACTTCATAATCAGGAGATATTCCATGCAATCGCGAATCAAGAATCCGGCCATGCACCTTCCTGACGCCATGCAGGCGGCTATGGCATTGAGCTCGGCTGTCGAAAAGAGCGGCCTGTCTGCAACCATCCGCGGCCTTGTTCATTTGCGCGCGAGTCAGATCAACGGCTGCAGCGTGTGCGTGGATATAGGCTGGAGGAAGCTTAAGGGCGAGGGCGAAACCGATGAGCGCCTCTTCGCCGTTTCGGCGTGGCGCGATGCGCCATACTTTACGGATGCGGAGCGCGCGGCGCTGGCTCTGGCCGAAGCTGCTACGCGGATCGCGGACCGGTCCGATCCGGTGCCCGATGAAGTGTGGATTGAAGCTGCCAGTCACTTCGACGAGCGAGAACTAGCCGCCCTTACGATGACGATTGCCCTCACCAATCTGTGGAACCGGCTGAACATCACGACCCGACAGGTCGCCGGCGAGTGGATCAAGTCGAACGCGGCGAAGGAGTGGATGGAGACGGTTCAGAAATGAAGTGGACTCACCGTCCCAGGCGTATGCGCCTTCGGGACTCACCGTCCCAGGCATATGCGCCTTCGGCGCGGGATGGCTCAGCAGGACAGGTGCATTGATAACCAGTACTCGTGCTGTGACGGGATGATCCGGAACCTTTCCGGGCCTAAAGGCCTCGTATTTATGCTTTCTTTCCCCGGCCTGAAGGCCGGGGCTTCTACCGCAATCCCGCTCACGCGGGAATTACTTCAGGGACCTATTCATCCGGTCGGCGCACTAACTGGGGATCGCTATCTTACTAACTTCCCGGCCTCGCTTCGAGCTGCCGCAGCAACTCCTCGAGTTCCTGCGGCAGTGGCGAGGTCAGGCGAATGGTTTCGCCGGTTCGGGGATGCGCGAATTCGAGTTCCGCCGCGTGCAGAAAATTCCGTTCCAGAGTCAGGTTTTCCGGCTCCGGATCGGTCTTCCTGCGCGAGGGCGTCACCATCAGCCGCGCCGGCGCGCCGTACAATGTGTCGCCTACGACCGGGTGGCCGATCGAGGCCATGTGCACGCGGATCTGATGTGTGCGCCCGGTTTCGATACGTACCCGCACGAGGGTGTATTGTCCGAACGCCGAACTGATGCGGCGCGTCACCGTGTAGTGCGAGACGGCGCTGCGCGCGCCGGAGCTTCGGCGTGTGGTCATCCGGGTCCGGCGCAGCAGATCCCGCGCGATCGGCGCGTCGATGGTCCCGCGATCCTGCTTCAGATGACCGTGCACCAGCGCGATATAGGTCTTGCGCATCTGACGCCGCGAAAACATCTCTGCCAGGCGGAGGTGCGCCGCGTCGTTGCGAGCCACGATGATCAGACCGCTGGTTTGCTTGTCGAGCCGATGCACAATGCCGGGGCGCAAATCGCCGCCCGTTGACGAGAGTGACTGATAGCGATGCAGCAATGCATTGACCAGCGTTCCGCCCTCCCCCT
>Ga0335072_10001193_pt1 | contig 43131 bp, 38 predicted proteins | sample Lox_Sample_21_FD_206725 | JGI IMG/M metagenome (GOLD analysis project Ga0335072, IMG submission 206725) | Soil microbial communities from Loxahatchee National Wildlife Refuge, Florida, United States - Lox_Sample_2.1 | ecosystem: Environmental > Terrestrial > Soil > Wetlands | place: USA... | reverse complement strand
GCAACCGTGCCGTCTTGCTGGCCCGCTTCGCCGGTCATGGGATCGCCGCCGATCGGCTCATGCTGGAAGGCGGCGGCGCGCATATCGACTTCCTGCGCAGCTACGATCGAATCGACATAGCACTCGATACATTTCCGTATAACGGTGCCACGACGACGTTCGAAGCGCTTTGGCAGGGCGTGCCGATGCTGACCTGCAATGGAGACCGCTGGGCGGCGCGCACCAGCCGCTCGCTGTTGCTAGCCGCTGGACTGGGCGAATGGGTCGCGGACGACATGGCCGGGTTTCAGAAGGCCGCGGTCCTCCTGGCGCACGCGCCCGAAACACCAAATCGCCTGGCCGAACTGCGCGGCGCCATGCGCGATCGCCTGCGCGCGAGCGCGGCTTGCGACGTGATGCGTTTGTGCCGTTCGCTGGAGGAGCTGATGACGAAGGCGGCCGGGAAGGTATAGCGTTTGTGCGGGATACGCGTAAGCGCGGGGTACGGTCGCAAATCGCAGCGTCGATCCCCGCGGATGGTGTCAGATGAAACTACACGCGGCGGGCGCAACCTTTCCGGCCTGCGCTTTCGCAGCGCCAGCCAGAGCGCCCGGCGGGCGGGCGCCAAGTAGCTCCGACCATCTACCGTTCTTCTTGTCCCGGCGCCACGACAGCCTTCGTGCCGCGTTGTCGCACTGGCAGCCGACCTCGCGCCGTGGAGGCCGCTCGCCCGATCGACCGATGCCGCGCGGTGCCGCGGTGGCGTGCGCTGCCCGTTTCCGTCGCAATATGCGCGCGACGTGCCCGGTCATGCTGCCGCAGGGCTGAAAAGCGCGGCGATCGCACAGATAATCGGCCCCCGCCGCCTGAAATTGCGCTATGGAGAATGGCATGAGCCAGACCCGCACCAATCCCCGCAACGCGAGCAGTGTCGCGCCTCGCATCGCACTCCCGGCCCAGGATGAGGACGTCGCGTCCCTCCGCCGCAGCATCGTCGCGAAACTCACCTACTCCGTCGGCCGCGACCCGATCGTCGCGTCCGAACGTGACTGGTTCATCGCGACAGCGCTGGCCGTGCGCGATCGCATCGTTGAGCGATGGGTACCCGCCACCCGGGCCGCGTACACGCAGGGGCGCAAGCGCGTCTACTACCTGTCGCTCGAGTTCCTGATCGGCCGATTGCTGTATGATTCGTTGAACAATCTCAGCCTGGTGGAGCCGATCCGCACAGCGCTGGCCGAACTGGACGTGGATTTCGATCGCCTGCGCGAGCTGGAGCCCGATGCCGCGCTGGGCAATGGCGGCCTGGGCCGGCTGGCCGCGTGTTATATGGACAGCCTCGCCGCGCTTGCCATTCCCGCCCATGGCTACGGCATCCGCTACGACCACGGCTTGTTCCGCCAGGTGATCCGCGACGGCTGGCAGCAGGAATTTCCGGAGAACTGGCTGTCCTTCGGCAATCCGTGGGAATTTGCCCGTCCCGACCTGAGCCACATGGTGGGTTTCGGTGGCTCGGTGGAAGTGATCGGCACCGACGGCACCGGCCGCGCGATCTGGCACCCGGCGGAGAGCGTTGTGGCCGTGGCCTATGACACACCTGTGATCGGGTGGCGGGGGAATTTTGTGAATACGCTGCGGCTGTGGTCTGCGCGTGCGGCGGACCCGCTGATGCTGGATGCGTTCAACCGCGGCGACCATGTCGGCGCACTGGCGGCGGGTGCGCGCGCCAACGCCATTTCGCAGATCCTGTATCCCAGTGACGAAACCCCGGCGGGCCAGGAGCTGCGGTTGCGACAGGAATATTTCTTCTCATCCGCCTCGCTGCAGAACCTGGTGTTCCGTCACCTGCGCCAGCATCAGGACGTGCGCACGCTGGCGCAGTTTTGCGCCATTCAGCTCAACGACACGCACCCCGCCATCGCGGTGCCGGAGCTGATGCGGCTGCTGGTTGATGTGCATGAGGTGGAGTGGGACGAGGCCTGGACGATCACCAAGGAAACGTTCTGCTACACCAACCACACCTTGCTGCCGGAAGCGCTGGAGACCTGGCCGGTGCCGCTGATGGAACGGCTGCTGCCGCGGCACATGCAGATCATCTACCAGATCAACTCAGAGCACCTGGATGGCCTGGTCGCCGCCAAGCGGCCGGATGCGCCATCGCTCGATGCAGTATCGCTGATCGATGAACATTCGGGACGGCGCGTGCGGATGGGCCATCTGGCGTTTCTCGGGTCCCGGCGCGTGAACGGCGTCTCGGCGCTGCATTCCGAGCTGATGCGCCAGACCGTGTTCCGCCCCATGCATACCCTGTTCCCGGACCGCATCGTCAACGTCACCAACGGCATCAGCTTCCGCCGCTGGCTGTACGATGCGAATCCAGGCCTGACGGACCTGCTGGTCGACACGATCGGCCCCGAACTGCTGGACGATCCTGAGGCGCTGTCGAAACTCGCCCCGTTCGCCGATGATGCGTCCTTGCACGAGAAGCTGCACGCGGTACGGCGTTCCAACAAGCAGGTGCTGGCGATGGTGGTGGCCGAGCGCCTGAACTTCGCCATCGACCCCGATGCGATGTTCGATGTGCACGTGAAGCGGTTCCACGAGTACAAGCGCCAGTTGCTGAATATATTGCAGACGATCTGGCTGTATAACGCGATGCGCGCGCAGCCGACGCGCGACTGGGTGCCGCGCGTCAAGATCTTCGCGGGCAAGGCGGCGGCGAGCTATCGGATCGCCAAGCTGATCATCAAGCTGATTCACGACGTGGCGCGCGTGGTGAACAACGACCCCACGCTGCGAAACCGGCTGAAGGTGGTGTTCCTGCCCGACTACAATGTCAGCCTGGCCGAGGCGATCATGCCGGCCGCCGATTTGTCGGAGCAGATTTCCACCGCCGGGATGGAGGCATCGGGCACCGGCAACATGAAGCTGGCGCTGAACGGCGCACTGACCATCGGCACGGTGGACGGAGCCAACATCGAACTGCGCGACCGCGTCGGTGCCGAGAACATGTTTCTGTTCGGTTTGAGTGCGGAAGAAGTCCAGGAGCGACGCCGCAACGGCCCGCCGCCCTGCGAGACCATCGCGGCCAGCCCGGTGTTGCAGGAAGTGCTGGATGCCATCAACGGCGGCGTGTTCTCGCACGACGATCCGCGGCGCTACGCGCCGATCATTGAGGGGCTGACAAGCAGCGACTGGTTCATGGTGGCGGCGGATTTCGAATCCTATGCCGAGGCGCAGTTGAATGTGGCGAGGCGCTGGCGCGACCAGGCCTCCTGGTGGCGTGCCAGCGTGCTGAACACGGCGAATGTGGGGTGGTTTTCCTCGGACCGCTCGATCCGGGAATACGCGACGCAGCTGTGGCGGGTGCCGGTCTGACGTCCAGCCATGTCATTGCGGGGCGCTCGTCCAATTCGGGGCGCTCCTCCATGACACCAAGCCCCCTACACCACCGGGACGCCTTGCTGCTTGGCCTTCTCTGGCGGCTCCACGTGGATCGTCACCGCCACATGCGGCATTTCCGTGCGCAGGGTCTCCTCGATCCGGTCGCAGATCGCATGCGATTCCGCGACCGTCATGTCCCCTGGTACAACGAGGTGGAAGTCCAGGAACGTCAGCCGCCCGGCCTGTCGCGTGCGCAGATCGTGCGCTTCCAGCGCGCCGGTCGCGCTGTCGGACACCAGTTTGCGAATCCTGTCGACCACGGCCGGCTCCGGTGCGGCGTCCATCAACCCGCCGACCGAACCGGAAATCATCCGCATGCCAGACCACAGCACGTAAACTCCGGCCGCCGCCGCGATCAACGGGTCCAGCGACAGGTAGCCGGTCAGGACAGTCAGCACGACACCGGCGGCTATGCTTATCGAGGTGACCACGTCCGCCAGCAGGTGCCGTCCGTCGGCTGCCAGCGCCGGCGACCTCAGGTGCCGGGCGGTGCGGAGTAAGACCAGCGCCCAGCCGCCGTTCAGCACCGTGGCGACGGCGTTCAGGCCGATCCCCTCTGCCGGCATATCGAGCGCACGCGGATGGAGCCACGCCAGCCACGCCTGGTCGAAGATCGACAGGGCGGCAACAACGATCAGCACGCCCTCGATGACGGCAGCGAAGAACTCGGCCTTGCTGTGTCCGAACGGATGGTTGGCGTCGGCCGGCATCGCGGCGAATCGCAATGCCCCCAGAACCAGGAGGCCGGTCGCGACGTGCAACGTGCTTTCCAATGCATCGGAATAGAGGGCGACGCTGCCGGTGACCCACCAGGCGGCGCCTTTCAGCGCCAGCACCAGGCAGCCGACGCCGATGCTGCCGATCGCGATGCGCTCGCCGCCCGCCACTCTGCCGGAGGCCCTCCTTACTATGTCATTGCGAGGAGCAAAGCGACGAAACAACCTCGGTCACCCCGGCGCACGGACGATCTAGCGCTTTCCCGAACGAGATTGCTCTTCGTCGCGGCGCTAAGAAAGTTCCCGTCATGGCCGCGCTTGACCCGGCCAATCTTGCCCAACTGATCGGGCGCGCAAAGAACGCGTCCCGATCGATGATGCGAAGATGGCCGGGTCACGCCCGGCCATGACGAAAAGCGTGGGGCGCGCCGCAGTTTCATCCGGTCGCGGGTCGGTCGCGCCGGCCGGTGGCCAACCCGTAATGACATGGAACCCCCGTTGCCGCGCTTCTCTGCCTCCGGTACTAGCAAACTGGGCGATGCGCGTCAGCCTGGGGGATGTGATGAGATTCGTGCTTGCCCGACGCGGCTGATGTGCCGGATAGAAGGGCAGGTGACCACCGGGGAGACGTTGATGCGTCGTCTGATTGCCAGTTTTGCCGCAGCCGGCCTGCTGATCAGCCAGCAGGCGGCGGCCGAGATGAACTGCCTGCCGCCCAATGCCCGCGCCGCCTTCGCCGTGCAGGCGTTACGCAGCGAAATGATGGTGCTGGCGACAGGCTGCTCCGACGATGCGCAGTACAACGCCTTCATTGAGCGCTACCGGCCGGCCTTGATGGCGAACGAGAATGCGATAGACGCCTGGTTCAAGCGGAATTTCGGGCGGAGTGCCCAGGATGAGCATGATCGGTTTGTCACTGACCTCGCCAACGCGCAGTCCAGCGCCGGCACACAGATGGGCACCGATTTCTGCCCGCATAACGGCGTGATCTTTCAGGAGGTGATGGCCCTGCCGGGATCGGATGACCTCGCAGCATTTGCAGCGGGACAGAATTTGGTGCCGGGCTCGCTGAACGTGTGCCGCGAGGACGTCGCGGAAGCCCCCAGGAAGCCGGAGCGGAGAGTGGCTCAGCGCAGGAAATAGGCGCTGACCTTACGAGGTCACCGGGTCATGCTGGCTGGTCTGCATGCGCCAGCACCAAGCCGGCGTGCTGAGCGCCGCTTGTACGATAACGAGTGATACGCGGGCTGGGGCGCACGACCGTCATGGTAGCGGCTGGCGCAGCCTGCTCCGGCGTTTGCGCGGCTGCTGCTGCGCTGGGCGCGCCTGCACCGGCGACAGGTCCGGATTGCGCCGCCGCGCCTGCGCCAGTGTCCTTCGGCGCGCGGGGCTTCCGCGTGCGCGGGTTTCGCGCCGCAGATTCCGGGTCGGATTCCGACCGCGACCTTCGTCTCGCCGATCGACGTTCCGGCGTGCGGCGTCGGAGGTCTGGCACCTCCGGCCAGAAGGCCCACGCCGTGAGCCCGGCACCCGCCAGGACCAATACGGAGACCGTGAACTGGACGAACGGGCCGAACGCGCCGGTCGTACTGATCCAGGCGAGGCGCGCGACCGCCGCCGGATCGAGGACCAGAACCGTCAGGATCACCGCCAGCGGCAGGAGCAAAGGCAGCAGGTCCCAAGCCAGGCGAAAACCGCGCAACACACGTACCCCGGGAGCCCGCCTGCGATTTCGGGATCTTGTCGCGGTGCGGCGAGATCCTGCTTTTCTGCGTTCGGACGATGTCGGCATGGGGGCATGGTGCCCGGCTTCGCCCTCGAGTGGAAGCCGGATTTTGCCGTGCGCGCCGGTCTGTTGCCAGAAGCCTGCGCGGCCCGTGTTCAACCAAACCGCTTCCATGCCGCTTGCCGGGACACGGCAAGTGTTTGCCCAATCGCGGCCCAGCTCACGTCACGCTCGCGCAGGATATTGACGATGTCCTGCATCGCGGCGTCGATCCGCTCGAACGCGCCGTTGTAGCCGGCAAGGGTCTTCAGCAGATTTTCGGTCGGTGCGTTGTCGGGCAGCAGCGAATTCGGCGATCCCTGCGGGGCGGTTCCCGCCGCCTTCTTGTCAATGACGACCTGGCACAGTCCTACGCATTCATCGCAGATGAATACACCCGGGCCGGAAATGAGGGTCTTCACCTCGGTTTGCGCCTTGCCGCAGAAAGAACAGCGGTAGCGGTGCGCGTGAGCGTGCGTCTCGCTGGTTTGGGACATTGGCTCGTCCTGTCGCCTTCCGGATTGCAGTCAACCATACATTGACATCAAGGTCAACCGAACGTTGACGCCGCCCTTCTTCTTCGGGTTCCGCGTCGAGTCATGAATTGCGACGGTGGGTCGTCACCGCATTTGTTGCCGGGCTGCCCTGACGCTAGAATGGATTGACGCGGACCGCGTTGGGTCGCAGAAGCCTGCGCGCCCGCGAACAGGGCCGCGGCATGGCCGCTCAGCCGGCACGGCCCGGAGAAAAAGGAACGCCCAAGTTGCAGCCTACCGATATCCGGGATCCGGACTATTTCCACAAGGTCGTGGATTGCCAGTGGGCGTGCCCGGCCCATACGCCCGTCCCCGAATACATCCGTATGATCGCCGCCGGCCGCTATGCCGACGCGTTCATGATCAACTGGCACTCCAATGTGTTTCCGGGGATTCTCGGCCGCACCTGCGACCGTCCGTGCGAGCCGGCCTGCCGCCGCGGCCGGGTAGAACATGAGCCGGTGGCGATCTGCCGCCTGAAGCGCGTTGCCGCAGACTACAAGGGCGACGTAAGCGGCCGCATGCCGAAGCCGGCTGAGCAAAAGAACGGCAAGAAGATCGCGCTGGTGGGCGCCGGGCCAGCATCCTTGACCGTGGCGCGGGATTTGGCGCCGCTCGGGTACCACTGCGTGTTGTTCGACATCGATCCGCGGGCCGGCGGCATGATCCGCAGCCAGATTCCAAAATTCCGCCTGCCGGACGCCGTGATTGATGAGGAAATCGAATACATCACCGATCTCGGCATGGAATTGCGGCTGGGGCAGGGGGTGCAAAGCCTGAAGGCGCTGCTGGCCGAGGCGTACGATGCGGTTTTCGTCGGTTGTGGCGCGCCGCGCGGCCGCGACCTGCCGATTCCTGGCCGGGAGGAAGCACGGGAGAGAATCCATATCGGCATCGACTGGCTGTCCTCGATTTCCTTCGGCCATGTGGACAGCATCGGCAAGCGGGTCATCGTGCTGGGCGGCGGCAACACCGCGATGGACTGCTGCCGTTCCGCCCGCCGCCTGGGTGGCGAGGACGTGAAGGTGATCGTCCGCTCCGGCTTCGAGGAAATGAAGGCGTCGCCCTGGGAAAAGGATGACGCCATGCATGAGGACATCCCGATCCTCAACATGCTGGTGCCGAAAGAATTCGTGCACGACAACGGCAAGCTGAAGGGCATGACCTTCGAGAAGGTAAAGGCCGAATACGATGAGCGCCGCCGCCGCCGTCTGGTGCCGACCGGCGAACCCGATCAGTTCTTTGAATGCGACGACGTGCTGGTGGCGGTGGGGCAGGAGAACTCGTTCCCCTGGATCGAGCGCGATATCGGTCTGGAATTCGACAAATGGGACATGCCGGTGGTTGACGAGGTCACCATGGCATCGACCAACCCGAAAGTTTTCTTCGGCGGTGACGCCGCGTTCGGCCCAAAGAACATCATTTGGGCAGTGGCGCATGGCCACCAGGCGGCGATCTCCATCCACCAGCTCTGCCAGGGCGAGGACGTGAAGAATCGCCCGCCGCCGCTGGTGAACCTGATGTCGCAAAAAATGGGCATCCACGAATGGAGCTACGATAATGCTCCGTCGCTGGACCTGCGCTTCAAGGTGCCGCACCGCGAGAAGCTGAAGGCGTTGCAGGACATCAAGGCCGAGGTCGAACTCGGCTTCGACCAGGAACTCGCCTACGCCGAGGCGCAGCGCTGCCTGAACTGCGACGTGCAGACGGTATTCGCCGACAATTTGTGCATCGAGTGCGATGCGTGCGTCGATATCTGCCCGGTCGATTGCATCACCTTCACCCGCAACGCCGAAGAATCCGACCTGCGCAACCACTTGAACGCGCCGGCGCATAACAGGACGCAGGATCTGTATGTCTCCGGTGACCTGAAGACCGGGCGGGTGATGGTGAAGGACGAAGACGTGTGCCTGCATTGCGGCCTGTGCGCGGAACGGTGCCCCACCGGCGCATGGGACATGCAACGCTTCCTGATCGACGTAGCACAAGCGGAGAACGCATGCTGCAAACACTAGACCGCGTGGAATCCCTCCAGCGGGTCAACGACTTCGTCGTCAAGTTTGCCAACGTCAACGGGTCCGGTTCGGCGAGTGCCAATACACTGTTCGCCAAATCGATCCTGCGCATGGGCATTCCGGTCACGCCGCGCAACATTTTTCCCAGCAACATCCAGGGTCTGCCGACCTGGTATGAAGTGCGGATTTCGGAAGCCGGCCACCTGGGCGCGCGCGGCGGCGGCGTTGACCTGATGGTCGCGATGAACCCGCAGACGTGGGACAATGACGTCGCCGAGATCGTCCCCGGCGGCTATCTGTTCTACGACAATACCAAGCCTATGCCGCCGTCGAAATTCCGCCGCGACATCAACGTCATCGGCGTGCCGCTGACCGACATGACCAACCGCGCCTATACCGACGCTCGGCAGCGGCAGTTGTTCAAGAACATCGTCTATCTCGGCGCGCTGTCCGCGCTGCTGCAAATGGACACCGCCGAGATCGAGAAGCTGTTGGCCGAGCAATTCCGCGGCCGCGACAAGCTTGTCACGGCGAACGTGCAGGCGCTGCACATGGGCCGTGACTGGGCGCTGGCCAATCTGCAATGCCCGATCGGTCTGACGCTGCGCCGCGCGAACACCGTTGGTGATCGCATCTTCATCGACGGCAATGCCGCCGCCGCGTTGGGCGCGGTGTATGGCGGCGCCACCTTCTGCGCCTGGTATCCGATCACGCCGTCATCGTCGCTGGCGGAGGCATTCACCCGCTGGTGCAGCAGGTATCGCGTCGATCCGGCGACCAAGAAGAACAAGTTCGCGATCGTGCAGGCGGAAGACGAACTTGCCTCGATCGGCATGGTGATCGGTGCCGCCTGGAACGGATCTCGTGCGTTCACCTGCACGTCGGGCCCGGGCATTTCATTGATGCAGGAGTTCATCGGGCTGGCGTATTTCGCGGAAATCCCGGCGGTGATCTTCGACGTGCAGCGTTCCGGCCCATCCACCGGCATGCCGACGCGGACGCAGCAGACCGACATCATTTCCTGCGCCTACGCCTCGCATGGCGATACCAAGCACGTGTTGTTGTTCCCGGAAGACCCGTACGAGTGCTTCGAATTCGGCGCCCAGGCGTTCGATCTGGCCGATCGGCTGCAAACGCCGGTGTTCGTTTTGCTCGACCTGGAAATCGGCATGAACGAGCGCCTGGTGAAGCCGCTGACGTGGGACGACAGCCGCAAGATGGACCGCGGCAAGGTGATGACGTTCGAGGACCTGGAGGCGGGCAAGAAATTCGGCCGCTACCTGGATGTGGACGGCGACGGCATTCCGTACCGCACCTATCCCGGCACGCATCCGACTCGCGGCGCGTTCTTCACGCGCGGCACGTCCAAGGACCGCATGGCGCGGTATTCGGAAGAAGGCACCGACTATCAGGAGAACATGGAGCGGCTGCTGAAGAAGCACCACACCGCGCGCACGCTGGTGCCGGCGCCGATCGTGAAGCCGGCCGCGACGCCGACGAATCTGGGCGCGATCTATTTCGGCTCCACCAGCCCGGCGATGATCGAAGCCGACGATATGCTTGCCGAGCAAGGGATCGTGCTGGACCTGATGCGCGTGCGCGGGTTCCCATTCGCCGATGAGGTGGAAGCGTTCATTGCCGACCACGACAAGGTGTTCGTGGTGGAGCAAAACCGCGACGGGCAGTTGCGCATGCTGCTGGTGAACGAACTGGAGATCAATCCGGCCAAGCTGGTGAAGGTGGTGCATTACGACGGCACCCCGATCACCGCGCGGTTCATCGCCGACGCGATCGCCGAACGGCTGGATGTGCAGAAACCTGCGACCGGTGACGACAAACCCGCGACGCTCGAGAGGGCCGCCGAATGACCTTCATCCCCAAGCCGAAACTGCATCATCCCGATCTGGCAAAGAACAGTTTGGGTTTCACGCGGCGGGATTATGAGGGCGCGGTATCGACGCTGTGCGCCGGCTGCGGCCACGATTCGATCAGCGCTGCGATCGTGAAGGCGTGCTTCGAACTGGACCTGCCCCCGCACCGCATTGCCAAGCTGTCGGGCATCGGCTGCTCTTCCAAGACTCCCACGTATTTCCTGGGCGCGTCGCATGGGTTCAATTCGGTGCACGGGCGCATGCCGTCGGTGCTGACCGGGGCGAACCTGGCGAACCGCGACCTGATCTATCTCGGCGTGTCGGGCGATGGCGACAGTGCGTCGATCGGCCTCGGCCAGTTCGCGCACGCCATGCGGCGCGGCATCAACATGGTCTATATCGTCGAGAACAACGGCGTGTATGGCCTGACCAAGGGGCAGTTCTCCGCCACCTCAGACCGCGGCGCAAAGTCGAAGCGCGGCCTGGTGAATTCCGACGAGGCGATCGACCTGGTGGGCATGGCGTTGCAGCTTGGCGCGACGTTCGTGGCGCGCAGCTTCTCCGGCGACAAGGCGCAGTTGGTGCCGCTGATCGAGGCCGCCATCAAGCACGAGGGCGCGGCGTTCATCGACTGCATTTCCCCCTGCGTCGCGTTCAACAACCACGAAGGCTCCACCAAAAGCTTCGACTTCGTGCGCGAGCACAATGAGGCGGTGAACTACCTCGATGTGATCACCGGCCGCGAGCCAATCACGGTGGATTACGCGCCGGGCACGGTGGAGATGGTGACGCAGCACGACGGCTCCATGCTGCGGCTGCGCAAGCTGCATACGGAATACGACGTGCACGATCGGATCGCGGCGATGACCTACATGCAGGAGCGTCACGCGGCGGGTGAGATCGTCACCGGGCTGTTGTTCGTCGATCCCGATCCACGCGACATGCACAAGCACATGAACACGGTGGACACGCCGTTGAACGCGCTGGACGAGGCGGCGCTGATCCCGGGCGCGGCGGTGCTGGCGAAGCTGAACACGTCGCTCAGGTAACCTCTCTCCCTTCGTGGGGGAGGTTTTTATGCCTCCGCCAGCGAATACAAATCGATGCCGGGCCGCATCAACCGCTTCGCGGAATCCCAACTCGCAACGTCGCGCACCATCAGGTACCCACGATGCGCGCGTACCACCCCGATCAGCTTCTCCAGCCGCGCCATGTCGTTCGCGTTCAGCCCCTCGATCTCCTCCGCCCGCACGGTCACCACCGCGCCCGCGAGCATCGAAAGTTCGACCGGCGGCACGGTCAAGCCCTCCGCCTGATAGCCCACCGCGTGGCACAGTGGGCGCAGGCGCATCACGCAGTCCGTCACCCGGCTTTTGGCCACGCCGTGCGGCAGGCGCGACAACACCACCACCAGATGCTGCCGCAGCCGCTCGTCCATCGACTTGCAGGCCGTGACGTAGCGCTCGGCCGAACGCCGGTCGAGGAACACGTCGAACTCGACCGCCACGTAGATCGGCCGTAGTTGCGCCGTGCCGAGGGTCGAGATCACCTGCGTCGCGGCCAGGCCCAGCACCAGCCGGTCGTAGTCCACCTCGCGTGCCTCCTGGATCGGCAGCGCCACGATGGCCGACTGCACGCGATGCTCCAACGCGATCGGCAGCGCAGCAAAGTGCCCGACCACTTCGTTGAACATCCGGCTGCGCACCGCCATCAGAGAGCAATTTGCCTCGCGCACCGCCTGCGCCAGCGTCTCGCGCGCCTTCGCCTCGATTTCCGCCAAGCGTGCATTCATCCGCTGGTTGATCACCTTGGAGATCGTGTCGGGCGTGGTTCCCGGCTGGTTCGGGATGGTCACCGTTGTGGTGACGGCCGAGACATAGGCGGTCGTCGCTGGCTCGCCCTCGCCGATCAGACGCGTCCGTATCTCGCGGGCGATAGCGGCCGCGCGGAAGCCGGACTCCTCTTCCGTCCCCTCGGCGAAGCAGATCAGAAAGCCGCTGTCCGCGGTGCGCGACCAACTATCTTGCGGGCCACACCGCCGCTGGATGACATGCTCTGCACTGGTCATGACCCGCGCCGCGACGGATGGCCAGCGTTCGCCCAGGGCGGTCTTCACGTCCTCCAGCCCGATCAGCTTGATCTTTCCGGCGACACGCACCGTCGTCGTGGCCGCCGCCTCGGCCGCCGGTTGCCTGGGCGTTACCGTCAGAATGCGGAACCGCTTGAGGTCGTCGCGCGCCACCATGGTGCCTGCAACCTCGACCGGCAGCCGCGATCCGTCGCTGCGCAGCAAGGTGGTCTCGATCCGAAACGCCTCGCCCCCTGCAAGTTGACGCTGCCGTGCTCGCAGCACGACAGTGCGCCCTTCCGGTGCCACCACCTCCAATGACTGACGGCCGTTCAGCGCGTCCGGCTGCACACCGAGCAAGTGATCCAGCGCGGGATTGTTCATCAAGAACATGCCATGCTCGTCCACGATGGCGACAGCGGCCTGCACCGACACGAACACCTTGGCGAGCAATCCCTGGATGGCGCGATGCTGTTGCCGGTCGCGCAGGACCGCCGTGATGTCGCGGCCCAGGACCACAGAGCAAGCCGGGTTGCTGCCGGCGACCGGCATGAGGTGCAGGCCGAACCAGAACGGCGGGCCATCGGCGCGCCGGCACAGGATTTCAGAACGGAACGACCGGCGCTCCTCGGCCGCTTCGGCCACGGCGTGAAAGCCGGCAATATCGGCCTCCGGCGCCGCAAAGCCGAGGAAAGGTTTGCCGACAAGATCGGTGGAACCGATGCCGGCCGTGCGGCAGAACGCGTCGTTGGTTGCCGCGACCAGCAGGCCCTCGGGGCCACCGCTGATTTGCTCCAGCACCAGCACGAGATCGTCGGAATCGTCGAGCGCCTGATACAGCATCTGCTGCAGCGCCGGTGCATCGAGCAATCCGTGCTTCATTCGCCTCGGTCCGATGGTCCACCCGTTCGGGTGAGGGTGCACCATCATCCGATACTGCGCTTAAGCGGCGGTTAATGCTGCGCCCTGGCGTGGGGAGGACGCGGCTCGGCATTGCGCCTGCCGTGCGGTGCCTATGCCGGCACTGCGGAAATGATCACCTGCGCATAGGCGTAGGGGTACTCGTCGGTCATGGTCAGGGCGATCATCGCGCGCATGCCGGCCGGCGTGATCGCTGCCAGCCGCTCGGCCGCGCCGCCCGTCATCTGCAAGGTCGGCTGGCCGCCGGGCAGGTTCACGACGCCCAGATTGCTGAACCAGACGCCCTTGCGGAATCCGGTACCCAGCGCCTTCGACGCAGCTTCCTTTGCCGCGAACCGCTTGGCGAAGGTGGCCGCGCGGATCGCCTCGGTGCGCCGCATCGCCTTGGCGCGTTCCATCTCGGTGAACACACGCTGGAGAAAGCGTTCGCCATGGCGGCCGATCGCCGCTTCGATGCGGCGGATATCGACGATGTCGGAGCCGAGGCCGAGGATCATGCCGGCACCACCCGCATCACCATCGTCAACCATGTCATTGCGAGAAGACTAGCGACCAAGCAACCTCCGTCGTCGAGCGTACGAATAGTCCGTGCGTCCGACTGAACGAGATTGCCTGGTCGCTGCGCTGCTCGCAATGACATGTGGGGCGGCTGCGCGCTCATCGCTAACGATTCCGCTCTGTCGTGCTCTGGCTCAGTCATGCTCCGGCGCGCTCATGCCTTGGCCCGCTCCACACCCTTGATACCGCTCACCCCGCGCAGGCCGGCAATCACCTTCGACAGGTGCGACACGTCGCGCACTTCCACATCGACCAGCGCCTCCATGAAGTCCTGCTGGCGATTCACGATCTTCAAATTCGCAATCGCGCCTTCCTGCTTGGCGATCGCGTTTGCCAAATTTGCCAGTGCGGTGTCGTCGTTGCCCGAGATCACGCTGATCCGCGCTGTATGCCCCGGTTGATGCTTGCCGTTGCCCTGCCCCTTCGACAGGACTTCATAATTCCAGTCCACGTCGATGAAGCGCTCGGGGGTGGCGGCGAAGCCCTCCAGCGTCTGGCATTCGCGCGCGTGGATCGTCACGCCCTTGCCGGTGGCGATGATCCCGACAATCTCGTCGCCCGGCACCGGATGGCAGCAGCCGGCGAAGTGATATGCCATGCCCGGCACCAACCCGGTGATCGGCATGCCAGGATCGGGCCGCACGCCCAATCGTCCGCGCGGCGGCAGGGCAGGGATCAAGCGCGGGGCGCGCGGTGTCTGCCGCAGTTCCGGATACGCCGCATGCACCACGTCGCGCGCGCCGATATTGCCGTTGCCGACAGCGATATACAGGTCGGCCAGGCTCGGCAGCTTCAGCGCCTTCAATGCCGGTTCCAGCGCCTTCTCCGAGCCGTCCACGCCAGCGGACCGGAACGCCTTGGTCAGTTCCGACCGGCCGAGGTTGATATGCTCCTCGCGCTGCTGCTGGTGCACGAAGCGGCGGATGCGGCTGCGTGCCTTGCCGGTAACGACGAACCGTTCCCACTGCGGCGACGGCGTGCCGCCGCGGGCCGTCATGATCTCGACCTGGTCGCCGTTCTGCAACTGATAGCGCAGCGGCATCAGCCGCCCGTTCACCTTGGCGCCGACGCAGCTGTCGCCCACCTGGCTGTGCACGGAATAAGCGAAATCCACCGGCGTCGCGCCGCGCGGCAACTGCACGAGCAGACCCTTCGGCGTGAAGCAGAACACCTGGTCGTCGTACAATTCTAACTTAGTGTTCTCCAGGAATTCATCCGGGGCGGCGGAGTTTTCCAGGATTTCGAGCAAGTCCTGCACCCAGCGGAATTTTTGAACGTCCTTGCCGTCGAACCTTGCGTCAGTCGTCTTGTACATCCAGTGTGCAGCGACGCCGTTCTCGGCGATTTCGCTCATCTCCACGGTGCGGATCTGGATTTCAATCTTCTGGTTGCGCGGCTCGCGCAACGTCACGCCGGTATGCAAGCCCTGGTAACCGTTCGATTTCGGCGTAGAAATATAGTCCTTGAACCGGCCGGCGATCACCGGATAGGCGGAGTGCACCGCGCCCAGTGCCGCATAACAGGCTTCCCGCGTCTGCACCAGGATGCGGAACGCCATGATGTCGGACAATTGCTCGAAGGCGACGTTACGGCGGTGCATCTTCTCCCAGATGGAGAACGGCGACTTCTCCCGCCCCGTCACTTCCACCACCTCGATGCCGGCTTCTTCGCAGACCCGGCGCAGGTCGCGTTTCACCTCCTCGATCACGTCGGCGCCCTGGCCCCGGAGAAAATTCAGCCGCGCCTGGATGGTGGCGAAGGCTTCCGGCTCCAACTCACGGAACGACAGCGTCTGCAGCTCCGTTTTGACCGTGTCCATGCCGATACGTTCGGCCAGCGGCGCGTAGATCTCCATTGTCTCGCGCGCGATGCGGCGGCGGCGTTCGGGCTCGCGCACGAAATGCAAGGTGCGCATGTTGTGCAGCCGATCCGCCAGCTTCACCAGCAGGACGCGGATGTCCTTGCTCATCGCCAGGACCAGCTTGCGGAAATTCTCCGCCTGCTTGGTGCGGTCGGATTGCAGTTCCAGGCGCGTGAGCTTGGTGACGCCGTCCACCAGCGTGGCGATCTCGTGGCCGAAGCGCTTGTCGAGTTCCGGCAGCTTGACCGGCGTGTCCTCGATCACGTCGTGCAGCAGGCCGGTGGCGATGGAGGCGGTGTCGAGCCGGTATCCGGCCAGGATATCGGCGACGGCCAGCGGATGGGTGATGTATGGATCGCCGTTGTCGCGGCGCTGGGTGCCGTGGGCTTGCTCTGCGATGGTGAAGGCGTCGTCGATCAGCCCGGTATCGGCCTTCGGGTCGTAGGCGTGCACCTTGGCGGCCAATGCCGCCACCAGGAGGTGATCGACGGGCGGCATCGCGGAGACCGCGCCCTGCGCTACCCCATCGGGCGCAAAGTGAGGGAATGGCGCGGGCCGTGACGTCGGACCGGCGTCGTCCCCCCGTGGCATAACGGCTTACCTGCCGCGGCCGCCGAGTTCCGCCTCGATGGCCGCTTCCATGTCTTCGGCGGACATGTCTTCGTTCTCCACCGGAAGGCCGGCGGCTTCTTCCTCCGCCGTGACGTCCTGGAGACCGAAAATGTTCTGATCGGTGGGGATAAGGTCCAGCACCTCCTCGTCGGCCGGCTCGGGTTCGGGGGCACGCGACAGCGACTTCACCAGATCGCCCTGGATACGGTCCAGGTCGATGGTTTCGTCGGCGATTTCGCGCAACGCGACCACCGGGTTCTTGTCATTGTCGCGGTCGATGGTGAGTTCCTCGCCGCGGGACAGATTGCGCGCCCGCTGGGCCGCGAGCAAAACCAGCTCGAAGCGGTTGGGGACTTTTTGGACGCAATCCTCGACGGTAACACGCGCCATGCGCAAAGACCTCCGATAGCGGCAGGGCAGTCCGCGTACGTAGGCGCGCGACGGGGTTTTTGCAAGCGCGAGGCAGGGCACCGGCTGCCCCGTCCACGGCAAGATCGGCTTGCATAAATGGTGTTAATGTGCCGTGAATACACCCTGCAGGGCTCCGGGTTCCGCCCGGGCGCGCGGCCCGGGCAGGTCGTCGGGGGATCAATCCATGACCGCAGCCGCATCGCCTGAAGCGGCGTCCGCCGAGCGGGCCGAAAGGCGACAGCTAACGATCATGTTCTGCGACCTGGTCGATTCGGTCGGTCTATCGACCCGGCTCGATCCGGAGGACCTGCATGAAGTGACCGCCGCCTACCGACAGGCTTGCGCTCGTGCCATCGAACAATACAACGGTTATACCGCGCGTTACCTGGGTGACGGCGTTCTGATCTATTTCGGCTACCCGGAGGCTCACGAGGACGACGCCGAGCGGGCGGTGCGGGCCGCGCTCGACATCGTGCAGGCAGTGGCAAAGCTGAACAAGGAGCTAGGATCTTTCCCCGATGTAAATTTACAGGTGCACATCGGCGTTGCCACCGGGGTCGTCGTTGTCGGCGACGAGCGATCGGGCGCTGTTGATGAGATCGGCGGTGTTGCGCGCTACTGGTCCCTGGTATCGGCAACGGGAGAAGCCGCAAACCTCGCGGCGCGGCTACAGGCCCTGGCCGGGCCGAACGGCATTATCGTTTCGGCGCTGACCCGCCAGCTGACTGGCGAGGCCTTCGACTATCGTGACCTCGGGCCACAGCACCTGAAGGGGTTCAGCCAGCCCATCACCGCCTATCGGGTGGTTGGCGAGCGTGACATCAGCCGGCTCGCAGCCCGATCCGCCGCGCCGACGCCGTTCGTCGGGCGTGATGCAGAGATCGCCGCGCTGCTCGATTCCTGGCAATCGGCAGCCGCGGGCCACGGCCGTGTCGTGATGATCGCGGGCGAGGCGGGAATCGGTAAATCGCGTATTGCCGCCGAGGCGTGGCGCCGCATTCTCCAGGGCGCTGCCGGCCTGCCAGCCGCCGTCTGGTTTCAGTGCTCGCCCTACGATGTCAACGAGCCGCTCTACCCGATCATCAAGGAATTGCGGCGCGCTGCGCGCCTCGATTGGTCGGTGGGGCCACGCGAGAATTTCGACAGGCTTGCCGATGCTATGGCAGAGGGCGACGCAGCGGAGCCACACGCCGTTGCGCTGCTAGGCGATCTGCTTGGCCTCGGCGCCGACGACCGTTTCCCGCTGCCAAGCGCCGGGGCGGCGGTGAGGCGCGCTCTCACCCTCGACGCGGTGCACGGATGGCTTGCCCGCCACGGTATGGGCGAGAACGGCATTTTTGTTGTTTTCGAGGACGTGCAATGGGCCGATCCGACCACCAGGCACCTGCTTGGCAGGATCGCGCGGTGGGCGATCGGCGCGCCGGCCATGGTCGTCATCACGCTGCGCACAGGGAAGTTCGGCGTCGGGGATTTCCTTGACGACATCGGGCTCGCGGGCGACGCACTGCCGCATGTACACATCCGCGAGGTTCGCGAACTTGGTTCGGCTGACGCACTGCGGTTGGCGAGTGCCGTGGCGGGAACCCAATGGCTGGGCGACGTGCGCCTGGCGGCGGTGCTGGCGCGCTCCGAAGGCATCCCGCTCTATATCGAGGAACTGGTCAAATCGGTGGTCGCCGGCGCTGATCTGTCGTTAGCGGACGGCCCCGACGAGAGCAGCGTGCCGAACACGCTGCATGACGCACTCATGGCGCAGCTCGACCAACTGGGTGCGGCGAAAGCGGTCGCGCAGCACGCCGCAGTGCTCGGTCACGACTTCCCATTGTCGCTGTTGACTGTAGTGGCCGGCCGCGACGCCGACAAACTGGTCGGCGAGTTAGACCGCCTGGTTGCCGCCCGGATCGTAGTTGAGCATCCGATCGGCCTGGGGTTGTTCGCGTTCCGCCATGCGCTGCTTCGGGACATCGCCTATCGATCGCTGCTGCGTCGCGACCGCCGGCAGATCCACTTGCGGGCCGCTGCGGCCCTTGCCGAGAGGCAGGAAGCGGGCGAGGGCGCGACCGACGACCTGATCGCCCGCCATTACTCGCTCGGCGAGAACTATGCCGACGCGGTGCGCTTCCGCGTGCAGGGTGCCAATGCGGCCATTGCGCGATCAGCGCATGAGGAGGCGTTGGCTATGCTCCGCGCCGCCGCGCGCGATCTGCGCAAGCTGGAGGGTGGTCAATGGACGGCCGTCGAACTTGAGATCGTGTTCGCCCAGGCGGTCGCGCTGCGTTCGCTGCGTGGTTACGCCGCTCCGGAAGTCGAGGAACGGCTGCTGCGGGCGCGAGAGTTGTGCATCGCCTGCGGCGACACGAAGAACCGGTTCAATGTCGAGTGGGGCCTGTTTCAGTGCACGCTCGTGCAGCGCGACATCACGCGCGCGCAGCGGCTCGCCGAAGAATTGTTCGAGCACGCGGAGCGCCATCCGGACCGGCCGCTGGTCGACGCCTGGCTTGCTCGTGGCATGGTCGCGCAGATCAACACCGAATACGCGGCGTCGAAGCGCTTCCTCGAGACCGCAGTGAACCTTTCCCGGCCCGAAACCGACCCGCCGAATTTCTTCACGCACGGCCAGAACCCCGGCCTGTTCTCGCTGGCCTACCTGTCCCGCACGCTGTGTTACCTCGGCCTGCTTGACCAGGCCCGGGCGTCGATCGGACGCTGTGTGGCGCTGGCGGCGCGGCGCGCCAGCGATCCCGGTCACCTCCACAGCCACGTCAACGCGCTCGTGCACGCGGCGCGAGTCTACAACCTCTGTGGCGATCTGGCTGCCGAGAAGCGGTTTGCCGAGGAAGCGCAGGACGTCGCCGTCCGCAATCACTTCGCCTATTACGAGGCGGTCAGCCGCTGTCATCTCGGCTGGGTGGCGGGGTCGCAGGGCTCGGTGGCCGAGGGGATCGACATGATGCGCGCCGGGCTCGCGGCACTCGAAAAGTCTGGGACCTCGCTCGCGCTGTCGCAATTCTTTGTGATGCTGACGCAGCTCTATCTCCGCGCCGAAAGATGGCGGGATGCGGCTACGGCGCTGGACCAGGTGCAGCAAGGCGACGCGCCGTGGTCTGCCGAATTCAACCGGGTTCGGGGCGAGTTGCTTTCCTTGCGCCCCGATCCCGACCTGGCCGCGGCGGAGACCGCTTATCGCGCCGCCCTGGACGTTGCGCAGCGGCAGGGAACCGCGCTTATGATCCTGAAGACGGCGCTGAGCCTGGCGGAATTCCTCCGGCGATCGGGGCGCCCGCACGAGGCACGCGAGGTCTTGGCGGCGGGATTGGCGGCGCTTCCCGAGGGGCACGACGCGGCGGATGTGCTGCGCGCGCAACGGTTGCTTGAGATGCTTTCACGAACGGAGCGCGATAGCCAGGCCACGATGGGGGGAGGAATAGGATGGGTTTCATCGTAATCCCGAACGTATGCAGCGCCAAAGGCGCGATCTGCCACTGTCTCGATGAATTTTCGAAAGGGCGTGGCGCGCGCTCGCGCGTGGCCCGGCTGCGCGACGCGATTGCGGCGCTTGCCCCCGCCTTCAACGGTCTGACAGGGGTCTTCGACCAGCATCTGGTATCTCATGTGATCACCGATGCCACCGAACGCGGGCGCATCGTAGCGCATCTGGAGCGGTACTGGTTCAACCAGGCCTCTCCCGAAGCATTCTTTCCGGGAGTGCCGATGGCATCTATCTACGGCCAGGGCGTGCTCAAGGCGCTCGATCTGGCGCTTGCAGGACGCCGGGTAGTCTTGCCGCTCAACTCCTGGTGGCTACTCGACTTTCCGGAGGTGAAGCTCCTGTCGCTGGCAGATGTCGACAGCGCCGGTGTAACAACCGGCGGCCGCGTCACGCTGCTGATCCTGACGCCGCGGCCGCAGGGAGGCGGCACGCCAACGCGCACGCCGATCCTGGGCGAGACGGCACAGGCCTTCGTGACGGAACACCATGATAACGCGACAAGAACGGTCGCAATTCGCAGCCAGTGATTGACAGAGGAGTGTTTGCTGGCCTAACTGTGTGCCGGCGCCAGCGGGGCGACATCCCGCCGCCGGCGGCGGCGACCTGCTGGTGGTGACGGCCAACGCGCCAGGCCTGCGCGCCGATATCGAGGCATGGTTCAACGATGCCCACATTGACCCTCGTGCGGGTCGCTCCCGATGGATTGTCGATCACGCCGCGCAGCGAGCACGCCGCATCGGCGACCGGTAACCTGAACCAAATCGTCGTGCCGCAGCTTGGGGTAATCCGGATTTGTGGCGCCGCCAGTGTTCCGCCCGTCAGTCTCGCGAGATCAGAACGATCCTCGCCTCGGAACCACCCTGGGTGCTCACGCCATTGCGCGAGCCGCGACAAAAGCCGCTTATGGTCCCGCGCAGCGAAATGGAGAATCGATTTAGATGAACCGCGTCCTTATGGTGGCTTCCGCGCTCAGCCTGCTTTTGCCGGCCCTTTCGCTGGCACAGCAGCAGGAGCAACACGGGCCACAAGGCCCGCAGGAACGGCCGGCACCTCACCCGGGCCCGCCGGCCGGTTCCCCGCCGGGTGGGCCCCGACACGCCGGTCCTCCCCCCGGTGGTCCGCAACACGCCGGTCCCCCTGGCAGTTGGCAACAGCATGCCGGTCCGCCAGGGCCGCCGCACATGGTACAAGGAACGCCACGACACCCACCCCCGGGGGCCCGGCCTCCCTTTGCAGGGCGCCCCATGGGGCAGCCGTTGCCGCCCCGCGGCAATCAGTTTTGGCACCGCGGCCACTACTATGCCCGCATCCATGGTCCGGCCTACGTCTACCCACACGGCTGGGGCTATCGCCGCTGGTGGATCGGTGCGCGGCTGCCGGCAATCTTGTTCGCGCCCGCGTACTTCTATTCCGGCTGGGCTGCCCTGGGCTTGGCGCCGCCGCCGCCTGGCTATGGCTGGGTGCGCTATGGTCCGGATTTGCTGGAAGTGAATTTGACGACCGGTGAGGTCGAAGACGTGATCTACGGCGTGTTTTATTAGGCGATCTGGCAAGGGGGCGGTCGCGCCGCCCCCTTCTGTCAGCCCGCCACTTCGCTATGTTCGGTCCCATCGCCGCATAACGGAGGGACCCAAACCATGGCATCCATCACGATTCAGGCCAGCGATGGCTCCGGCAGCTTCTCCGCCTATCTGCTTGAACCGGGGGAAAAACCCGCGGGCGTTGTGGTGCTGATCCAGGAGATTTTCGGCGTGAACCAAGCGATGCGCGACACCGCCGCCTGGGTGGCCGACATGGGGTTTATCGCCATCTGCCCCGATCTGTTCTGGCGCATCGAGCCGGGCATCGACATCACCGACAAATCCGAAGCCGAATGGAAGCGGGCCTTCGAATTGTTCAATAAGTTCGACCAAGCCAAGGGGATCGAGGACCTGAAGGCCACGGTTGCCGCTGCGCGCAAGCTGCCTGGCGCCAACGGCAAGGTCGCGACGATGGGGTACTGCCTGGGCGGCCGGCTGGCATTCATCATGGCCGAGCAATCGGATGCCGATGTGAACATTTCCTATTACGGCGTCGGTCTCGACAATCTTCTTGCCGAGCTGAACAAGGTAACCAAGCCATTGCTCGTGCACATCGCCGACAAGGACGAGTTCTTCCCACCCGATGGCCGTGCCAAAGTGGTGGATGCGACAAAGGGCAGCAAGCTGGTGCACAGCTACGTCTATCCCGGCGCAAATCACGCATTTGCCCGCGTCAATGGCGTGCACTGGGACGGCCGTTCCGCTGCCATTGCCAATGGCCGCAGCGCGGAGGCATTGGTCACGGCACTGGGGTGACCTAACCGCATGCCACGGCGTAAGGCGTAACGCCCCGCGCCACTCGCCTGGCGCCTGATGTGTGCGCTGAAAGAAGGTCTTGCCACCGGCGGCGAGTGCACCCCATCCGCAGCGCACACCTGCTCGTGATGGATACCGAGATCTTCGCGCTGGTGGACCTGCGCGTGGATTGGCGCGATCAGCCTATCGCCGAACTGCGTGTGCTGTGGAATCGCTTGGTGCCCGAAATCGGGGCGTACATGGTTGCGCGCGCCGAATCCTGGCGATCCGCGGGGCGATCCGCGGGGCGATCCGCGGGGCGGTCCGCCGCCGTAGCTTGGCCCTGGACAGAGGAAGGCGCGTGCGCCATCCGGTGCTCGCTGCACTTGGAGAGCAGGGTATGGCGGTTGATGAAGGTTTGTTGGCGGCGAATGAGCCATCGCCGGTACGCGTTCTGCGAGAGAACGGAACCTCCTGTCTTGTTTTAACCGCGGACCATGCGGGGCGGCTGATCCCGGCGCGACTTGGCCGGCTCGGCGTGGCAGAGAGCGAGCAGGAACGGCACATCGCGTGGGATATCGGGATTGGCGGTGTCACAGAGCATCTGTCTGCGGCGCTGGATGCGGCGGCGGTGTTGCAGGCATATTCGCGGCTGGTGATCGACTGCAACCGCGATCCCTCGGTGCCGACATCCATTCCGGAGATCAGCGAGCTGACACCGATCCCCGGCAATGTTGGGATATCGAAGGCCGACCGGGACATGCGGGTCCGCGAGATTTTCACGCCGTACCACGCACGCATCGCGGCGCTCTTGGATGCGCGGGCGGCGGCGGGGCGGCGTACGGTGCTGGTGGCGATGCACAGTTTTACTCCCGTGTTCAAAGGCGAATCGCGCGCGGTGCAGGTGGGGGTTTTGTTCAATCGCGATGCGCGGCTGGCGTCGGTGCTGCTGGGTTTGCTGCGGGCCGAGGGCGACATCGTGGTGGGCGAAAATGCGCCCTACGCCATCACAGAAACCAGCGACTACACCGTGCCGGTGCACGGGGAAAAACGTGGCCTGCCGCATGTCGAGATCGAAATCCGTCAGGACCTGATTGCCGATGCAGCGGGGCAGGCGGCCTGGGCGGCGCGTTTTGCCCGGCTGCTGCCAGCGGCGGATGCGGCGATGCACGCGTCGGGTGCGTAACGGGTGGCTCAAGCGCGGGTGCGAGGAGACAAAGACGATGCACGATCCGGAGCATGCGACGCCGTGGACTGTGCCGCGTGCGATGAACAAGGCCTCGCTTTATGATGATCTGGCGCGCGAGCTGGATGGGTTGTTGAGCGGCGAGACCGACGCCGTTGCCAATGCCGCCAATGCCGCGGCGGCGATCTATCACGCGTTGCCGTCACTGAACTGGGCGGGGTTCTATTTCCTGCGCGGCGAGGAATTGGTGCTGGGGCCATTCCAGGGGCGTCCGGCCTGCGTGCGCATCCTGCTTGGCCGGGGCGTGTGCGGCACCGCGGCACTGCGGCGGCAGCCGGTGCTTGTGCCTGACGTGGGGGCGTTTCCGGGGCATATCGCATGCGACACGGCGTCTCGGTCGGAACTGGTGGTGCCGTTGCTGGCGGGGGATCGGTTGCTGGGCGTGCTCGATCTCGACAGCCCGGAGATGGGGCGGTTTGACACGGCAGATCAGGCGGGGTGCGCGCGACTGGCGGAGATTGTGGTGCGGCACCTGGGCGGAGCCGGCAGCCTAAGTTAGCGCGAAGGGCCAGTGTTGTGATCCTCGGCATGGTGGCCGCGCCACGTGTCATTGGGAGTTGACCAACGGCCCGCGCGGCTGACCCGCGACTGGACGAAACTGTGTGCGACCAGAGAATCCCCCTTGCCTTGTGGGAGGGGGCAGGGGAGGGGGATGGGGAAGAAGGCCAGGTCCTGCCGCTCGCCCCCTCGCCCCGCCCTCGGTCCGCTTCGCGGCCCAAGCCCGCAAGGGGAGGGGAGACGTGGCTCGCGCACCTATACCCGCGTCACCAGCGGCCCCGCCTGCGCATTTGCAATCACTTTGTTTCGCAGCACGCCAATGCCGCCGACGTCCAGTTCCACCGTGGCGCCATTTGGCAGGAAGCGACCCAGCTCCAGGCCGCAGCAGCCGCCCACGGTGCCGCCGGCGATGATCTCGCCTGGATGAAGCGTTTCATTGCGGGAAATAAACGCAATGATTTGCTCATAGGTGTGCAGCATGCCGGCGGTGGTGGTGCGCACCCATTCCTCGCCGTTCACCCGCACCGAGACGGAGAGCGCATAGGGATCGGGAAGTTCGTCCGCCGTGACGATCCAGGGACCGATCGCGTTGCCAGTGTCGAAGCTCTTGCCCTTGGTCGGACCGAGCCCGCCTTCCATCTCCCGCCGCTGCTGATCGCGCGCGGAGAAATCGTTCATAATGGTATAACCGAAGATGTGGCCTCGCGCATCGGCTTCCGGAATGTCTGCCCCGCCCAGGCCGATCACGACAGCCACTTCCAGTTCGAAATCCATCACCCGGCTGTACGCGGGCCAACGCACCACCGCGTCAGGACCGACCACGCTGAACCGGTTGCTGATGTACCAGATCGGCTGTGCGCGGTACACATCCGGCACCGCTGGTTCCGGCAATGTGCCCTCGCCGCGGCCTTCCAGCGCCGCCTTCAGCCGCTGCATGCCCAGGGGCGCGTGACTGACATGCTGGGCGAAAACAGAGCAATCGCGAAGCTGCGGCGGCACTGGCAGCGGCGTCAGCAATTTTACCCCTGCGAGATCGAGCGCAAAGGGCGCGATGGCGGGTTCGTCCAGCGGCAGGCGGCACAGCAAAGCCATCCCCTTGGCACCGCTTTCGATCAGACCCAGCATGCTGAACGTTCCGTGGTGCCGCGTGCCGAGCAATCGCGTGCAGGCAGCGGCGGCGTTGATGATCTGACCCTTCTCCGCCTGTACGATACCCAGCGCCGGCCCGTCGGCCGTTTGATACGTTGCCAGTTTCATGGCGCGCTTCCTCCGCTGCGCGCGATGCTAGCCCTGCGTGCGTGCCTTGACCATCCGCAGTGGCGTATAGGTCAGTACCAGACGTCCGTCCTGCTGCACCACGCGGTTTCTGGTGCGTACGAGGCCGCGATTCGGGCGGCTGGCGCTGCGGCGGCTTTCCATGACTGCACATTCCACGTAGATCGTGTCGCCCGTGAAAGTCGGGCCTTCGACGTTCAGTTCCATGTGCAGGAAGGCGAATCCGGTGTGCTGCATCGTCGCGTGCACAAGCAATCCTTCGGCAAAGGAATAGACCATGGCGGCGGGGACGACGCGCTGCTTGATGTCGCTTTCGGTGCGCAGGAACTCGGTGTTGGAGAACAAGACCTCGGTCATGCCGGTGACGCCAATGAAGGCGACGAGGTCTGCCTCGGTCAGCGTGCGCCCAATGGTGCGAAATTTACGTCCCACGGGAAGATCCTCGAAATAGAGGCCCAGGCCAAGTATTTCGTACCCTTCGATTTCCGCCATTGCTTGCTCCCCGGCGTGTCCGGGTTTCACACATAGCCGAGGACCTCCAGCCAAGGCGAGGCCGCGGCGATGAAGGCGCGGTTCGCCGCTTCGTCCAGGTGTGCCCGCCAGTTGCCGCTGGTGCCGCTGCGGAAGAATGACGCGGTGTCTTCCGTGCCGCGCGCACGGCCATCGCTCAGCCGTTCAAAGCGGGCGGCCTCGCAGCATTGGGCTATGATGTCGGTTGCGGCATCGAGGCCGAGAAATTCGAGTATGCCACGCAGCACGCCGGCGGTGTCATACAATACGGACTCATAACGGACAGTGAGGCAGGCGGCAGGGCAGGAAGCGGCGAAAGCTTGCGCCTGGGCGATGTCGGTCGCCCATTCCTGCGCGAACACGGCGGCATAGTCGGACAGCGCGGGATAGGTCGACAGCGTCCACTCTGGCGTCGCGCGAAGGTTGTGGAACCATGCGGACACAGCGCAGTCACGCCCGTCGCGAATCACCTGCAGGAAGCGGGCGTTGGGAAAGATCGTTCGGAGCAAATCGAAATGGCGGATGTTGTCGGGAGTCTTCTCGCCGATGGCGCGCAGGTTCTTATTGGCAGTCGCCGAGGCAAACGGCAGTAGCAGTGCCGCGCCGATCAGGTAGGCCAGATCATCACGATCGTAGAGCGGGAACCCGTCGATTTCATTGAATACGTCTTTGTTCTTGTGGGCAATCTTCTGGTTATGGCGATCCACGCTTTGTGCGAGTAACGGCGCCAGATGGTTGGCGATATGGCCTTCGCCCTTGCAGGCGATTTCCGGGTGCGCGTTCAGCAACAACTGCAGCCATGTGGTCCCGGATTTCATCGCGCCACCGATAAAAAAGATTCGGGCGGTGGCCAGCGTGCCGATCTGTGCGTGCAGGCGGTGGAACACGCTCATTTTGTTGCTCCGTTGGCATGCGGGTAGCCGACGCAAGTAGTGCTCGCCCCTCGCACATCATTGCGGGTTGACCACGGGCCGGCGCGGCCGACCGGCGACCGGATGAAAGGGTTCCCCCTCCCGCGAGGGGTGGGGCAGGGGTTTGTTTCATGTTGGGAGCAAAGCGGCGAAGCGATCTCGCTCGGGCGAACCCTTTGATCGCCCACGCGCCCGCACGACCGGGAGTGCTGTTCGTCGCCAGGCTTCCCCCAATGACGGATGCCGGCAGCATCCGCATCTCATGTTTCCTTGGGTCTGGGTCCTAGGACGGTATTGGTTAATGTGAGGTTAATTCCCTGGCCGTGGGGATCTTGATACCGGTGGCGCGGTGCCGGCATGATGTTGCGTCGCAACACCCGGAGACTGCGCATGGCGAACGGCACCCTGTACATCGGAAACCGCCGTTATTCGTCCTGGTCGATGCGCGGCTGGCTGGCGGTGCGGCTCGCCGCACTCGACGTGGAGGTGCGGACCATCCGTTTCGTCCGCCCCGGCCCGACGCCGGCGATCGCCGGGTTGTCGCCAAACGGGCTGGTGCCGTACCTGGAACATCATGGTGCGCGCGTATGGGAATCGCTCGCACTGTGCGACTACTGCGCCGAGTTCGCGCCGGCGCTGTGGCCGGCGGACCGTGTTGCGCGCGCCCATGCGAGGTCGATGGCGGCCGAGATGCATGCGGGATTCCGTGAGCTGCGGCAGGCGATGTGGATGAATCTGGGCCGCGACTTCTCGGGTCTTGGCCGTACGCCCGGGGCGCTGGCCGATATTGCCCGGATCGAGGCGCTTTGGGCCGCGACGCGCGAACGCTTCGCCGCCGGCGGGCCGTTCTTGTTCGGCGGCGACTTCACTGCGGCGGATGCGATGTACGCGCCGGTCGTGACGCGGTTTTTGACGTGGAAGCCGGAGGTTGCTGTGGCGACGCTCGCTTATTGCGATGCCGTGCGCGCGCATCCGTTAGTGGCAGAATGGTACGAGGAAGCGGCTGGGGAGCCGGCGGATTGGTTGGTGGAGGAGTATGAGAACGCTTAATACGCTGCTTCATAAACTTGATGACGAATCTTGAGGCTACCTGCATTGCGGGAAGTGCACGGATCAGGGAATTTGAACCGCAGACGAACGCCAATGACCGTGGGGCGACTCGAAGCTATCCCCGCCGAGAGAACGGTCGATCCTCTTTTGGATTCCGTTCCAGATCACTAACAAAAAAGAAAGAGACAACTCTCCCGAACCAGCCGAGCGGGAGGAATCTTTCATCCAATCCCGGGTCCGCCCGTCCGGCCCGGGGGCAACTCGCAATGACATGTCGAGCGGCTACCACCCGTCAGGATCGCAACACCGGGCGCCTCACCCCGCCAAGGAAGAGCGTAGCGCCGCCAGCCACACTGCGAACCCCTGTCTTGCAAAATGCGTTGTCCAACGCTCTTGCTCTGCCGGCTCGCAATCGAACGTGGCCCACCATTCTACGAAGGCCCGATCGTTCTCCACCACCGGGACGACGCGGATCGTTGCCATATAATTGCGGACAGGGAATGGTGACGCGCCGACGAATTCATAGCTGTAGGAATGATCGACATCGCTGAGCGCGAGCAATCGTTGGCGCATGTCCCTCACGCCGCCCTGAATGTGCCGCACTGCCCGACCTGATCGCCGGACGCACCATGCTCCATCCGGACATCTGCATCCACGCCGGACCACGCATCATCGCCGAACGACCGGATATGCGCCCAGACTGCATCCGCCGGATGATTGAGCACTACGCTGTAGTAAGCCCTCGCCACGTGTACCTCCGCCTTGCGTGCGCGCGCACTGTGCAGAGCAAAGCGATGGGCAGACCATCCGGATCGTGCGCTGTCAGACTCGATCGGCCAGCGCGAAGGCGCGGGTGGCTGGCATGCCGCGTTTCAGTGCCATGTGGATCCACAGCATCGCCAGCGGCTCCAGCAGGCGCGAGATCCGCAGTGGCCCGGCATCGATCGCCTGAAAGCCGAGATCCGAAACCAGCGACATCACCAGAGGCTTCTTTGCCTCGTCGTCGCCCGCAACGAACATGCACGCGGGGAGCGGCGCGAAACCCCGGGCATGCTGCATATTGTCGAAACCGGTCTGGTTCAGCGTCTTGAAGACCGATGCCCCGGTCGCCAGGGCCGCCACCTGCTCACCGCCCGAGGTCGTAAAGCCGGTATCCAGCGAAAGACCGGCGGCATCTGCCCGCAGCGGGTTGGTGCAGTCGATCAGCACCTTGCCGCTCAGATCGCCCGCCGCGGCGAGTGCGTCGGGCACGGCCGGCCAAGGCGTCGCCAGCACCACCACCGCGGTGCTCGCAGCGGCATCGGCGACGCTGGCGTAAGCCGCGCTGGCCGGCCCGCCCGCCGGTGGCGGCTGCGGGGTGCGGACACCGAAAATGACCTGATGGCGGGCGGCGATCCATCTGGTCGCCACTGCCTTGCCGACGTTGCCGGCGCCGATGATGGCGATCTGCATGCTGGCTTTTCCCCATTGGTTCATGAACGGCGGGCACAATGGCGCGTCGCAGGCAGGGATCGCTATCGGCCATTTGGCGAGGGGTTGCGAAGCATTGCCAGGCCTGGGGCAGGCGGCACCTTGCCGCACCCGGCTTGCAACCGGCCCTCGCATCGGCCAAATCAGCTCCCCCCGCGCGGGTCGCGGGCCGCCCGTTTGTCATGAAAGGATCGAGGTAGCGATGTCCGTAACCAAGCCACGCACGCTGTTCGACAAGATCTGGGACAGCCATGTCGTGGAGAAACTTCCGGACGGCACCTGCATCCTCTACATCGACCGTCACCTCGTGCATGAGGTCACGAGCCCACAGGCGTTCGAGGGCCTGCGCTCGGCTGGCCGCAAGCTGCGTCGTCCGGACTGCACGATCGCCGTCGCCGACCACAACATCCCCACCGTCGGCTCTCGCGTGCCGCGCGACATCAAGGAAACGGACAGCCGCATCCAGGTGGAGACGCTGGAAAAGAATGTCGTCGAATTCGGCGTGCCCTACATTCCGATCCTGGATAAGCGCCAGGGCATCGTGCACATCATCGGTCCCGAGCTGGGCATTTCTCTGCCGGGCATGACCATCGTCTGCGGCGACAGCCATACCTCCACGCACGGCGCGCTGGGCGCGCTGGCGTTCGGCATCGGCACGTCGGAAGTAGAGCATGTGATGGCGACGCAAACGCTGTTGCAGGCGCCGGCCAAGAACATGCGTATCGAGGTGACCGGCACGCTCGGCTTCGGGTGCTCTGCCAAGGACATCGTGCTGGCGATCATCGGCAGGATCACCACGGCCGGGGGCACCGGGCACGTGATCGAATATACGGGCGATACGATCCGCGCGCTGGATGTCGCGGGCCGACTGACGATTTCGAACATGTCGATAGAGGCCGGTGCGCGCGCCGGACTGATCGCGCCTGATGAAACGACGTTCGCCTACATCAAGGGCCGCGAATACGCGCCGCAGGGTGCCGCCTGGGAGCAGGCGGTGGCCTATTGGCGGACGCTGCCCTCCGATGCGGGCGCGGCGTACGATACGTCGGTGACTCTGACCACCGGCGAGATCGCGCCGATGGTGACGTGGGGCACGACGCCGGGCGCGGTGGTGCCGGTGACCGGCGTGGTCCCCGACCCTTCGACCGTCGCGGATGAAGGCCAGCGCACCCAGATGCAACGGATGCTGGACTATATGGCACTAACGCCCGGGCAAAAGCTGCAGGACGTGCCGGTGGACGTGGTATTCATCGGCTCCTGCACCAACGGCCGCATCGAGGACATCCGCGCTGCGGCTGCCGTGGCGAAAGGCCGCAAGGTGGCGGATGGCGTGCAGGCACTGGTGGTGCCAGGCTCCGGTCTGGTGAAGCTGCAAGCCGAGCGAGAGGGGTTGGACCGCATCCTGCTGGAAGCCGGATTCGAATGGCGCGATCCGTGTTGCTCCATGTGCCTGGGCATGAATCCGGACAAGCTGACGCCGGGGCAGCGCTGCGCCTCCACGTCGAACCGGAATTTCGAAGGCCGGCAAGGGCCGGGAGGGCGGACGCACCTGGTGTCGCCGGCAATGGCCGCCGCCGCCGCGGTGACGGGGCGGCTGACGGATGTGCGGCAACTGGGGTGAGGGCGGCCGTGGATGTGATTGCTGGCCACACAAATGTCCGCCGCGGAGAAGGGGCGCATCTTCCTGTCGCACGCGGGAGAGGATGCGTTCGAGGCGAGCCTGTTGCAGTTCGTGGTGGAACATATTCTGTCGCACCTCGGCGCCACAGTGTGGAGCTATCGGCGTGATCAGCCTCGTGACGAGCGCGATGTTGCCGGCAGCCTCAAGGCTCGGGTTCGGCAATCGGATGCCGTCATCTTCCTGTTGTCGCCATCGACGCCGGAAACGAGCGGAACGCAGTAGATGGAACTGGCCTATGCGGATGCGTTCGACAAGCCGGTGTTCATCCTGCTGCATCACATAACCCGTACCCCGATTTCTGGCCTCCATACGAGGAAATAGATGCAACCCTTCACCACACTCACTGCCATCGCCGCGCCGATGCCGATGCAGAACATCGACACCGACAAGGTGATCCCCGCCCGCTTCCTGAAGACGATCAAGCGCTCCGGCCTCGGCGTTCATCTGTTCGATTCGCTGCGCTACGACAAGGATGGCAAGGAGCGGCCGGATTTCGTGCTGAACCAGGAGCCGTACCGCAAGGCGCAGATCATCATCGCCCACGAAAACTTCGGCTGCGGCAGCTCCCGCGAACATGCCCCCTGGGCGCTGCTGGACTTCGGCATCCGCTGCATCATCGCTCCGAACTTCGCCGACATCTTTTTCAACAACAGCTTCAAGAATGGCATCCTGCCGGTTCGGTTGCCGCGTGCGGTCTGCGATCAGCTCATTGAAGACGCGCGGCTGGGCGGCAATGCGCGCATTACCATCGATCTGGACCGTCAGGTGGTGGTGCGACCGAACGGCGAAGAGATCCACTTCGACATCGACCCGTTCCGCAAGCACCTGATGCTGAACGGGCTGGACGATATCGGCCAGACGCTGCAGCACGCGTCTGCGATCGACGGTTACGAAGCGAAGCGGAAGCAGGGCCAGCCGTGGATTCCGGCGACCACCGCAGCGTGATCGACCATCCTGTCATCTCACCCCGTTATGTCATTGCGAGGAGCGCAGCGGCGAAGCAATCTTGTTCATGAAGAGCGTTGCGGAACCGGGATTGCTTCGTCGCCGCGCTCCTCGCAATGACATACGCTGTGCACCTCGCAATGACACCTTGAGCAAGGATCCCACCGATGCCGGCCAACAAGCAGCTGCTGATCCTTCCCGGTGACGGCGTCGGCCCGGAAGTGATGCGCGAGGTGCGACGCCTGATCGACTGGATGGGGCGCCGCCACATGGCGACGTTCGACATCGCCGAGGATCTTGTCGGCGGTGCCTCGATCGATGCGCGCGGCGTGCCGATCGACGACGCCACCATGGAAAAAGCCAAGGACGCCGACGCAATTCTGTTCGGTTCCGTGGGCGGACCAAAATGGGACAGCGTCGGCTTCGACCTGCGCCCCGAACTCGCCATACTTCGCCTGCGCAAGGAACTCGATCTGTTTGCCAACCTGCGGCCCGCGGTGGTGCTGGACCCGCTGGTCGATGCGTCGTCGCTGAAGCCCGATGTGGTGCGCGGACTCAACCTGATGATCGTGCGCGAAAGCACCGGCGGCATCTATTTCGGCGAGCCGCGCGGTGTGGAGACTCTGCCCTCCGGCGAGAAGCGCGGCTTCGATACCGAAAGCTACACCACCGGCGAGATCGAACGCGTCGCCCGCGTGGGATTCGAACTGGCGCGCAAGCGGCAAAATCGCGTCACCAGCGTGGAAAAAGCCAACGTCATGCAATCCGGGCTGTTCTGGCGACAGACGGTGACCGCGCTGCACCAGCGCGAGTTCCCCGACGTAGAACTGTCCCACATGTACGCCGACAACTGCGCCATGCAGCTTGTGCGTGCGCCGAAGCAGTTCGATGTGATCGTCACTTCGAATATCTTCGGTGACCTGCTGTCGGATTTGGCGTCGATGCTGACCGGCAGCCTGGGCATGCTGCCGTCGGCGACGCTCGGCGCCGTACAGCCCAGCGGCAAGCGGCATGCGCTGTACGAGCCGATCCATGGCAGCGCGCCGGACATCGCCGGCAAGGGCATCGCCAATCCGCTGGCACAGATCCTCAGCTTCGCGATGCTGTTGCGCTACTCGTTCGAGATGAACGACGAGGCGGCGATGATCGAGCAAGCCTGCACCAACGTGCTGGGCAGCGGCCTCCGCACCGCGGACATCATGGCGAAAGGCACCGCCAAGGTGGGGACCAGCGTGATGGGCGAGGCGATCCTGCGCGAGATGGACAAGCTGCATGCAGCGGGGTGAGCGTGGTACCCATTGCTCAGTCCGCATAGAACTCCTCGACCGTTACCGTCGGTCCGGGCGGATCGGGCCGTATCTCACCGGACGTAAAAACCTGTGTTGCTATCTGGTCATTCTGCATTCGTGAGTGGCGCACGATCCGCTGCTCTTCTGGCCAAACGATCAGGTAGTGTTGCACGGATGGCAGCTTGAAATAGGCACGGAGCTTGGTGGCCCGCTCGCGTGTGCCACTGTCCGGAGACAGTACCTCGACAAGCACCAAAGGGTCGCCGACTTTAGTGGAATCGCCAGGCACCCTCGGACCGCAACGCAACAGGGCATCCGGCTCGAAATCACTGTTTTCGACCTGAACCGTCATGCCGTCACCAAACACGTGGCAGGTTGTCAGGCCCGCGTCCCCGACGGCCCGCCGCAAAGCGTCCCGCGCCGATCCTTTGCGAAGATTGTGCACTGCATGTTCGGGCGCCATCGCGACGGCGATGCCGTCGATCCGCTCAAACCGGCCGGTAGGCTGCTGATCGACCCAGGCGAGGAATGGCTCGCGGGTCATGGCTGAGTCGGGCTCGTGAACCTGGGCGTGGGCCATAGCGAGACCTCCAAGTCTCGGTTCAGGGGTAACACGGGCGGAAAAGCGGTCAACGGTTTGCCGGTTCCGCCCGCGCCATGCTGATGGAGGCAGACCGCACCGGCCATTGCGGTGCGGCGCCGCGCGGTTAAGCTGGCGCAAAATGCCAGGAGGACGATACGGCCATGATGATCGACATGCACACCCATTGGCGTCCCGCCGAAACCGTCGACGCCCTGCGCGCCCGCCTGAAGGAACCTCGGATCGTGCGCAACGCGGACGGTGTCGAGATGCTGAAGTCCCGCATGGGTGACGCGCCGCTGGATGAGGCGTTCGACGATGTTCAAGTGCACCTCGAACGTATGGATCGACAGGGGGTCGAGACCAGCGTTCTGTCGGTACTCGGCTCGTTCTGCTGGATCGAATCGCAGCCGCTGGACGTATCCGGACCGCTGTGCCGGCGGGTCAACGATGCGTTCTCGGCGATCTGCGCCGCACATCCCGGCCGGTTCGCGGCATTCGCGGCTCTGCCATTGATGGATATGAGCGCTGCGGCGGCGGAACTGGAACGGGCGCTGCGCCTGCCCGGCATGCTGGGCGCGCAAATCCCGGGCAATTTGTTCTTGACGCGTACCGATGCCGAGGCGGCGCGCCCGCTGCTGGAGGTCGCCAACCGCCACAGCGCGGTGTTGTTCATCCACCACGGCCCGCGCCCGGGCGACGCATTCCCCAAGGTCGGCGGCACCGTGGACAACGCGCGCCGCCGCAACGGCACACTGGACATGCAGGCGAGCCTGTCTCGGTGATGGTGACACTGTGCCTGACCGACCTGCTGGCAGCGTATCCCGACGTGACGGTGGTGGTGCACAACCTGGGCGGCAACATCCCGTTCGAAATCGAACGCATGGACCACCGCTGCTTGCTCGACACGCCGGACGAGGAACTGCCGTCGGCACGGTTCCGCCGGGCGGGGGTAGTCGTGGATTGCAACTCGTTCGGGCCGCGGGCGATCGAGGCGGCGGTGGCGTTGTATGGCGCCGAGCATATCGTATGCGGCACGGACGGCACCGCGTTCGGCGTGGACTGGACCCGGAAGGCGCTGACGGACGCTCGGATCGGCGAGGACGAGCGGGAGGCGATCCTGCGGCGGAATGCGGCGGCGATGATGGCGCGGGTCGGTCGAGCGGCGGAGGGGATGCGGGCGGCGGCGGAATAGCGCCGGCCGCGCTCAGGCGCGATCCTCTGGTGGACTATGCGCCAGGACGATCGCGTAGTTGAGCCACCATTGGCTGTCGCGCTCCGCCCTGGTGGCTTCACGCACCATGCCAACCCCGGCGTAGGACTGCACGAGCCATTTCAGGTCGCGTGCGATGTGCTGCGCCTTCGCGACTGGCATCCACGGGATGCGGCTGGCTTCGGGTATGCCGCTCATGGGCGATCCTCCGGCCATTGTCGGGGCGCGATCAAGAGGCAGCACTCGTTAACAGACGGTCAACCACAAACCATGAGGCGCCTGAATGACGCTGCAATCTGATGCTCGACCTGTCTCCAACCGGCATTTGATGCTTCGGTTTCAACCCCGGCCACCCCGGTTGACCGGCAGCCGGGCGCGCGTATGCATCACCCCCACAGAACTGCATTACGGCGGGGCGACATGGCGAGAAGCAACCAGGTGCTGAACGGCGGGCAGGTGATCGTCGATTACCTGATCCGCGAGAAAGTCCCCTACGCGTTCGGCCTGTGCGGCCACGGCAATATCGGTTTCATCGACGCACTCTACGAACGCGCCGACGAAATCAAGACGATATCGTCGCGCCACGAAACCGTCTCCGGCTTCATGGCCGACGTGTACTATCGCGTCAGCGGCCAGCCGGCGGCGACCTTCACCTCCTGCGGCCCCGGCTCCACCAACCTGCCCATCGCGCTCGCCAACGCCTATCTGGATTCGGTGCCGTTCCTTGCCGTGACCGGCAACATTCCGACCACGCAATTCGGCCGCGGCGCGTTCCAGGAACTCTACCGCCAGTACCAGGCCGATTTTCCGTCCACCGTCCGCACCATGTGCAAGCACGTGTTTCAGCCCACCCGCGGCGAGCAAGTGCCGCTGATGGTGCGCCAGGCCTGGAAGACGATGGTGACCGGCCGCCCCGGCCCGGTCGTGCTGGACGTGCCGTTCGACATCTTCAAGGAAGATGCCGGTGACACGCCCGATCCGCGCGAATGGAGCGCCAACATCTCCTGCCGCTGCGGCGCCGATCCCGAAGGCGTCGCCAAGGCCGCCGACATGCTGATCCATGCCGAGCGCCCTGCAATCCTCGTCGGCCAGGGTGTACGCTACGGCGGCGCCGCGGCGGAACTGCTGCAGCTCGCCGAGCGTCTGCAGATCCCGGTCGGAGCATCGGCCAGTGGCCTGGGCGCGATCGATTGTGATCATCCGCTGTCGCTCGGGCTGGTATCGCGCGGCGGCCTCTATCAGGCCAACGGCGCGATGCGTCGGGCGGATGTGCTGTTGGCACTCGGAGTCAGATTCGACGATCGCACTTCATCGTCGTGGCTGCAGGGCTATTCCTTCACCATTCCCCCGACCAGGCTGATCCACGTCGACATCGATCCCGACGAGATCGGCCGCAACTACCCGGTCGCGCTCGGCCTGATGGCTGACGTGCGCACCTTCCTCCGCCAGCTTCTGGCCGAGATCGAATCTCGGAAACCCCTGCACACCACGCCGGCACGCGCCGCCTGGCTGGCACAGATAGAAGGTTGGCGCCACGAGTGGGAATCAGCGGTCGCGCCAGGTTACGTCGACGACGCTACCCCGATCAATCCACAGCGTGCTGCGTACGAGATCAACGGCGCGCTGCCCCAGGATGCGATCCTGGTCAGCGACATCGGCGTCCACCACAACTGGCTGCTGCAATTCTGCAAGCCGCGGCGGCCGGATTCACTGATCGGCTGCATGGGTTTTGGCCCGATGGGGTTCGGCGTCGCGGGCGTGCTCGGCGCCAAGCTCGCCGCCCCTGACCGGCCGTGTGTCTCGGTGTGCGGCGACGGCGCCTTCTTCATGCACGCCAACGTGCTGGGCACCGCCGTCGAATACGCGATCCCGGCCGTATGGGTGGTCTGGAACAACTACTCCTACGCCTCGATCCGCGGCCTGCAGCGCGGCTATCTCGGCGGCCGCGAACTGGCGACCGACTTCCGACATCCCGAGACCGGCGAGCCATATAACCCGGATTTCGCCGCCCTGGCGCGGTCCTGCGGCATCGACGGCGTGCGCATCGACCGTGCCGGCGACCTCGGCGACGCGATCAAGGCGGCGATCGCCACCGGCAAGCCCTATCTCATCGACGCCAAAATCGGCGCCGATCTCAATCCTGGCGGCGCAGGCGTTTGGGAATTGCCGCGCCACGGCGTCAGCCGGCCATTCATCGGCGGGCGGTATGAACCGGCGGAGGGGTGAGTGTCTCGGGCCCCTCATGCATGGAGCTGTCGCAAGGCCCGGAAGCAACCGAGCCCGGCCGCGAGGCCGGTTGGTCTGGCGATCTCCGGCATAACCCTTGGTGCTCCTACGACCCCAGGTGCATGGGCAACAAAGCCCGGGTTTTCAGTGTTGCGAACGCGTCCTGCGTGAAGGTCGCGACGGCTGCGTCGGAGGTCAGGTCTTCCGCCGGATCATACGTCGTGAGTTTTCCGGTCATGTCGGTCCATCCATTCCTCGACCAGGCGTTTTGCCGACTTGATGTCGTCACCCCCTGAATTTCTCCACCGCCGCCCAATCCACCTCCACCCCGAACCCCGGCGCCTCGGACAAACACACCATGCCGTCCCGCACCTCCGTCCCGCCGCGATAGATCGCGTGATGGATCGGATGCCGCCCCGCATCTCCGTGCGATTCCGCCCCGAACGCCGCATCGCCGAACGCCGAGACCAGATGGGCATGCAAATACCCCACCGAATGCGGCGCAATCGAAACGCCCTTCATCGCCGCGTAGTGTGCAATACGCAGCGATTCGGTGAACCCGGCATGCCGCGTCGAATCGAACTGAACGTAGCGGATCGCGCCGCTGTCGATAAAATCGCGTACGGTGTAGCGGTGCCATTCGCGTTCGCCATGCGCCAGAGGGATCGCCGACGCCGCCGCAAGCTGCGCGAAATCCGCCGGCTGCAGATACCAGTGCAGCGGCTCCTCCAGCCAGAAGATGTCGTACGGCGCCACCGCGTGCGCGAACCTGATGCAGCCCGCAACATCGTACGGCGCATTCATGTCCAGCATGAACAACACGTCCGGCCCGATCGCCTGCCGTACCGCGCGGATACGCGCCACCTCGTCGTGCAGCGATAATGCGCCGCATTTCAGCTTCACTGCGCGATATCCGGAGGCCACGAACCCGGCAAGTTCGCCGGCAGCGGCCTCCAGTGGCTCGCCTTCCAGGTAATAACCGCCGGTCGCGTAGGTGAACACCGCGGTGCGCGTGCCGCCAAGTAAGCGGAACACCGGCAGCCCCGCTGCCTTGCCCTTGATGTCCCACAGGGCGATGTCGATCCCGCCGATCGCCGCCATGATTTGCGGCCGCTGGTTGCGCGGCAGCGGCGCCGGCATGCCGTCCCAGCCGCCCAACCCACCCGGCCGCGGCGAGGTCAGCGAGAACAGTTTTTGCCATATCTCGGTGTGGCCACGCGGGTCCATGCCCCGCACGACCACGGCAAACGTCTTCAACAGGTCGCAGATCACAGTCTGCGGCCCGCCCGAGATCTCGCCGAACCCCACCAGTCCCGCATCGGTGCGCACCTCCACCAGAACAAACTGGTCGCGGTCCATCAATTCGTGGGCCGTCCACCGCGGCTGCACCAGCGCGACGGATAGCGGATGAGCAATAATATCGGTGATCTTCATAACGCTTCCTCCCGGCTCCAGACGCGATGGATGATACCCCGGGTCGCACCAACCCACGCTACACTGCCTGGCTTGCGATCCCGAGAATCGGCGCCTGTACAGCGCTACGCCCACTGCGCCGACAGGTAATGCAGCCCCTTCCACGCACGCCTGCCCCGCTCGTATCGTGCCAGGCAGTCTCCGCCACGAGGCGCCACCATGCTCACGGACCAGTACGGCCTTTCCCTCTCCACCGCTTCGTCTACTGCGCGAGATGCCTACGTTCACGGCTGCCAATTGAAGCTCACCATGTACCCTGGCGCGATCGAGGCCTTCGACCGCGCCATCGAAGCAGATCCTGATTTCGCTCTTGCTCATGCCGCCAAAGCGCACGCGCTATTGGAACGCGGCACCCTTCTGGCCGCACGCGAGGCTATTTCCAGGGCCCAATCCCTCGCCAGCAATCTTCCCGCCCGCGAAGCCAGGCACATCGTCTATTACGCCTTGCTCATCGCGGGCGACTTGGAGTCCGCCCTGATTGCTGTTTCCGCCCATCTGACCGAATGGCCGCGCGATGTGCTGGTGCTGGGCACCACCGCCTTCACCAACGGCCTGATCGGCAGTTCCGGCCGCGCCGGCCAGAAAATGACATTGCTCGCCTTGCTCGACCGCATCGCGCCCCACTACGGCGACGATCCCTGGTTTAATGCCCACCGGGGCATGGCATTGTCCGAGAACGGTCAACGCGAAGCCGCGCGCCCCATGATCGAGCATGCGCTCGCCCAGAACCCTGCCAACCCCTGGGCCGCGCACGCCTACGCGCACCTGGCCTATGAAGAAGGCGACCCGACCGCCGCCCGCGAATTCCTGGCCTCCTGGCTCACCGATTATCCGCGCAACGCTCCGCTCTACAGCCACCTGAACTGGCATCTCGCGCTCGCGCACCTCGAAGCCGGCGACGTGGCAGCGGCGTCCCGTCTGCACCACGAAGCCTTCGCACCCCAGGTCCACAGCGGGCCGCCGCGCGGCAAACTGAATGACGCGGTCTCGTTCCTCTGGCGCCGGGAACTCGCCGGCCAACCGCGGGACGCCGCCGCATGGCGCGAGATGCACGACTTCGCCATCACCGCATTTCCGCGCCCAGGCGCCGCATTCTCTGACGCGCACGTCGCGCTCACGCATGCTGTCGCGGGCGATGACGCGGCGCTAACCACGCGCACGCAGCAGATCGAAGCGCTGGCGCGGCAGGGCCGATACCCGTCCGGTGCCTGCGTCCCGGCGGTGTCGCACGCCTTCGCCGCGTTCGAGCGCCGCGATTTCGCCGCCGTGATCGACATGCTCGAACCAATCGCCGGCGAACTCGAACGCATCGGCGGCAGCCACGCGCAACTCGACCTTGTGCGATTCACACTGTTGAAAGCTTATCTCGCTGCAGGTCATCAGGACGACGCGCAGCGGCTTCTGCGCCAGCGCCGACCGCAGCATTCCATTGCTCCCGTCAGCGGCCTGCCGGCGGCATACTGACATGCGAAGCCGCAGGCCTCACTCACCGATGCTCAGCAGTGCCCCGCGCACCCGTGCCTGATGGAACTGCCACGCGAACAACAGGCCGGCCGCCACCAGCCACACCGCGTTCAGCGCAAAGGCCGCCGCCAGATTGTCCCATCGCACCACGCCGTGCAGCACGATCCCGCGCATGCCCTCGAATACGTGCGAAGCCGGGATCGCCCAAGCCACCGGCTGCAGAAAGCGAGGCAGTACGGACACCGGATAGAACACGGCAGAAAACGGCGTCAGTCCGGCCAACACCGACCAGGCCAGCGCCTCTGCCCCTCCGCCATGGCGCAGGATCAATGAGACCACGCTTAGAGCCACCCACCAGCCCATTATCATCAGGTTGGCAAAGAACAATACCAGCACCGGGCCCAGCGAGAAGAGATTATACGAATACAGCGCCCAGGCGATCAGCAGGGCCGGCACCACGCCCGCCAGCATGCGGATGATCGACAGGCCGATCAGCGCGCTCACCAATTCCCACGGCCGCAGCGGACTGACGAACACATGGCCCAGATTGCGCGACCACAGCTCCTCCAGAAAGCCGACCGCAAAGCCCATCTGCGAGCGCATCGCCACTTCCCATAGCAGCACGCCGCCGAGCAAGGTCGCGGCCGTGAGTGTGGCGGCGCCGCCCATGCGCGCCATCAGGAAGCGCGACGTGAAACCCCAGATGCACATCTGCAGCACCGGCCAGTAGGTCAGCTCCAACAACCGCGGCCAGGAGCCGCGGTACAGCGCGAGGTGCCGGTACAGCATCCCCCAGATACGGCGTGCGCTGCGCTGCATGGAACATCTCCGGACTGGTCAGCGGCGGGATTTGTCGTTTTTCATAATTGCGGTAACGTATTTGTAGCGGAACGTATTGGTTGAGCAAGATGTGTGGTCCGTGTCATCGCAAGGTGCATAGCGCCGAAACAATCACCCGCGGGTGGTCATCCGCGGTTCCCTGTCAAGCCGTCTCGGCAAAGAGTTCGCGTCCGATCAACATTCGGCGGATTTCGCTGGTGCCTGCCCCGATCTCGTACAGCTTGGCGTCACGCAGCAGGCGGCCGGTGGGATAGTCGTTGATGTAGCCGTTGCCGCCCAGTGCCTGGATCGCTTCCAGCGCCATCCAGGTCGCTTTCTCTGCCGCATACAGAATGGCGCCCGCCGCATCCTTCCGTGTCGGCCCGCCACGGTCGCAGGCCCGCGCCACCGCATACACGTACGCTTTGCAGGCATTCATCGTCGTGTACATGTCCGCCAGCTTGCCCTGCATGAGCTGGAACTCGCCGATCGGCTGGCCGAACTGCTTGCGTTCGTGCACATAGGGCACCACCACGTCCATGCAAGCCTGCATGATCCCCAGCGGGCCCGCCGCCAGCACCGCGCGTTCGTAATCGAGCCCGCTCATCAGCACGCGCACGCCGTCATCGACACGGCCGAGCACGTTCTCATCAGGTACTTCGCAATCCTGGAACACCAGCTCGCACGTGTTGGACCCGCGCATGCCCAGCTTGTCCAGCTTCTGCGCGGTGGAAAAACCGGAAAAACCCTGTTCGATCAGGAACGCGGTGATGCCGCGTGGGCCGGCGCCGGGTGTGGTCTTGGCATAGACCACCAGCACGTCCGCATCCGGACCGTTGGTGATCCACATTTTCCCGCCGTTCAGCACAAACCGGTCACCGCGCTTCTCTGCCCGCGTCCGCATGCCCACCACGTCGGACCCGGCGCCGGTCTCGCTCATCGCCAGCGCGCCGACATGCTCGCCACGGATCAGCTTCGGCAGATAACGCCGCTTCTGCGCCTCCGTCCCGTTCCGCCTGATCTGGTTCACGCACAGGTTCGAATGCGCGCCATACGACAACCCGATGGAGGCCGAAGCGCGGGAGATCTCCTCCATCGCCACGACATGCTCCAGATAGCCCATGCCGGCGCCGCCCCATTCCTCCTCTACCGTAATGCCCAATACGCCGAGGTCCCCGAACTTGCGCCAGAGGTCGGTCGGGAAAGCATTCTCTCGATCGATGGCGGCGGCGCGTGGAGCGATCTCGTCGGCCGCGAACGCCGCCACCTGGTTGCGTAACATGTCGGCGGTCTCCCCCAGGCCGAAATCCAGGCCCGGCAGGTGATTGGGGATCGCAGCCATCGGCAATCCTTCGAAATTCAGCAATCGTGCCGCGAGGATGGCGCACTGATTGCCGGGCGCCAAGTGACGGCGGCGTGCGGGATAGCGTCGCCACTTTGGAGCCGCGATGTCGCGCCCGATCCCCCAAGCAGCGAGGCAGCGGTCAGGCCGAGCCGACACCCCAGGAGTAGTATGCCGGATCATCCGGCGGTACAACTGGTGATTGTTCGGCGGCCACGCCGAACATGTATTGGTGGCCGTCGCCCACGCGCACGTCGGCGTGATGGTGGAGATGGATGTCCGGTAGAACCGCACCCTCCTCCTCTCGGATCCCAAGCATTCCCTGATCCGTCCGGCTTCCCAGACAGGTCGCAGCGGCATCGCGCCGGAACACGCCGTACATGTAAACTGGGTGACGGCCGTTCGGGCGGGGGTAATCCGCCGGTCGCCGGCCGGCCGATGTCCCGGCGAGGGCAGGTTCGTCGCGCATGAGCATCTCCTTCAGCGGATTTGCGCGACGTCAACTTCGCACCGACGGGTTAGGATCAGGTTAAAGTGCGTCCTCGGCGCGTCACGCCCGCATCCGGTCCCCATCCAG
>Ga0335072_10001192_pt1 | contig 43151 bp, 25 predicted proteins | sample Lox_Sample_21_FD_206725 | JGI IMG/M metagenome (GOLD analysis project Ga0335072, IMG submission 206725) | Soil microbial communities from Loxahatchee National Wildlife Refuge, Florida, United States - Lox_Sample_2.1 | ecosystem: Environmental > Terrestrial > Soil > Wetlands | place: USA... | reverse complement strand
TTGGCTACGTCTCTGCCACCCCGAGAGCGCGGCGGAAACGCTCGGCCAGATGGGCGCCGTCGCGCGGCGGCAGGTGGCGCGCTTGCTCCTCTGGCGCGACGCGCAGCACGGCGAACAGGGGCTCGCGACGCAGGCGGTCGCGCAGCGCCTCGACGTCGGCCATGCTGCGGGCGGTGGTGGTGAGCTTCCAGCCGCTTCCCGCGGCGATGGCTTCCAGGTCGGCGGTCAGCGCGGTGTGGCTGCGCTGGGCTCCGGTCTCGCCGTAGCGGCCGTTGTCGAGGACTGCGATGGCCAGGTTGGGCGCGCCTGACGCGGCGATGGTGGCGAGCGAGCCCAGGCCCATCAGCATGTCGCCATCGCCGGTGAGGACCAGGACGCGGCGGTACTTCTGTGCCAGCGCGAGGCCGAGCCCGACCATGGCGGTGCCGCCCATGGCGCCCCACAGATAGAAGTTCAGGGCGCGATCGCCGGCGACGGCAACGTCGTAGGTGGGAGCGCCGAGGCCGCTGACCACCAGCAGTTCGCCCGGGTCCGCCAGCAGCGTGGCGACGGCGGCGCGGCGGTCGATGGTTCCGTCGTTGCGGTGGGTCATTTCACGAATACCTTGGCGCCGATCAGCCGTTGGGAGAGGAGTACGGCGACCGAGACCTGGCTGTCGAAGGCCAGGGCGGCGGCAGCGGCGATCATTTCCGCCACATCGTCCGGGTTGTCGGCGCGGCGGACATGGACGCCGACGGAGGCCAGCACGGCGGGCGTCGCGGCGCCCATCGGCACTTGCCATGGATTGAACTCGGCCCATTCGCCACGCATGGTCACAAGGGTGAGGAACGGCATGCGACAGTTCAGCGGCAGCGTCAGCATGTTGATGCAGTTGCCGACGCCGGAGGATTGCATCAGCAGCGCTGCCCGCTGACCGCCGAGCCAGGCGCCGGCAGCGAGCGCGATGCCTTCCTCCTCTGTGGTCAGGACGACGGCGTGCATGTCGGGGTCGGCGTGGGCAGCCTCGATCAGGTGGGCGTGGCCGGCATCGGGCACATAGCCGATCTGGCGGATATGGGCAGATTTGAGGGCGGCGTAGACCTCGGTCTGCCAGGGACGGGGCGGCATCGGTGGACCTGTGATGTAGCTCCGTGGGAGTAAGCGGATCGATCGGCGGAGCGCAACAGCTGCCGCAGCGTCCATGGTTCGTGCCGACTGTTGCGTGACGGCGTGCACGCCACATGGCGATCGTACGGAGGAGATTGGGACGATGAATCGCAGGCGAGGTCGATCGCTCGCACCCGCTGGCTCTCGAGATGGCCGCGAAGCCAGCAACGGCATCGGAACATCTGTGTGCATCTGCGGCAAAAGCTTTTTCTCCGTCGCCCCTACGCGGAGCCGTTCGGCTACCTTCCGAAGTGATCGGGTCTCGTGGCGAAGGCTCGCCGCAGATGCACGCGGATGTTGGATACCGACCCGATCCGTTGCGGCTCCTTCAAACTTCTAACAACGAAGCCCGCATTGTCCCCACCTCGGCGATTGGATTGCGGCCGCCGGCTGCGCGTTATGTTCTGTGGAATCCGTGGCGAACCTGACTTTTACCGCGCCAGGGCAGGCTTGTTGCGTAATGAGCTTCATGCCGCCGCCCGGACCCGACCCGAAATGCGATTGCCGCGATCTGCTCGGCAACCAACGTCGATCGCCACCGCCCGCGTTGACGCCCCCCAACCCCGCGCCTAGCTTGCCGCCCTCTGTTGCAACCGGGGAAACACCCAATGCCCAACAAACTCAAGACGCGCATCGCCGCCGGCAAGGCGTGCGTCAACGGCTGGCTCGCCATCCCTTCCGGCTTCTCCGCCGAGGTCATGGCCCAGTGCGGCTGGGACAGCGTCACCGTGGACATGCAGCACGGCGTGCAGGACTACCAGTCGATGGTGCAGTGCTTCCAGGCAATGGACCGCCATCCGATCACGCCACTGGTGCGCGTCCCCTGGAATGAACCGGGCATTATAGGCAAGGCGCTCGATGGCGGTGCGTGGGGCATCATCTGCCCGATGGTCAACAACAGGACGGAAGCGAAGGCGCTCGCGGACGCCTGCATGTATCCGCCGCTGGGCAAGCGCAGCAATGGCCCAATCCGCGCCGCGATGTATGGCGAGGCCTCCAGCTACCAAACCATCGCCAATGACGAAGTGCAGGTCATTCCGATGATCGAAACCCAGCAGGGCATCGACAACATCGACGAAATCCTGCAGGTCCCCGGCATCAGCGGCATCTATATCGGGCCGTCCGACATGGGGTTCTCGCTCGGCCTGGTGCCGATGCTGGATCGTGAGGAACCGCTGATCCTGGGCATCTACGAAAAGCTGCTGGCAAGCTGCAAGCGGCACGGCAAGTTCGCCGGCATTCATAACGGCACGCCGGCCTATGCCGCGCGCATGATCAAGATGGGCTTCCAGTTCGTCACCATCGCCAACGACAGCGGCCTGATGGCCCGCGCCGCGCGCGAGGCCGTCACGGCGACACGCAAGGCCGCAGGTGAGGTGGCGAACTAAGGTTGTGATCCAGACGGATGCCGGACGCTCCACATGTCATTGCGAGAGCAATGAAGCAATTCCCAGCGGGCGATCACCAGCGGGCGATCACCAGCGGGCGATCACCAGCGGGCGATCACACGTTCTCGCGGCGGAGATCGCTTCGCTCGCAATGGCAGCAGGCGCGGCCCGTCAATGTTAGAACCCCAGGGCCTGTGGACAAACCCTTGTATGGCCGCCGCAGAAAACTTCCAAACTATGGATTCTGCATCCTGCCTGTAGCGCAACAGCTTGATGGGTCTGACGTGCTGGTGGCTGGCAAATTTGTCGCTGCGCAAGCAGAGCCGCAGAGCAAGCAGAGCCGCAGAGCAAGCAAACGAGAGCAAGCAAACGAGAGCAAGCAAACGAGCGCAAGCAAACGCGGGTTACGGCGGTCCCGGCCGCCCAGGGTGAAAACCGCCGGGACAGCGCTCGATGCCTTTTCTGTGCCTTGTCTGCCTCAGCGATAAATTTGCCGGCGACGACCGGTCTCGACCGGACCTGATTTGGCAACGGGTTCCCATGCCCGTTGCCAGCCACCCCAACCCGGTCTTAGCTGCACCGCAACAAGACAGAGGTGACCCATGCCAAGCCACCGCATCGCCGCGAGCCCCGAAACCGTGCGCTGGGGCATGTTCGATGCCGCCTTTCCGCCGCTCCTCACCATCCAATCCGCCGACACGGTCACCCTGGAATGCGTCTCCGGTGCACCGGAGGTCATGCCCCCGCCCAACTCCGGCCTCCGCATCCCCCCGGCGCTCGCCGCGATCCACGCCTCCAACCTGCCGCGCGCCGGCGGCCACATCCTCACCGGCCCCATCGCGGTCGCCGGCGCCGAGCCGGGCGACATGCTCGAAGTCCGCATCGACAAGATCGAACTCGGCAATGACTGGGGCTATTGCGGCTTCCGCCCCCTGGCCGGTACGCTGCCCGAGGATTTCCCTGATCGCTACCTCAGCCACATCCCGGTAGATCGCACCCGCCGAGTCTGTACCCTGCCCTGGGGCACCGAACTCGCGTTGGCACCTTTCTTCGGTGTGATGGGTGTGGCTCCCCCGCGCCGCTACGGCACGATCTCCACCATTCAGCCGCGCGAGCATGGCGGCAATCTCGACAACAAGGAGCTGACCGAAGGCTCCACCCTGTTCCTGCCCGTCTGGACCGAGGGAGGAAATTTCTCTGCCGGCGACGGCCACGGCGTGCAGGGCGACGGCGAGGTCTGCATTAACGCGCTGGAAATTTGCCTGACCGGCACCTTCACGCTGAACCTGCACAAGGGCGGCGGGCCGCGCGATCCCATGCTCAGCTACCCGCGCGCCGAGACCCCAACCCATTTCATTTCCATGGGAATGAACGAAGACCTGGATCTCGCCATGAAACAGGCCCTGCGGGAAATGATTCGTTTCATCACCGCCCGGACCAACCTCTCCCGCGAGCAAGCCTACCAATTCTGCTCTCTCGCGGTGGATTTCCACGTGACGCAGACGGTAAACGGCGAGAAGGGCGTCCACGGCATGCTGCGCAAAGGTTTGCTAATGTAACTTTCTTCTGCCTTCTTTACTTTATGTCATTGCGAGTTTTGTATCAGTGCAAACCTTGCGTCATCGCGCGCGCAGCGACGAAGCAACCTCGCTCGACTAGCTCCCCGCACCGTCCCTGAACCAATACGACCGGGCTTGCTTCGTCGCTGCGCCCCTCGCAATGACATACGGGCGCCTGGCCGCCCGCGCGGTTCGCCCCAGCATGATACAATTAACATGATTTCGCCGAGCCATGCCCTTCCCCCGACCGCCCGGCAGCGCCATGATAAATGACAGAGCCCCTTCACCAACCGGCTTCAGAGGAAACGCACAATGGCCGATGGCGGCATCGTCGATACCAAAACCGCGCGCATCTCGGTCGAGGAAGCGCTCGCCCTGCATGCCGCCGGACGGCCGGGCAAACTGGAAACCCATATCACGAAACCATTAACCACCGCGCGCGACCTCTCGCTCGCCTATTCCCCCGGCGTCGCCGAACCCTGCCTCCACATCGCCCGCGACCCCGCCCTTGCGTACGATTATACCACCAAAGGCAACATGATCGCGGTTGTATCCAACGGCACCGCGGTGCTCGGCCTTGGCAACCTCGGCGGCATCGCCGCCAAGCCCGTCATGGAAGGCAAGGTCGCCTTGTTCAAGCGCTTCGCCGACATCGACGGCATCGACCTGGAGATCAATTCGGAAAACGTGGACGAAATCGTCGGCGCCGTGCGCTTCCTCGCCGGATTTGGCGGCATCAATCTGGAAGACATCAAGGCGCCAGAATGTTTTGTCATAGAACAAAGATTGCGGGAACTGATGGATATTCCCGTATTCCATGACGACCAGCACGGCACCGCCATCGTCGCCGCCGCCGGTCTGATCAATGCCTGCCACCTCACCGGCCGCGAACTGCGCGACACCAAGCTCGTTGTGAACGGCGCCGGCGCCGCCGGCATCGCCTGCGTGGAACTCTTGAAAGCGATGGGCATGCGCCCACAGCATGTCATGCTCTGCGATACCAAGGGCGTGGTGTACCAAGGCCGCACCGACGGCATGAACCAGTGGAAGTCCGCCCACGCCGCCAACACCAGGGCGCGCACGCTGACCGAAGCGCTGGAAGGCGCCGACGTCTTCTTCGGCCTGTCCGTCAAAGGCGCCGTTACGCCAGCCATGGTTCGCAACATGGCCGACAAGCCGATCATCTTCGCCATGGCCAACCCGGACCCGGAAATCACGCCGGAGGAAGCCCGCGTGGCCAGCCCCAACGCGATCATCGCCACCGGCCGCAGCGACTATCCCAACCAGGTCAACAACGTCCTCGGGTTCCCATACATCTTCCGCGGCGCGCTGGACGTGCGCGCCTCCACCATCAACGACGCAATGAAGATCGCCGCTGCCGAGGCGCTGGCCAACCTGGCCCGTGAAGACGTCCCCGATGAAGTTCACAGCGCCTCCGCCGGCCGGCGCCTGACATTCGGCCCCGAATATATCATCCCCAATGCGTTCGATCCGCGGCTGATCTCCTGGATCCCACCCGCGGTCGCGCGCGCGGCGATCGAATCCGGCGTCGCGCGCAGGCCCATCGCAGATCTGCGCCGTTATGCCCGCGAGCTTTCAGGCCGGCTGGACCCCACCGCGAATGCGCTCGACGCCATCATGGAATCCGTCCGCGCCAACCCCAAACGCGTCGTCTTCGCCGAAGGCGAAGAGGAAAAAACTGTCCGCGCCGCCGTCGCGTTTCGCAATGCCGGCTATGGCCATCCGGTGCTGATCGGACGTGATGACCGTGTGAAAGCAACGATGGCCAGCCTCGGTCTCGGCATCGCCGACGGTATCGAAATCCATAACGCGCGCCTGTCCAGCGCCAATGCCAAGTATGTGGACCTGCTATACTCGCGGTTGCAGCGCAAAGGCTACCTGAAGCGCGATTGCCAGCGCATGGTCAACCAGGACCGCAACGTCTTCGCCGCCTGCATGGTGGCAACCGGCGATGCCGACGCCATGGTGACCGGCTTGACCCGTTCCGCCTCGGTCTGCCTGGACGATGTCCGCCACGCCATCAGCCCCGCCGCCACCGGCGTTCCGTTCGGCCTCACGTTGTTACTTGGCCATCGCGGCCGCACCATCTTTGTCGCCGACACGCTCATCAACTTCCGCCCGAATGCCGAGGAACTGGCCGACATCGCCATCGGCGCCGCCCGGGCCGCCCGCCATTTGGGCCACGAGCCGCGGGTGGCGCTGCTGTCGCACTCGGTGTTCGGCGATCCCGCCAACGACCGCGCCATCCCGATGCGCGACGCCGTAAAAGTTCTTGACGAACGCAACGTAGATTTTGAATATGATGGGGAAATGAGCCCGGACGTGGCGTTGGAGCAATCAATCCGTGCACTTTATCCCTTCTGCCGCCTCACCGGCGACGCCAATGTGCTGGTCATGCCCGGCCTGCATTCCGCGCTGATCACCTCCCGGCTGGTGCATCGTCTCGGCGGCGGCACGACTCTCGGGCCGCTGCTGATTGGCATGGATTGTCCGGTACAGGTGCTGCCGATGGACGCCTCGGTCAGCCAGATGGTCGATATGGCCTGCCTGGCCGCCTATCAGGCGGTTGCGCGTTAGCCTCGGGCTGGCAGAGAAACGGTCGCAATGAGCGTTGCTGCGCCTGAGGCGTCCGGACACCCCCCGAGCAGCCAAAAGACGGCCGGCGGCCTGCGGCCCTGGGTTATCCTCGTCGCATTGACGCTGGGCCGTATCGCCTTCGGCTACCAGCTGCAAACAGTTGCCACGCTCGAACAAATCCTGACGTCACTGTTCCACCTGTCCTACACCGACTACGGCGTATTGCTCGGCGCCTATATGTCGCTCGGCGTGTTCGCCGCGCTGCCGGTCGGAATCCTCGGGCGCTGGCTCGGCGACGGGCTCATCACCGCCGCGGGCTTCACGTTGATGGTTATCGGCCCTTGCATCAGCGCCTGGGGTGGCACCCAGACCAGCATCGCCGCCGGACGCATGATCGCCGGTATCGGCGGCGTCGGCATGGTGGTGTTGCAAGGGAAGATCATCGCCGATTGGTTCATCGGTCCTCGTTTCATGATTGCCACCAGCATTGTGGTATGCGGCTACCCGATCGGCGTCGACCTCGCGCAGCTCGTGCTGACCCACATGCCGCCCGGCTTCGACTGGCGCGCCGGGTTCCTGACCGATTGCGTTCTTCCCGCGATTGCCCTGCTGATTTTCGTGCTCAGCTTCCGCCGCTCGCCTCACATCACTCCAACACCGCAACGTTTCTCGTTGCCGAACGGACGCGAGTTTCTGCTGCTGATCATCGCCGGCGTTATTTGGACCTCTTACACCTCGGCCTATCAGGGCTACCTGTTCTATGTCGCCCCGACCCTGACAGCCAACGGTGCCTCGGCAGCCTTGATTGCGCTGGTCGTGACCGTCGCAACCTGGGGCCAAGTGCCCTCAACCTTGTTCGGCGGCGGCCTGGCCGGGCGGTTCGGCCCATTGCTGGTCATGATCGTCGGCACGCTCGGGATCGCAATCGGCACCGGCGGCACGGCCCTCGCAGCGATGCCATTGCTCTGGGCAGTCTTCGTCGGGATCATCGGATCGATCCATCCCGGCGTTATCATCGCCGTCGGCACCATGTCCACCCGCCAGGAGCACCGCGCGGTCGGGATGGGAATCTTCTATTCGCTCTATTTCCTCGGCGGCGCCGTGGTACCGGCGTTGTGCGGCCATGCCGCCGACGTCTACGGCGGTCCGGCCGGAGGCTTGCTCGCCGCGGCGGCGATCGCCGCGCTGGGAATTCCGCTCTACCTGCTGCATCGCCGGGTGGCGCGGATCGAGGCAGTACCGAGCGCGGTGGCGGCCCGCTAGTACCCGGAATTACTAGGCCGTGTGAACAAACCTAACCCAGAGTCGAATGCAGCCAGGCAATACGAACCCAAGAAAGCTGCTGTCAGCCTCGTTGGATTGCACCCATATGCTGTTCGACATCGTGTCCGAACGCTACCCACGGATGGCGAGTTCGCTCCCACACCGACGCTACCGGCCGAGCAAAATAAGGATCGGCAAAAGCTCCAACCGCCACCCCAATGAAGTCGGGGAAGAAATCAAGAGACCAAAACACCGTGCTTCCGCATGTCGGGCAAAAATACGTTCGAACCTTGCGTCCTTCCTGGCCGTCACGAACATAGTTCGTACTGGGGCCTGACGTTCGAACGCTGTCTTTCGTGAAATATGCGCCGACACCGAACACCGACCCAGTTCGCCGCTGACATTCGGTGCAGTGGCAGACACCAACAACTACCGGTTCAGCGGCGACTTCGGCGCTCAGAGACCCACAGGAGCATCTCGCAACCCTACTCATCTTGGTCTCCTTGGACGATCGGTTTTTGGGCACCGGGGTCGGCCATTGCCGGATCAGCTCAAGCTAGAGCCGCCGCAGGGCAGCGCAAGAGGTCAGTCGATGGTTTGTCCACAGGACCTGGTACCCGGAATTAGCAGAGCAGCGCAATGCAGCTCGCCCTATATCGTTGTTGGGGCGGACGGCCCCACGGCATCGCGTGCGAGTTGACCATCGCTCTGGGCACCCGACGCTCGTCTGGATGAAACCGCGGCGGACCGAAGGTTGCCCCCGCCCCTTGTGGGTCAGGGGGAGGGCCGACTTTCGTTCTTGTCAGTTGACCGCCGGGCTGGCGGACGCGCCGCCCTGAACGAATCCACCCGGCGCCGACCCTACCCGTCATGGCCGCGCTCGAGCCGGCCATCTTCCCTCAACGATAGCGTGCCGTCCGCGTGCCGCTTCGCCGTCCGCCGTCGCCTGGCCCGCAGCTGGACCGCGACGGCAATCCCTTGACCGGCGTTCGCAGTTTACCCATCTCAAGAGCGTCCGGAATGCTCAGACGGGGTTCCGGGGCCTGTGAAACCGGGCCGGCCCAACGGGCGGCCCAACCCACAAACCTTGCTATTGCAGGAGGTTTTGCATGAACACCTATGACTTCGCGCCACTGTTCCGTACCGCCATCGGTTTCGACCGCCTGGCCCGGCTGATGGACAGTGCCGTTTCCGCCGCCGAGGCACCCAGCTATCCGCCCTACAACATCGAGAAGACCGGTGATGACACCTATCGCCTGACTATGGCTGTGGCCGGCTTCCGCCCCGAGGACCTCGACCTGACCGTGAAGGAGAACACCCTGGTGATCTCCGGCCGTGTCGCCACCGAGGGCAACAAGGGTGAGGTGCTGTATCGCGGCATTGCCGGCCGTGCCTTCGAGCGCCGGTTCGTGCTCGCCGATCACATCGTGGTCGAGGGCGCCGACCTCGCGAACGGCCTGTTGCATGTCGGCCTGAAGCGCGTCGTGCCGGAGGCCCTGAAGCCGCGCAAGATCGCGGTCGGCGGCGCCGCTGCGGCAGCCATCGCCAACGACGCAACGGTTGCGGCCGTCAAAGCGGCCTGATCCCCACGGCTGTGACGGACAGAAGGGGCCGGCCCTCCGGCCCCTTTTTTTGCGCGCACAGGCCAACGGCTGCGGCCTCTACCGGTCCGGCGCCGTCCAACCTCCGTCACGCCAAGTGCGGCGACCACAAGTGCGGCAACCACGGATCAGGTCCGGAGGCCAGGCTCCGCTGGCCCAGGCGAGCGGCGACAGGGCAACCTCCCGCTCGGAATTGCTTCACCGCCGCGTGCCACGTAGGACGTGCGGCCGCCATGACCGGTGCGCGTAACTTGCCACGGCGGATGCGACTCGTCTCACAATGACCGATCCGGAGAAGGAGACCGCGCGCATGTCCGTCACCACCCACATGGTCGCCATGCGCGACGGTATCCGTCTCGCCACGGATGTCTACTTGCCCGACGGCGCCGGCCCCTTTCCGGTAATCATGGAACGCACACCGTACGGCCGGCAGCAAACCAGCCGGTCCGAACTGACTGCCGCCGACCGCACGCCGGCCTCACGCGCCGAGATCGCCGCCTGTTTCACCGCCCATGGCTACGCCGCGGTCTATCAGGACACGCGCGGCCGCTACGGCTCCGAAGGCCGCTTCGTGAAATACCTGTCCGATGGCGAGGACGGCTACGACACCTGCACCTGGCTACAGGACCAGGCCTGGTGCGACGGGCGCGTCTGCACCATGGGCCTGTCATACGCGGCGCACACGCAGGCGGCGTTGGGCTGCCTCGATCCGCCGGGGCTGGTGGCGCAGGTGCTGGATTGCGGCGGCTTCGCCAATGCGTGGAAATCCGGCATCCGGCAGTCCGGCGCGTTCGAGCTGAAACAGGCCACCTGGGCCTTCAAGAACGCCCTGGTCTCGCCCGAAGCGCAGGCCGATCCGAAGCTGCGCGCGGCGCTGGAAGCGGAGGACATCCGCGCCTGGTTCACCCGCATGCCGTGGAAACCCGGCCACTCGCCGTTACGCCATCATCCCGACTACGAAGCCTATCTGTTCGATCAATGGACCCACGGCGCGGATGGGCCGTTCTGGCGGCAGCTTGGGATTTACACCGAGGATTGGCACGCACGGTATTCCCGCGCTGCCTGCGTCCACATGTCGTCCTGGTGGGACCCGTATCCGCTGACCGCTACCAGCAACTTCACCGGCCTGAAGCGCGCCGGCCGTGGGCCGCAGCGCCTGATCCTGGGACCCTGGACGCATGGCGACCGCAGCAACCACTGCTTCGGCGATGTGGAATTCGGGCCATCGGCACCGTTGGATTCATGGGCGGACGATTGGCGCGCCTATCGGCTGCGTTTTTTCGACCACGTCGTGAAGGGCACGCCGCTGGATGAACCGCCGGTGCGGGTGTTCGTCATGGGCGGCGGCAACGGGCGGCGCGATGACGCCGGGCATCTGCACCATGGCGGGCGCTGGATCACCGCGCGCGATTGGCCGCCGCCGGGTGTCGATTTCGTGCCCTTCCATTTGCATGGCGACGGGCGCCTGGACCGTTCCGCTCCCGCCGCCGGCGCGGCGCCACTGTCCTACAATTTCGACCCCGCCCATCCCGTGCCGACGATCGGCGGGGCGATGAGCAGCCTGGATCCTGTCGCCTATGCAGGGAGTTGGAACCAGGTGGAGGCGCCGAACTTCTTCGGCTGCACCCCACCTTATCTGCCTTTGGCGTCGCGCGCGGACGTGCTGGTCTTCCAGACTGCTCCGCTGACCGAGCCGGTGCAGGTCGTCGGCCCGATCGAGGCCGAGCTTTTCGTCGCAACCGATGGTCCCGACACCGATTTCACCGCCAAGCTGGTCGACGTGCATCCACCGAGCGCCGACTATCCCGCAAGCTACGCTATGATCCTGACCGACGGCATCCTGCGCCTGCGTTACGCCGAGGAGCCCACGGCCCCGCATCTGCGTCAGCCCGGCGAACTGGTCCGCGCCCGCATTACCTTGTTCCCCACGGCCAATCTGTTCCTGCCCGGCCATCGGATCCGATTGGATATTTCGTCGAGCAATTTTCCCAAGTTTGACGTCAACCCGAATACCGGCGAGCCGGAGGGCCTGGCGCGGCGGCGGCGGATCGCGGTGAACACGCTTTTCGTCGACGCGGATCGGCCGAGCAAACTGACGCTGCCATTGCTGCCACTGTAGCGGCAGAGCCCGGGGCATGTGATCCCGAGTTGACCACCGCCCGGCCGCCCGGATGCATATTCCTCTCCGGCGGTTGTGGAGCGGCTGCGTCCACCCTGCCGTCATTGGGACTACCGCAGCGACGGTCGTATGCGCCTGGCTGCCTGGCCAGATCACCGAAAGAAAAAAACCAGGGTTCGCCCGGCCCTTCGGCAGCTATGCGCGAGTTATCTCCCGTGGGGTCGGCAAACCGGGCGGCGGCCGACGTGAAAGGCGTTCTCTACGCCGCGTCTCGCTCCGCTTGCCGCCGCGCAATCGCCGCCCGGGTCAGCGGCAGCAGCGACCGGCCGTACTCGATCGCATCCTCCAGCGGATCGAACCCACGGATCAGGAACGTCGTAACGCCCAGTTCGTAATAATCCACCAGCGCCTCCGCCACTTGCGCCGGCGTGCCCACCAGGCTGGTGGTATTGCCGCGCGCACCGGTCAGCAGCGCCGCGCCGGTCCAAAGCCGCTTGTCCAGCCGCTCGCCCTGCGCCGCCGCGGCCAGCAGCCGGCGCGAGCCTTCATTCACCGGATCGCGCGGCCCCAAACCGGCCTTCGCCCGCAATTCGGCAATGCGCTGCTTGATCTGCTCCGCCCGCGCCCAGGCGGCGTCTTCGCTCGCCGCCAGGATCGGCCGCAGCGACAGGCTGAACCGCACCAGCCGCCCGTACTGCGCCGCAGCCGCACGCACCCGAGCGGTCAGGTCGCGCACCTGCGCCTGCGTCTCGCCCCACAGCGCATAGACGTCGGCGTGTTTGCCGGCCACCTCAATGGCCGCATCGGATGCACCGCCGACATAGATCGGAATGCGCGGCTGCTGCACGCAGCGCACCGCGGTGGAAGCACCTTTGAACCGATAATACGCGCCGTCATGGTCGATCGGCCCTTGCTCGGTCCAGACACGCTTCAGGATGTACACGTATTCGTCGGTCCGGGCGTAGCGGGCGTCCTTGTCCAGCGTGTCGCCGTCGCGAAGCTGGTCCGCATCATCGCCGCCGCTGATGACGTGGATGGCAGCACGCCCGCCGGTGATCTGGTCCAGCGTCGCGAACTTGCGCGCCGCCAGCGTGGGCGCGACGAACCCAGGGCGGTGCGCCACCAAAAACCCGATGCGGTCCGTGTGCGCGGCAGCCGCGGCGGCCACCAGGAACCCGTCCGGCGCATCCGAGAAATAGCCCACCAGCAGCTTGTCGAAACCGCCGGCCTCGGCCGCCTGCGCGAAGTCGCGGATATAACCGCGATCCAGTACCACATTCGGCGGTGGATGGATTTCCGAGCCGTGCCGATGATGGATCATGCCGATGAATTCGACGCTCATGGCTGCTGCTACCCTGCCTCCAGATCAAGCGCAGGGTAGCAGCTTCCGACGCAATGTCATCGCATGGCGCGAGTGCCTATCCCGGCATCATCGGCTGCGTCACAGCCTCCAGATGCAATTCGCTCACGTCGATCGCACGATTGGGAATCAGCAGCTGGTACATCGATGCCGAGACCAGCCCGATCAGCCCCGCCACCAGCAATGCCGGCGCGAACGTACCGGATGCCTGCACCACGAACCCGGTTACCATCGGCGCCAACGCCCCGCCTATGAAACCGCCGAAATCCATGATGGCGCCCAGCGACGCCGCGTATTGCGTCGGCGCGCAAGCGGTGGCGAGCGCCCATGACGTGCCGCTCGCAAAGAAGCCGAAGAACATGGTGAAGGAGATCGCCACCACCGCGATGGTATTGCTCGGTGTCTCAGCCGCCACCAAGGTCGCAAGACCCATCAGCAGCGTGCCAACGACGGTGGGAAACTTGCGGCTGTTGATCGCGGACATGCCGCCTTTCAGCAGCCGGCTTGCGATCAGCCCGCCGACGATGCTGCCAACCACACCGCAGAAATACGGGATCGAGGCAATCAACCCGGTCTTCGGAATGCTCATATGCCGCTGCATTTCCAGATAGCCCGGCAGCCAGGCAATGAACATCCAGCCGATATAGACATTCCCGAAAAAACCAAGCACCAGCCCCCAGGTCGCGCGATACGAGAACAAACGGCCCCAGGCGGCGACGCTGGTCGGAAAGTGTTCCACCGCTTGCTCGCCGGCGGTCAACGCCGCGGCATCCATTTCGTTCAACTCGCATTCCGAACGGTCGCGGAACATGGTGAACCATACGGCCGCGAGCACGATGCCCATGATACCCATGAACACGAACATCCAGCGCCAGCCGAACCCCAGCATCAGGCCGGTCAGCAGAGGCGGCGCGATCGCGGTACCAAGCGCCGGCGAAGCGTTCCAGATGCCGACAGCCGATGCCTGATCGTGCGAGTGGTACCAGTCGCGCACCACGCGCGCGAAAGCCGGGAAGGTCGGCGCCTCGCCGATGCCCAGCGCCGCGCGGGCAACGATGAACTGCCCCAAACTCGCAACGAATCCCGCGGCGGCCTGCGCGATCGACCAAACGATCAGCGAAGCGCACAGCACGCGGCGCGGCCCGAACCGATCCACCAGGCCACCCGATGGCAGCAGGAAAAATGCGTACGGCCACAGGAAAGCCGACAGCAGCACGCCCATCTCGGCAATCGATACGCCCAGATCATGCCGGATCAGCGGATTTGCCACCGACAGGGTGCCGCGATCCATATAATTCAATACGCCAATGATGAACACGAGACTCAGGCTATAACGCTGCGCGCTTTTCAGGCGCGCGATCTTGGATGGAGCAACCATCGATTTTATCCTCCCAGTTATATTAGCCAGGTTTTATCTGCTTTGATGCAGCCAGCCTATTGTTGAAAACCCTGCCGCAGCGATGAAACTATGTCCACCCGATCGGCATCGTTGCATTCAGCGGTTACATCACTTTCCCGCGACCAACACGCGGATCATGCGATGCGTTTCATTGCGCAGCAACAATTTCGACAACCCCGCGTGAATCGCGCCGCAACGCCGCGCGACACCGGCCCGCGCGCCACGGCGCCGGGTCCGCTATACTCCCGCCATGGCGGACAAGGGACAGCCTCTATGCAGAACGAGCCTCAGTGCATCGTTAAGATCGGCGACATCGCGATCGGCAACGACCTGCCGTTTGTACTGATCGCCGGCCCATGCCAGATCGAATCGCGCGGCCACGCCCTGGAAGTGGCCGCTGCCCTGCGCAACTTGTCCGACACAACCGGCGTGCGCGTGATCTACAAATCCAGCTACGACAAGGCGAACCGCACCAGCGCCACTGCTGCCCGTGGCGTCGGCATGGCGCAGGGTCTGGCGATCCTGGCCGAGGTACGCGAGCGCACCGGCCTGCCCACGCTCACCGACGTGCATGCCGCGGACCAATGCGCCCCGGCAGCGCAGGCGGTCGATGTGCTGCAAATCCCCGCCTTCCTCTGCCGCCAGACGGATCTATTGCTCGCAGCCGGCGAAACCGGACGCGCGATCAACGTGAAGAAGGGACAGTTCCTGGCGCCCTGGGACATGCAGCACGTCGCCGCCAAGATCGCCACCACCGGCAACCGCAACATCTTGCTCTGCGAGCGTGGCGCCAGCTTCGGCTACAACACCCTGGTCAGCGACATGCGCTCGCTGCCGATCATGGCGCGCACCGGCTATCCGGTCGTGTTCGACGCGACGCACTCGGTGCAGCAGCCAGGCGGCCAGGGCGCATCATCCGGCGGCGAGCGCGCCTTCGCCCCGGTGCTGGCGCGCGCCGCACTGGCGGTGGGCGTGGCCGCGGTGTTCATCGAAACGCACCCGGATCCCGACCATGCGCCCAGTGACGGCCCCAACATGATCCCGTTGCAGCACATGCCTGCGCTGGTGCGGCGGCTGAAACAGTTCGATGCGCTGGCGAAGGCGGCCGGCTGATCCCATCTGCCCAGCAGCAGGAGATCCAGCATGACCGCAACCGCAAATCGCGGGCAGATTCCCGCGACCCTGATTCCCGGCGACGGCATCGGGCCGGAAATCGCCGGGTCCGTCACCGCCGTGCTGGAGGCTTTGGGCGCGCCGTTCGTTTGGGACGTGCAGCAAGGTGGCCTCGCTGGTATCGAAACGGCCGGCGATCCGTTGCCGTCCGCGCTGCTGGACAGCATCCGCCGCACCAGGCTCGCGCTGAAAGGCCCGCTGACCACGCCCATCGGCGGCGGCTATCGTTCGGTGAACGTGCGGCTGCGCGAGGAATTTCATCTGTACGCCAACGTCCGTCCGGCCCGCACGCTGATCCCCGGAGGCCGTTACGAGGACATCGACCTGGTGCTCATCCGCGAGAACCTTGAAGGCCTGTACGTCGCGTTCGAGCATTACATCCCGGTCGGCGACGATCCGAAGGCAGTGGCGTTCTCCTCGGGTGTGAATACCAAAGCCGGCGCCCGGCGCATTTTAGAATTCGCGTTCGATTACGCGCTGCGCAACGGCCGCCGCAAAGTGACGGTGGTACACAAGGCGAATGTGCTGAAGGCGCTGACCGGCATCTTCCTGGATGCCGCGCGCGAGGTGGCGCCGCTCTATGAAGGGCGCGTTGCGATGGACGACCGTATCGTCGATGCCTGCGCCATGCAGCTTGTGCTGAACCCCTGGCAGTTCGACGTGATCGTCACCACCAATCTGTTCGGCGACATCCTGTCCGATGAGGCAGCCGGCCTGGTGGGCGGGCTTGGCATGGCACCCGGCGCGAATATCGGCGCCGGCGCTGCGATCTTCGAAGCAGTGCACGGTTCGGCCCCCGACATCGCCGGCAAGGGCATCGCGAACCCCACGGCCTTATTGCTGGCGGCCGGACTCATGCTGGAGCATGTGGGGCGTGTGGACCTGGCGCAGCACCTGCATGCGGTCATCGGCGAGGTGCTGAACCTGGACAAGATCCGCACCGGCGACCTCGGCGGCACAGCAACGACGAAAGACTTCGCACAGGCGATCATGCGCAGACTGGCTGGAGGCTGAGTGATATCGGACGTTGGGTTCGCGACTCCCGTGGTGTGAACGTCCTGCATGAGAGAACTGCAGCACATGCCTCAACATCTCATTGCGAGAAGCGAAGCGACGAAGCAACCTCGTTGGGAGTAGCCCTGGACCGTCCAAGCATTGACCCGACCGGGCTTGCTCCGTCGCTTTGCGCGTAGCAAGAAAGTCCCCGTCACAGCCGGGCTTGACCATCTTCCCGAACTGATCTGTCGCGCACAGAACGCGTCCCGATCGACAATGCGTCGATGGCCGGATCGGGCCCGGCCATCGACGCAAAACCAGTCGCGCGCCGCACGTTCTCATCCAGCTGCGGGTCGGGCGCCTCGGCCGGTGGTCAGCCCGCAATGGCATCGGGCGCTAAAATGACACCGGGCGCGCGACTCACGCTGCTTATTCCGCGGCGGCCCGCATGGGTGCGGGCGCGTTTCCGATCAGCGAATCCCAATCCCCGCCATCCAGATATCCCGCGTACACCCGGTAGAAATTTCGTGCCATCTGGTCTGTCATCTGCATTGACACATCGCCGGCAATCGGATCGTTGGCGCGCGACGTCCCCATCGACATCTGGTAATTGAACGGATAGCGGCGCGCGATCGTCCCCTTGCTCGCCGCCGTCGCGTACAGCCAGTTCTCCATGTCATCTTGTTCGGTCATCCCGGCCGGTCCGGAATAGCGCATGTAATAGCGCCGCAGCACGTCCTTCACTTCATCAGGTGCATCGGCATCCACCAGGAAGAAGCGCCAGCCTTCGGTCTCGGTCGGGCTGTGCGGATGCCACACGCAAATGGATCGCGGCTGCCGCCCATGATATGCCGCGTTGGGAAAGATCGTCCCCACCAAAGGCAGCAGCCGCGCCTTCTCTCCCAACCGGCGCTTACGTTCATAGAAGCAGTGGCGAAAATACTCGTCCACCGATGGATGCTGGACATAGGTCGGCACGTAGTCGATTCGCTCCGGCATCAGGGCGCCGGTCATGCCGTGGCCGGCCGGATGTGCCACCCAGAAGCGCTGCCCGCCGGTATATTCATTGTCACGCCGGCTGGATTGGCCGCGTTGCCCGCTCGGCCCCATGCCGACCATGTCCACCGAGCGGTGCGACGGATTGTGATAGCTGTCGCCCAGAAAATTCTCTGCCGCAAACTTCCAGTTCGACGGAAACACCCATTTATGAATACCGATGACTTCAGCCCCGCCCGGACGGCCGTCGCGGCAATCCAGCACCTGGTCCAGATGATCGCGCGCCGTGCCGAGATACCCCTCGAAGCACGGTGCCTCCGGATCCCACGATGCCCAAACGCTGCCTTTGTAGAGCGCCAGGCGCGGCACCTCGATCAAAGGCCATTCGTCGCGATTCAGCGTGCCTTCGTATAAGGCGCGGTACAGCGGCACGCCTTGCAGCTTCCCATCCGTCGTATAACTCCACGAATGATACGGGCACACGAACAGGGACGTGTTGCCTTGCTCGTAGCGGCACACCTTCATGCCGCGATGGCGGCAGGAGTTCAGGAAGACGTGCACCTTGCTCTGTGCGTCGCGGCACAGGATGACAGACTCTTCGCCCATGCGGGACACGAAGAAGTCGTTCGGATTCGGGATTTGACTCTCGTGCCCGACGAACAACCAGGCGCGCGCAAACAACTTTTCCAGTTCGGCACGGTAGAGGTCGGGGGAGACGAAGATTTCGCGGCTGATGATGCCGCCCTCCGGGTCGATCAGCCGATCAGCCGCCAGACAGTCCGTCATTGCCGAACCTCCCGAACTTGCCGACATTTGGGCCAGCAGCCGGTATCTGCGTCAAGTCGTCGGCATGGCGGCAGGCGCCCCAAGGCAACCGGCGCCAGGCCCTCCGGCTGCCAGATCGGAAAATCGGCTCGATGTCAGAGGCAATTGCGGGGGAGTTGGTGCTTCCCCCGCGTTTGCCGCCTACGCCGCCTTCGCCATCCCGCGCAGTACGTATTGCAGGATACCGCCATGGCGATAGTACTCCACCTCGTCGGCGGTATCGATCCGGCAGCGCACAGGCACCTCGTCCGTCTTGCCGTCCGGCCGGTGGATCACCAGCGTCAGGTCCATCCCAGCCCGCAGCCCATCCAGCCCGATCACATCGATGGTCTCCTCGCCGGTAATCCCCAGCGACTTGCGATCCGTGCCCTCTTTGAAGGTCAGCGGTAACACGCCCATGCCCACCAGGTTGGAGCGATGAATGCGCTCGAAGCTCTCCACGACCACAGCCTTGATGCCAAGCAGGAAGGTGCCTTTCGCCGCCCAGTCGCGCGACGACCCCGTGCCATATTCCTTGCCGCCGAACACCACCAGCGGCACGCCCTCTTTCTTGTACAACATCGCCGCATCATAGATCGGCATCTCCGCCCCATCCGGCAGATGCCGGGTCATGCCGCCTTCCACCCCCGCCACCATCTCGTTCCGGATCCGGATGTTGGCGAATGTGCCGCGCATCATCACTTCGTGGTTGCCGCGCCGCGAGCCGTAGCTGTTGAAATTCGCCTGCGTCACCTGCCGCTCCAGCAGATAGTCGCCCGCCGGCGAGGTCTTCCGGATCGAACCTGCGGGACTGATATGGTCGGTGGTGATCGAATCCCCCAGCTCCGCCAGCACGCGCGCGCCCTTCACGTCGCCGATCTGCGGCAGCTCCATCGTCATGCCCTCGAAATACGGCGGGTTGCGCACATAGGTGGACCCGTCGGACCAGCGATAAGTCTCGTTGTCGGCATCCACCTGGATCGTCTGCCACTGCTTCGGTCCCGTGAACACTTCGCCATAGCGCTTCAGGAACTGATCGCGCGACAGCGACAACGCGATGACATCGGCAATTTCCTTATTCGAAGGCCAAACGTCTTTCAAATACACCGGCTGCCCGTCGGAACCGGTGCCCAGCGGCTCCTTGGTGATATCCTGCGTCACCTTGCCCAGCAGCGAATACGCCACCACCAGCGGCGGCGACGCGAGGTAGTTCGCGCGCACGTTGGCATGCACGCGCCCCTCGAAATTGCGGTTGCCGGAAATCACCGCCGCACCCACCAGCTTGTTGTCCTCGATCGCATCCACGATCGCATCGTCCAGCGGGCCGGAATTGCCGATGCAGGTGGTGCAGCCATAGCCCACCAGCTCGAACCCGATCGCATCCAGGTCCTTCTGCAGCCCCGATTTCTCCAGGTACTCCGTCACCACCTGCGATCCCGGCGCCAGCGACGTCTTCACCCACGGCTTCGGCTTCAGCCCCTTCGCATGTGCCTTGCGCGCCACCAGCCCTGCGGCGACCAGCACATTCGGATTGGACGTATTGGTGCACGACGTAATGGCCGCGATCACCACATCGCCATGCGTGAGTTCGTAGTTCTTGCCTTCGACCTTCACCGAAAGCCCCGCATCCTTCTCCGGCACGCCCAACCCCTTGGTCAGGTCCGCCTTGAACGACGACGCGACATCCGTCAGCGCCACCCGGTCCTGCGGCCGCTTCGGCCCGGCCAGCGACGGCACCACCGTGCCCAAATCCAGTTCCAGCGTATCGCTGAACACCGGATCCGGCATGCCCGCCTCGCGGAACATGCCTTGCTCCTTCAAATACGCCTCGACCAGCTTCACCCGATGCTCGTCCCGCCCGGTCAGGCGCAGATAGTCCAGCGCCACCTTGTCCACCGGGAAGAAGCCGCAGGTCGCGCCATATTCCGGCGCCATGTTGCCGATCGTCGCCCGGTCCGCCAGCCCCAACTGATCCAGCCCCGGCCCGAAATATTCAACAAACTTCCCAACCACGCCCTTGCGCCGCAGCATCTGCGTGCACGTCAGCACCAGGTCGGTGGCGGTCGCGCCCTCGGGCAGCTTGCCCGTCAGTTTGAACCCGATCACATCGGGGATCAGCATGGCGATCGGCTGGCCCAGCATCGCCGCTTCCGCCTCGATGCCGCCGACGCCCCAGCCCAGGATGCCCAGCCCGTTCACCATCGTCGTGTGGCTGTCGGTGCCATACAGTGTATCGGGATAGACGAAGTTCGTGCCGGCATCGGTGGCGGTCCACACGCACTGGCCCAGGTATTCCAGGTTCACCTGGTGGCAGATGCCGGTGCCCGGCGGCACCACCCGGAAATTGTCGAATGCCTCCTGCCCCCAGCGCAGGAAGCGGTAGCGCTCGCCGTTACGCTCGAACTCGATCTCCACGTTCTTTTGCAACGCGTCCGGCCGCGCGAACACATCCACCATCACCGAGTGATCGATCACCAGGTCAACCGGCACCAGCGGGTTCACCTTCTCTGGGCTGCCGCCCAGCTTCACGATCCCGTCGCGCATCGCGGCCAGGTCCACCACCGCCGGCACGCCGGTAAAATCCTGCATCAGGATGCGCGCAGGCTTGAACGGCACTTCCTTGTCGGAATGCGCCCCTTTCAGCCAGCCGGCGATCGCCTTGGCGTCATCAACCTTGTAGCTGGATCCGTTCTCGAACCGCAGCACATTCTCGAGCAGGATTTTCAGGCTGACCGGCAACCGGGATATATCGCCAAGTGCTTTCGCCGCTTCCGGCAGCGAGAAATAATCATACTGCTTGCCGTCCACCGTCAGGGTGCGGCGGGTCTTGAGGGAGTCTTGTCCGACTGCGGTCATGCTCTGCCCTCGTCCTGCGTTGGCAGGACGCCTCTTTCGTTGTGCAGCCCCGGGGGCGCAATGTTGGTGGCGGGGTTCAGCGCCCGGGCCGCTTGTGCAAGTGTCCCGGCGACGGAGCTTTAACCATACCAGCCTGGGATCGTCCACCGGCCTATAGATAGGATCAGACGTGCTGCAAGCCGAGGGATTGGCCGCGTTCCGCGGCGAACGGCTGGTCTTCCGTGACCTGAGTTTCACGGTTCCGACAGGCGGAGCCTTGGTGCTGCTGGGTGCCAACGGCTCCGGCAAATCGACGCTGCTGCGGCTGCTGGCCGGCCTGGTACGGCCAATCGCCGGCCGCCTGCTGTGGGGCGGCGAGGACGCGCTGTCCGATCTGCCGGCCCATGCCGCGCGCGTGACCTATGTCGGCCACCTCGACGCGGTGAAGCCAGGCTTGACCGCGGCCGAAAACCTGGCCTTCGCCGCGCGCATGGGCCAGGGCTCGGTGGACGACGCGCTGGACGCAATGAATCTGGCGGACCTCGCCGAGGTCCCGGCACGCTACTTGTCCGCCGGCCAGAAGCGCCGGCTCGCCTTGGCGCGGCTGGTACTCAGCGCCGCGCCACTCTGGCTGCTGGATGAACCGACGGTAGGACTGGATACGGCGTCGCAGGCGCTGGTCGGGGCCGTGCTCTCGGCGCATCGCACGCGCGGCGGGATCGTGGTAGCCGCAACGCACGTGCCGCTGCCCATGCAGCAAGCAGAGGAGTTCAGGCTACAATAAAGCCTCGCCAGCGAAGCGGGAGAGGTCGGTCGGGCCGCGGGGCGGACCAACCCAAAGGTGTCGAGGGTGAGAGTGATCGGTAGGCCAGCCCCAATCTGCTCAATTCAACCGCTCCCCATCCAACGCACCCGCCGAACAACGCTTCCCGCCCTCTCCCGCCATCGCCGCCGCCGGTTTATCTCCCGCCCATGCTCACCCGTTTCCTCCCCTGGCGCCGGCCGCGCGTCAACGTCGTGGAACTCCACGGCCTTATCGCCCCTCGCGCCGGCATGCTGTCTGCGACCACCGCCAAGCCGCTGATCGACCGCGCCTTCCGCACCGCCGGAAAGCTGCCGGTGATCCTGGACATCGAAAGCCCCGGCGGTTCCCCCGTGCAATCGGACCTGATCGCCGCGCTGATCCGCCGCCGCGCCGAGGAGCACAAGGTGCGCGTGGTTGCCGCGATCCGCGAAGTGGGTGCCTCCGGCGGCTATTGGCTCGCCTGCGCTGCGGACGAGATCCACGCCAACCCAATGAGCATCGTCGGGTCGATTGGCGTGCGTGGCGGTGGCTTCGGCTTTCCCGACCTGTTGCAGCGGTTCGGCGTGGAACGCCGGCTGTACACCGCCGGCGCACACAAGGCGCGGCTCGATCCGTTCAGTCCGGAAGACCCCGAGGACGTCGCATTCGTGCAGCAATTGCTCGATGCATTGCATGTGCGCTTCAAGGACTGGGTACGCGCGCGCCGCGGCGATCGGCTCACCGGCGAGGAAGCCAAATTGTTCGATGGCAGCTTCATGCTTGGCGAGCAAGCGCTGACGGTTGGACTGATCGATGGGCTGAACGACGTAGACTCACTGGTTCGAACATTGGGCGGCGAGAAGGCGGTGGCGCGGCGCTTCGCACCAAAGCGGCGCGGCCTGTTGCGTGCACTGCCAAGACTGATGATCGATGCGTTGTTGGAAGCCGTCGAACAATGGCGATGGTAGGAAATGGCGACGGTAGAAATGGTAGCAATCGTGCCGTCGCATATGGCCGCCCGGTAACGCGGAACAATACGCGTATGGCCACCCTACTGGACAATCGCAGGCATTCGGCCTTGAATCCCGCGTGATGCCCACAACGCGCAGGAAGGCGGTCGTTGCCATGCAAAACGACGAAAGGACGAACCGGCCGGGCACGCGCTCGCCGCGGAGCGGCGCGCGCGGGGACGACACGTCCGCGAGGCGCCCGCCGCGCGGGGAGGGCCGCGAGGGCTACGTGCGCACCACGCGCGGCGTCCGTATCTCGGTGCGCTCCTATTACCTCGAGGACCAATCGCACCCCGACGACAATCATTACGTCTGGGCCTATCGCGTGAAGATCGAGAACAACGGGCGTGAAACGGTCCAGCTTCTGCGCCGTACCTGGCAGATCACCGATGCGCGCGGCCGCACGCAGCACGTGCACGGTGCCGGCGTGGTGGGGGAGCAACCTGTGCTGGAACCCGGCGAAAGTTTCGAATACACGTCCGGCACACCGCTCGATACGCCATCGGGCTTCATGGTCGGTGCCTATCACATGGTAATTCCGTCATCCGGCGAGAATTTCGACGCCTCTATTCCGGCCTTCAGCCTGGACAGCCCGCATCAGGGCGGTAGGGTGCACTAGGCAGGTCGAGCCCACCTGGTTGTGATGCCGGCCCGAATGCCAATGTTCGACAGGCGGCCCCCGCATGTGTGGCCCATAGCGCGCCGTTTTCCGTGCGGCGTGCCGAAAACGATTGGAGGAACCAGGCGATGAACGTCGCCACGCCGAAGCCCAGCTACACGCACACCGAAGCAGCCTCGGCCGTCGAACGGCCGTCGCGCGAAGAAGCCGAGGAAGCCGTCCGCACCCTGCTGCGCTGGGCTGGCGATGACCCGACACGCGAAGGATTGCGCGGCACGCCGGATCGCGTCGTGCGGTCCTACGAAGAGTTCTTCGCCGGCTACGCGGTTGACCCTGTCGCATTGCTCGCACGCACCTTCGAGGAAACCGACGGCTACGACGAAATCGTCCTGCTGCGCGACATCAGGCTGGAAAGCTATTGCGAGCATCACATGGTGCCGATCATCGGCCGTGCCCACGTCGCCTACCTGCCGCATCGCCGCGTGGTAGGCATCAGCAAGCTCGCACGCCTGGTGGAGGCCTATGCCAAGCGCTTGCAGATCCAGGAAAAGATGACCGCACAGATCGCCAATACCATCCAGGACGTATTGGAGCCGCGCGGCGTTGCCGTGGTGATCGAGGCCGCGCATCAATGCATGACCACGCGCGGCGTGCACAAGCCCGGCGTGACGATGGTCACCAGCCGCATGTTGGGCGCATTCCGCGAGGACCCGAGCACGCGCCGCGAGTTGCTCGCCATGATCGGCAATCGCGGCACGGCAATAACGGGGGACTAACCAACACCGGTCATTGCCGGGCTTGACCCGGCCATCCACGCACGATCGATCGGGCACGCCTCCCTTGATGCAGCTCGATCGGCCTTGCGACGATGGTTGGGTCGGGCCGGGCCGGGACGCATAGCACTGGCACCGCAACGTGCATGCCGAGGAACCGTGCATGTCCAAGACCCGACTGCTGGAAATGCTCCGCGCCGCCCGCGTGGTACCCGTGGTGCGCACCCACACCACGCAGCATGCCGCGACCGTGGTGCAGTGGCTGCGTGATGCAGGCCTGACCATTTTCGAAATCACCATGACGGTGCCCGACGCGCCGGCCCTGATACGGGAACTGGCATCCGACCCGAACCTGCTGGTCGGCGCCGGCACCGTGCCACACACGCGCGCGGCCGAAGCCTGCCTCGCCGCAGGGGCGCGTTTCATCGTCGCGCCCTGGGTTGATGCAACCTTGGCCGCGCCCTGCACGGCGGCCGGTGCCGTGCTGATGCTCGGCGCGCTCACGCCCACCGAGGTGCGCGCCGCGCGCGCAGCCGGTGCCGACGTGGTCAAGATATTTCCCGCGTCGTCAGCCGGCGGCCCGCCGCACATCCGCGCACTGGCGAGCGTATTCCCGGATGTGGCGTTCTGTCCCACCGGCGGCGTCGGGCCGGGCGATGTCGGCAGCTATCTGGCGGCAGGCGCGGCGTTCGTCGGCATCGGCGGTGCGCTGGTGGATGAAAAGCGGGTCGCGGCAGGCGATCGCGCGGCGATCGAAGCCGCCGCGCGGCAGGTGCTGGGCTGAAGTTCGGCCACTGCACCGTTTCGTCCCGTACCAATCATCGAATCCCTTGCCAATCATTTCGCCCACACGCGTCCTCACCAGACATGGACATAAGGGGCATGCCGCGCGAGGACCGCACCGGGGCAAAGCTCCGTCATCGGGGCTGGGTGCCGGTCGCAGAAAAATTGCCATGGCATGTTTCGGGGCGATCCGGCAGCCTGTCTCCCGTCGCCGGGCCTGAATCCATGACCGAACACGATCCGATCAATCCGCCAGTACGGGTGGAGGTGACAGCACAGTTTTTGGCCGACGCGCGGGCGCGGCAACGCGCCTATGAGGAGCGCCGCAAGCTGTGGACGGCCCCCTTCCATCCATCCCAGCCGCGTGCGCGCGCCGCGGCGCGGTCACGAGCGCGTGGGGCAATCCATGATCCACGGCAAGGCCGGTTCGAGCTCTGATTGCTACGGCGACTGACGGCCGGGGATTGAGCACGCTTCCCACCGCGCAAGGGCCGTAGCCTGAAGGCCATCCTTGGATGCTTGACCACCGCCGCGCAGGGCGCGGTATGGTCGTGCAGGCCAGGTCGGAGAAGCGACCCTTCAGCCGAACAGAGAAACGGATATTCATCCCCGCGATCGTACGCCCACGAACAGCCGCACCTGTCCTGGCGCAGATCCTGTGGAGGCTCCAATGAGCGAGACAAAAGGCTTCGTCATTCCCGCGGGCGCCGGAAAGCATCACGCCTCGCCGACGCCGGGGCGTTTCTTCGACCTGAAGCTGCTCGGGTCCGAGACTGCGGACAGCATCATGATGTTCGAAGAGACTCTACCCCCCGGCACTGCCAGCCTCTATCACCTGCACCATGACAGCGATGAAGTCGCCTGGGTGCTCGCCGGCGAGATCACCTTCAGGATTGGCGAGACGATAACGACCGGTGGTCCCGGCACTTGCGCGTTTATGCCGCGCAACGTGGCGCATGCCTGGAAGAACACAGGCGGTGAAACCAGCCGCGTATTGTTCCTCTACACGCCAGCCGCGGCGGGCGGGTACATCGAGGCCATGGCTGACCGCTGTGCCGGCCCCATGACCGTCGCCGAGCGCGACGAATTCTGCGCTCGGTTCCGCTGGGAGGTCCTTGGCCCCAACCCACTGTGATGGTCGCCACCCGAGCCGCATCGCGTGATGACGGCCTTTATCGCGGCTGATGACGGCCGTTGATCGCGGCTATTGACCAACCGCTGCCTGGCACGGCTCCATCCGCCCCTATGACCAACTCCCGCGTCCTCCACCGCTCCGGCGGCCAGCCCCCCCTCGCCACGCGCGGCGAGGGCATCTACCTCCACACCGAAGACGGCCACGCCATTATCGACGCATCCGGCGGCGCCGCCGTCTCCTGCCTCGGCCACGGCAACCGCCGCATCGCCGAGGCGATCGGCCGCCAGGCCGCCGTCATGGCCTATGCCCATACCGGCACGTTCAGCAGCCAGCCCGCCGAGGATCTCGCCCACATCGTGTTGGACAACGAGCCCGGCGGTCTCTCGCATGCCTACTTCTGCTCTTCCGGCTCGGAAGGCACCGAGGCGTCGCTGAAGCTCGCACGCCAGTATTTCGTGGAAATCGGCCAATCCGAGCGCGTGCATTTCATCGCCCGCCGCCAGGGCTATCACGGCAACACGCTCGGCGCGCTCGCCGCCGGCGGCAACATGATGCGCCGCGCGCTGTACGAACCGATCCTGTCGCCCGCGTTCAGCCTCGTTTCCCCCTGCTTCGCCTACCGCTTCAAACAAACCAGCGAGACGGACGCACAATACGTCGAACGCCTCGCCAACGAACTGGAAGCCGAGTTCCAGCGCCTGGGCCCCCATACCGTCGCCGCAGTTCTGGCGGAAACGGTGGTCGGCGCCACCACAGGCTGCGTCACCGCATTGCCCGGCTATTTCCAGCGCATCCGCGCGATCTGCGACCGCCACGGTGCGCTGCTGATCCTCGACGAGGTGATGTGCGGCATGGGCCGCACCGGCACCATGCACGCCTGGGAGCAAGAGGGGATCGCCCCCGATTTGCAGGTGGTAGCGAAGGGCTTGGGCGGCGGTTACCAACCGATCGGCGGCGTCCTGATCGGGCGCAAGATCGTGGCGGCCATCAACGCCGGCTCCGGCGGCTTCATGCACGGCCACACCTACCAGGCGCACCCCGTCGCCTGCGCCGCTGCCCTGGAAGTGCAGCGCATCATTCGCGGCGACAACCTGCTGGCCAATGTCCGCGCCATGGGCGCGCGCCTGGAAACCGCCCTGACAGAACGCTTCGGCAACCACCGCCATGTCGGCGACATCCGCGGCCGCGGCTTGTTCTGGGCACTGGAGTTCGTCACCGACCGTGCGACGAAGCAGGAATTCGACCCGGCGCTGAAGCTGAACGAACGGGTAAAGCGCGAGGCGCTGGCGCGCGGCGTCGCGATCTACCCGATGGGTGGCACGATCGACGGCAAGCGTGGCGATCACGTGGTGATCGCGCCGCCCTATATCGCGACGGCCAGCGATATCGATACGATCGTCGCGCGCCTGGGCGATGCGGTGGACGCGGCGGTCGGCGGGGCGGCGGCACGTTCGCCCTCATAGCAGGCAACGAATACCTGCAATGGCCGCCGGCCGGCCGGCGGACACCCCGTGATGGACATCGGCGGCACACCGAAACGCGAGCTATCGCGGCATGGTTTGCCGCGGATGCCACGACAAGACGGAAGCCGACCGTGCGGTGAAGCGGCAGTGGACAGGCAACAACACGGACGACACAAAACGCATATGCTGAAGTGCGAAGCAATAAACCGTGGTCGAATCAATGTCCAGGTTTGGCATACGCGGAGTCGAACATGTCAAGTACGATGTCGACCACGCAGCGGTCCACCAAAGCCACACGCACGGCTCTTGCCCGGCCAACCGCTTTATTGCATAATCGAACATGATGGTTTTTCGCATCCATCAAATGCGCTGATCCTGTATCGCCGGATGTCGCAGCCCAGGAAGGGGACCAATGACGGCTATCGCCAGGCTACACGCGCCGTCCCGTGCAGAACAATACGGACCGCGCCCGCGCGCGCCGTCACACGCCCTCACCATATCGTCGGCAGAGTAACAGCGCATGGACGCAACCGCTAATCTCGACACGCCAGAGTATGTCGCCTCCGCCGCAGACGCCTCGTCTCCCGCTCCCGTTTCGGCCCCCTCCATCTCGCAGCCAACCGAGTCGAACCCGCCCGACGCAGCATCAGCCGCCACCGCAAAGGCCGACCCCGACGCCAAGAAGGCGCCCTACCCCCCGCCCGCATCGCAACCCACGCAGGACGGCCCAAGCGGCATCCGTTTCGATTTCAACCACGGCGCCCGGGTCCTGTTGCCCAACCGCACCCAGGGCAAATGGCGTGTCCGCCTCCGCGATCTCGACACCGGCAACATCCTGTTCCAGAGCGAGAACCAGGGCGCCATCGTCTCCTCCGCCAAGCGCTACTACGTCCGCATCGGCATCGACGTCTGGGAGGTCGACGACGCCGGCACCGCCACCTCGGTTTTCGCCCACGAATACGACGCCAGGGACCGCGAGGTCCTGATCCAGCTCCCCGTCGGCACCATCGGCGACACCGTCGGCTGGTTCCCCTACGTCGCCCGCTTCGCCCACCTCCACGGCGCGCGCGTCATCTGCGCCATGTCCGGCCTTCTCATACCGCTGTTTCGCGACGCCTACCCGGACCTGCGCCTGGTCACTCACGAGGAACTCGAGTCGGAGAAAATCCCCGAGCAAGTTTACGCCACCTACTCCGTCGGTCTGTTCTTTACCGACAAGGACTACATCCACCAGCCCACCGACTTCCGCCATGTCGGGCTGCATCGCACCGCCGGCTACATCCTGGGCGTCGATCCGAAGGAAGAACCACCGCGCCTCACCATCCCGGACGATACGCGCCCGATCGAACAACCCTATGTCTGCATCGCGACACAAAGTTCCACCCAGTGCAAATACTGGAACAATCCGCGCGGCTGGCACGATCTGGTGCGCTTCCTGAAGGACAGCGGCTTTCGCGTCATCTGCATCGACCAGAAGCAGGTGCACGGCACCGGCATCGTCTGGAACCACATCCCTCACGGCGTGGAGGACGAAACCGGCGATCGCCCGCTGGCGGAACGCGCCCGCTGGCTGAAGCACGCGGCGTTCTTCGTCGGACTGAGCAGTGGCCTCTCCTGGCTGGCCTGGGCGGCCGGCACGCCCGTCGTGATGATCAGCGGCTTCACCCACGCCAACAACGAATTCGAAACGCCGTACCGCATCATCAACTGGCACGCCTGCAACAGTTGCTGGAACGACGTCCGGCTGCAGTTCGATCACAAGGACTTCCTGTGGTGCCCGCGCCACGCGAACACGCCGCGGCAATTCGAATGCACCCGGCTGATCACGCCAGAGCATGTCATCGCGACGATCCGGCGCATTCCCGCCTTCACGCAACACGCCGTGATCACGCCTGAAACCGCCCCAGCGAAAACCTCCCACTGAGAGAACGTGACCGATGACCGACTACACGGTTAGTTACGGCCAGGTCAGCTCCGGCGTCACGTTGCAGAGTGGCGATGTGATGTCGGTCACGTCCGGCGGCCTCGCCAGCGACACGACGGTCAACAGCGGTGGCACCGAGTTCGTATTCTCCGGCGGCTCCGCCAACGAAAGCATCCTGTCCACCGGCGGCGTGCTGGTGGTGCTGCCCGGTGGCTCCACCTTCGATACGGTATCGTCCGGCGGCAGCGCGGTCTCCACCGGCGTGGTGGTGTTCTCGCAAGGTCTGGGCGTGACCGATCTCGCCCCCACGGTCAACGACCTTCCCATCGGCAGCGGCACAACGGAATACGTGCTCAGCGGCGGCAGTGCCGTCAGTTCCACCGTCAGCGGCGGCGTCGTCGACGTGTATTCGTCGGGCACCGTCAGCTTCACGACGGTGAGCCTGGGCGGCGTCGAAAACGTGCTGGGCGGTACCGCGTCCGACACCACCGTCACTTATGGCGGCTATCAGAACGTGCGGTCCGGCGGCGTCACCAGCGACACCGTCGCGATGAGCGGCGGCGTGAGCGGCGGCGCAGAGTTCGTCTTCTCCGGCGGCATCGCCATCGGCACCACGCTGATGTTCAACGGCTTCCAGATTCTCAGCGGCGGCACCGCCAGCTTTACCGTGGTGAGCGAAGGCTCGGAGGTCGATTCCTCCGGCGGGCACAGCATCAGTGCCACGCTCTACAATGCCGGGTACGAAACCGAATACGCCGGCGGCACGGCGATCGACGCCACGCTGAGCAGTGGCAGCGTCGACACCGTGTATTCCGGTGGCGTAACCAGCTTCACCACGGTCAGCAGCGGCGCCGGGGAATACATCAATGGCGGCGGCACGGCGTCAGGCACCACGGTGCGCAGCGGCGCCAGCGAGTACATCTTCTCCCGCGGCGTAGCCAGCGATACGACGATCAGCAGCGGCGGCTTTCAAGCCGTCTCCTACGGAGGCTCCGCCGTCAGCACGACGGTCAGCTCCGGCGGCTTCGAGGTGATCTCCCACGGCGGTAACGCGATCGACACCACGGTCGATACCGGCGGATGGCTGGTCGTGTTGCCCGGCGGGTCGGCCATCGGCACGACAGGTCCCGGCATGGCTGTCTCCACCGGGGTCGTGCTGGATCAGCCTGGCGTCGGGATCACCTCCTTCACCGCCGCTGTCAGTACATCGGTCAGCGCCGGCGGCGTGGAATACGTCCTGACGGGCGGAACCACCACGGGCACGACCGTAGCCGGTGGCGGCACCGAGGCTGTCTATTCCGGCGGCGTGGACAGCTTCACGTCAGTCGGCAGCGGCGGCCAGGAGCTTGTCTCCTCTGGCGGCGTCGCCAGCTTCACAACGGTCAGCAGTGGCGGCTATCAGACGATCTCCGACGGCGGCGTCGCCAGCGACACGATCGTCAGCAGTGGCGGCTTGCAGGCGATCTCCGACGGTGGCAGCGCGATCGACGCGACGATCAGCAACGGCGGCTTCCAGACGATATCCTGCGGCGGCTCCGCGATCTCCACGACAGTCAGCGGCGGCGGCTACCAGACGATCTCCTATGGCGGCGTCGCGGCCTATACGGCGATCAGCGACGGCGGCTACCAGACAATCTCCTATGGCGGCAGCGCGGCCCACATCACGATCAGCGACGGCGGCTACCAGACAATCTCCGACGGCGGGTCCGCGATCTACACGTCGATCAGCGGCGGCTACCAGACGATCTCTGGCGGCGGCCTCGCGTTATACACGACGATCAGCGGGGGCGGCTCCCAGACGATCTCCGACGGCGGGTCCGCGTTCTACACGACGCTCAACGACGGCGGATACCAGGCGATCTCCTACGGCGGCCGCGCCGTCTACACGACGATCAGCTCCAGCGGCGACCAGACGATCTCCGACGGCGGATCGGCGATCTACACAACGGTCAGCGACGGCGGCCATCAGACGATCTCCGACGCCGGGTCCGCGCTCTACACGACGGTCAGCGATGGCGGCTCCCAGGTGATCTCCGACGGCGGGTCCGCAGTCGGCACGACGGTCGGCAACGGCGGTTACCAGACGATCTCCGACGGCGGCGCCGCGGTTTACACCACGGTCAGCGGCGGCGGCGCCCAGGTGATCTCCGGCGGCGGCACGGCGACTTTCACCACGATCGACCGCGGTGGCTATCAGACCATCTCCAACACCGGCTACGCCTACAGCACGACGGTCGGTAGCGGCGGCTTCCAGGTGATCTCCGCCGGCGGCAGCGCGCTGGATACGACGGTCAGCAGCGGCGGCTTTCAGGTGATCTCCGCCGGTGGCGTCGCCAGCTTCACCACCGTCGGGAGCGGCGGCAAGGAAGTGATCTCCCCCTCCGGCGTGGCCAGCGACACGATGGTCGGCGCCGGCGGCGAGGAGGTGATCTCCTCGTTCGGCACGGCCAGCTACACGACGGTTTCCAGCGGCGGCGCTCAATTCGTCGGCAGCGGCGGCTACGCATTCAGCACCACCGTGGACAACGGCGGATTCATTCTGATTTCCGGCAGCGGCGTCACCTATGGCGCTTCGCTCGCGAGCGGCGCCATCGAATTCGTCGTCTCCGGCGGTGGAGCCTCCGATACCATCATCAGCAGCGGTGCATGGCTCGACGTCCTGGCGGGCGGCTCCGCCTTCGGCACCCTGTCGTCCGGCGGGACCGTCGATTCCGCCGGCATTGTGCTGTCGGCACCAGGTTCCGCGATCACCACATACGGTTCGTCGTCCAGCGACCTCACCGTCGTCAGCGGCGCGACCCTGTACGTGCTGGGCGGCGGGTCCGCGGTCAGCACGACGGTGCAGTCCGGCGGTTTGCTCAACGTTTTCGCTGGCGGCACCGTCAGCGACACGACCGTCAGCGGCGGCGGCTTCGAGGCCGTATCGCATGGATCGGCCGTCTCCACCACGCTGCTGTCCGGCGGCTCGGAAACCGTGTCGCGCGGCGGATCGGCGATCTCCACCACCGTCAGCGCCGGCGGCTTCGAGGTGATCTCCTCCGGCGGCGTGGCCAGTTTCACCACCCTCAGCGGCGGCGCCTCCCAGACGATCTTCCGTGGCGGCGCCGCGAGCGACACCACGATCGACAGCGGCGGCGACCAGACGATCTCCCGCGGTGGCGTCGCAAGCAACACAACGGTCTCCGGCGGCGGCTATGAGGCCATCCTCACCGGCGGTTCCGCGGTCAGCGCGTCGATCGACAACAGCGGCGCCGCGTTCGTCTTCTCCGGCGGCGTTGCGCGCGACACCACGGTCAGCACCGGGGGGCTGCTGGTGGTGCTGCCGGGCGGGTCGGCCATCGGCACGCTGGGCGAGGTTGTCTCTACCGGCGTTGTCGTAGCGCAAGCCGGCGCCGGCGCTACCTGGTACCCAACCGTCGCAGTCGGCGTGACCGTCAGTACCGGCGGCGCCGAATACGTCCTGTCCAGCGGCACAGCCGGCGCCACCACGATCGAGGGCAGCGGGACCCAAATCATCTATTGCGGCGGATCCGCGGTCGGGACCGTGATCAACGGCCTGAATGCCGGGCAGATCGTTTCGTTTGGCGGCGTCGCGATCGGCACCAGCGACACCGGCTTTCAGGTGGTCTCCTTCGGCGGGTCCGCGGTCAGTACAACGATCGGCGGCGGCGGCTCCATCTTCAACGCCGGTGGCTACCAGCTCGTCTCCGGCGGCGTTGCCAGCGATACGACGCTTGCAACAGGTGGCCTTCAGTTCGTCTCCGGCGGTGGCTCCGCCGTCAGCACGACGATCGAGAGCGGCGGCGGCCAGTTCGTCACCAACGGTGTCGCATCGAACACAACGGTGGAGCGCGGCGGCTATCAGGGGATCTCCGCCGCCGTAGCGGCCGGCACGACGATCGACAGCGGCGGTCACCAGTATCTCTCCAGCGCCCTCGCGTCGGATACGACAATCGACAGCGGCGGCTCCCAGTACGTCGGCTACAGCGCGACCGCGACCAGCACCACGATCCAAGGCGGCGGCTACCAGTACATCTCCCGCGGCGTCGCGACCGACACGACGATCGACAGCAGCGGCTACGAGCACGTTGGCTACAGCGGGTCCACGATCAGCACCACGATCGAAGGCGGCGGCTACCAGTACATCTCCGGCGGCGCCGCGACGGACACGACGATCGGCAGCGGCGGCTCCCAGACGATCTACGAACGCGGCGTTGCCAGCGACACGACCATCAGCAGCGGCGGCTTCGAGGTGGTCTCGTACGGCGGCAGCGCGATCGCCACGACGGTCGGCAGCGGCGGCCTCGAGATGGTGACGTACGATGGCTCTGCGTTCGGCACCACGGTCGACGCCGGCGGATGGCTGGTCGTGTTGCCCGACGCCGACGTGCAGGGAACGACAGACTTCGGCTCGGTTGTCTCGACCGGAGTCCTGCTGGATCAGCCTGGCGCCGGGATCACCGCCTCGGCCAGCACCCTCGGAATTTCGGTCGGCGCGGGTGGGGCAGAATTTGTCCTGCCGAGCGGAACCACCACGTCCACAACCGTCGGCAGCGGCGGCACCGAGTATATCTTCTCTGGCGGCGTGGCGAGCTTCACGACGGTCAGCAGCGGCGGCTTCGAGTTGCTCTCCTCCGGCGGCAGCGCGATCGGCACAGCGGTCGGCAGCGGCGGGTACGAAGTGGTCTCGTACGGCGGCACAGCGCTCTCTACGACGGTCAGCAACCGCGGCTTCGAAGTGGTCTCGTACGGCGGCACCGCGCTCTCCACGACGGTCAGCAGCGGCGGGTTTCAGGTGATCTCCGCCGATGGCGCCGCGAACGCCACGACAGTTGCCAGCGGCGGCGAGCAAGTGGTCTCCCGCTACGGCGTCATCAGCAACACGATGCTCGGCAGCGGCGGTGTTCTGGCTGTCAACTCGGATGGCACGGCGTCCTTCACGACGATCAGCAGCGGCGGCTTCGCGGTGGTGTCCGCCTACGGCAACGTAAGCGCCACGACGGTAAGCAGCGGCGGATGGCTGGTCGTGCTGCCCAACGGTTCGGCCACCAACACGACGGGTCCCGGCGCGGTCGTCTCGACCGGCGTCGTGCTGGATCCGCCCGGCATCGGCACATCCTCCGCCACCGCGGTCGTCAATGCATCAGTCGGCTCGGACGGCACGGAATACGTGCTCTCCGGCGGAACCACCACGTCCACCACCGTTACCAGCAGCGGCACCGAGGCCATCTTCTCCGGCGGCGTGGCCAGCTTCACGACCGTCAGCATCGGCGGCGAGGAGCTTATCTACAGCGGTGGCGTGGCGAGCGGCACGACGGTCAGCTCCGGCGGCGCGCAGACGATCTCCTCCGGCGGCAGCGCGCTCGTCACGACGGTCAGCGCCGGCGGCTTCGAGGTGATCTCTTACGGCGGCAGCGCGGTCAGCACGACGATCGACAGCGGCGGCGACCAGGTTGTCTCCAACGGCGGGTCCGCGATCAGCACCACGGTCAGCGGCGGCGGCTTCGAGGCCGTCTCCGGCGGTGGGTCCGCGATCAGCACCACGGTCAGCAGCGGCGGCTTCGAGGCCGTCTCCGCCGGCGGCGAGGCGACCGGCACAACGGTCAGCAGCGGCGGCTTCGAGGTCGTCTCCGCCTACGGTGACGTGAGCGCCACAACGGTCGGCACCGGCGGATGGCTGGTCGTGCTGCCCGGCGGGGCGGCCACCGGCACGACAGGCCCCGGCACAGTCGTCTCGACCGGGGTCGTGCTGGATCAGCCTGGCGTCGGGATCACCTCCTTCACCACGGCCGCCGTCAGCACATCGATCAGCGCCGGCGGCACGGAATACGTCCTGTCGAGCGGCACCACCACGGCCACGTCGGTCGGCAGCGGCGGCACCGAGGCCGTGTTCTACGGGGGCGTGGCCAGCGTCACGGCAGTGAGCGGCGGCGGCCAGGATATTGTCTTCTCTGGCGGCCTGGCCAGCTTCACGACGGTCACCGGCGGCGGCGATGAGGTGATTTCCTCCTACGGCAGCACGAGCGGCACGTCAGTCGGCAGCGGCGGCTATCAGGCGATCTCCGCCTACGGCAGCGCGACCGCCACGACGGTCGGTGGCGGCGGCGTCCAGGCGATATCGGCCTACGGCGGCGCGGACCACACGACAGTGAGCAATGGCGGCTTCGAAGTCGTCTCCAGCACATACGCCACGGTCAGCAATACCGACCTGATGTCCGGCGGCACGATCGACATCGCCTGGCTCGCGTTCAGCAGCGGCGGCACGGCCAACATCAATAGCGGTGACACACTGACAGTCACTGTCGGGGGCAAGACCTACACGCAGCAGCTTACCGGCAACGATACCGGCCTTTACCCGCACCTTTCGTCGGGCACCTACGGCGGCACCGACGTTACGCTGAACGACACGCTGTGCTTCTGCCCCGACACGCTGATCGCGACGCCAACCGGCGAGAAGAAAGTGCAGGACCTCGCCGTGGCTGACCTGGTCATGACGCTGAGCGGCGAAGCGCGCCCGATCGTCTGGATCGGCTCGGGCGCCATATTGGCAACGCGCGGCCATCGCAGCGCGGCGACTCCGGTCATCGTGCGCAAAGGCGCGCTGGCCGACAAAGTTCCGTACTACGACCTGCGCGTCACCAAGGGCCACTCCTTGTTCCTCGACGGTGCGCTGATCCCGGTCGAATTCCTGGTCAACTACCGCTCGATCTACTGGGACGACCGTGCCCGCGAAGTACAGCTCTATCATATCGAGTTGGAAACCCACGACGTGCTGATCGCCAACGGCGCGCCGGCCGAAAGCTACCGCGACGACGGCAACCGCTGGTTGTTCCGCAACGCCAACACCGCCTGGGACCAGCCGCCGAAGCCACCCTGCGCTCCGGTGCTGACCGGCGGAGCGTTGGTGGACACAGTATGGCGTCGCCTGTTGGACCGCGCCGGCCCCCGCCCCGGCATGCCGCTGACCGCGGACCCCGACCTCCATCTCCTGGTTGACGGCCAGCGTGTCGATGCGATGGCCGAACACAGCGACATGTATGTGTTCGGCCTGCCCACGCCGCCGCGCAGCGTGCGGATTTGCTCCCGCTCTGCCGTGCCTCTGGAACTCGGGATCGCGCGCGACAACCGCGAGCTCGGTGTCGCGGTGCGGCTCATCGCGATAACACAGCCCGGCAGCCAACGTGCCATCGAAGCGAATGCGCCCGAGCTGTGCGAAGGCTATCATGCGTTCGAGCCCGACAACGGCATTCGTTGGACCAACGGCAACGCCGCCGTCCCGCCGGACCTGTTTGCCGGCGTCACCGGCCCCTGCATGCTGCTGCTGCATCTCGGCGGCGCAACGCATTATCTCGATGCCGGCACGGACGTAAGAGTTGCTTGATAATCGGCGGCCGTCACTATAATCCTTCTGCACGATGCGGGTTTGTACCGCCGAGGGGGAGACCAGTGACGGCCATTGCCAAACGGATCGCGGCGTGCCGTGACGAACGGCACGGGGTCGGCTGCGGCCCGGCCCGGGTCGGATTACCGACAAAGTAACGGCATATGCCAGGAATCGCGAGGTTCGACGCGCCGAACCCCTGCGCGTGGCGCCCCGAACCCCTGCGCGTGGCGCCCCTTTGGATATTGGACGACGCCTCGTGCTGCGCAGCCCCGCCTGGCGTGTGGGCCGCAGGAACGCCCGTGGCGATGATGAGCGCCACCATTCTTGCGATCAATCAGATCGATGCATCCTGTGGCGCAGTGAGCGCGAGTATCCGCAACGACAGATCGGGTCATTCAAAACTTCGACCCGCACCGGCTGCGCCACGCGGGCGCGCCACAGCGGTTCAAATGCCCGCGACCGATCACCTGCGCATATCACCGCGACGATCCGGCGCATTCCTGCCTCCGCCGGATACGCCGTGCTCACGCCTCAAGCCGACCTACCGACGATCTCGCGCAAGCAGAGGTAACCCATGACCGATTATTCAGTCAGCTCCGGATCTACCAGCAGCGGGATCACGCTGTCGGGCGGCGATGTCATGACCGTCTACAACGGCGGCATCGCAACCAGCACGACGATCAGCAACGGCGGCTCCCAGACGATCTCCTCCGGCGGCTCGGCGACCTCCACGATGGTCTCGAACGGCGGCTCTCAAACAGTCTCCGCCAATGGCTCCGCCACCGACACCACGGTCTACAGCGGTGGCTACCAGGCGATCTACGACGCCGGCGACGCGATCGACACGATCGTCAGCGGCGGCTCCCAGGTGATCCTCGAACTCGGCTCCGCGGTCTCCACGACGGTTGACAGCGGCGGCTCCCAGGCAATCTCCACCGGAGGCTTCGCGAGCAATACCACGATCGACGCCAGCGGCTCTCAGGTCGTCCACCGCGGCGCCACCGCGAGCGGCACGACGATCAGCAATGGCGGCACCGAGATGGTCCGCGGCATCGCGGACGTCACCACCATCAGCAGCGGCGGCTTTCAGACCATCTCCGCCGGCCACGCCATCAGCACGACGATCCTCAGCGGCGGCAGCGAGACCGTCGACTCTGGCGGCATCGCGCAAGTCACGACGATCAGCAACGGCGGCGTGCAGGCCATCAGTTCGGGCGGCGTGGCGAACCCCACGACGATCAGCAATGGCGGCACCCAGTACGTCTACTCCAGTGGCCTGGCGAGCGACACGACGGTCAGCAACGGCGGTGTCGAGTTCGTGTATTCAGGCGGCTCTGCCACCAGCACGACAGTCAGCAGCGGCGGCTACGAAGTCATCTCCAGCATGAATGCCGTCGTGAGCGATACGGCCCTGATAGCGGGCGGCACCATCGACATTACCTGGCTGACTTCCAACGCCGACGAAACGGCCAACATCAACAACGGCACGCTCACGGTCAGCGGCGGCGGCCAATCATACACGCAGCAGCTTGCCGGCACGTACAATGAACTTTTCCTGAACCTGACGTCGGGCACCTACGGCGGCACCGATGTTACGCTGTATTCGGTATGCTTCTGCCCCGGCACGCTGATCGCGACACCTGCAGGCGAGAAGCGAGTCCAGGACCTTGCCGTCGGCGACCTGGTCATGACGCTGCGCGGCGAAGCGCGCCCGATCACCTGGATCGGCACCGGCGAGGTATTGGCGACGCGCGGCCGGCGCACCGCGGCCACCCCCGTCATCGTGCGCAGAGGCGCGCTGGCCGACAACGTTCCTCACCACGACCTGCACGTCACCAAGGGCCATTCCCTGTTCCTCGATGGTGCGCTGATCCCGATCGAATTCCTGGTCAACAACCGTTCGATCTACTGGGACGACCGGGCGCAGGAAGTGCGGCTCTACCATATCGAACTGCAAACCCACGACGTGCTGATCGCCAACGGCGCCCCGGCCGAAAGCTACCGCGACGACGGCAACCGCTGGCTGTTCCGTAATGCGAACGAAACCTCCGGCCGGCCAGCGCAGCAACCCTGCGCCCCGGTGCTGACCGGCGGCGAGTTGGTGGATGCGGTCTGGCGGCGTCTGCTGGATCGGGCCGGGCCTCGCGACAGCGTGCCGCTGACCGGCAATCCCGATCTCCATCTTCAGGTTGACGGCAAGCGCATCGATCCGATGGAGCGGCGCGACACCATGTATGCCTTCCGTTTGCGCACGCGCCCGCACAGCATACGAATTTGCTCCCGCTCCGCCGTGCCCCAGGAACTGGGGACGGCGCGCGACAACCGGGAAATCGGTGTGGCGGTCCGGCGCATCATTGTCGCGCAGCCCAGAAGCCAACGCACTGTCACGGCGAATGCAGCCTCGCTGACCGAAGGCTACCATGCTTTCGAGCCGGACAACGGCATCCGCTGGACCAACGGCGACGCCGTCGTCCCGGCGGACCTGTTTGCCGACGTGACCGGCCCCTGCACCCTGGTGCTGCATCTCGGTGGCGGGACGGACTATCTCGACAACGGCGGGAACGTGAAGGTTGCCTGATCTGCCGCGACCCGCCCGCTGTCATTGCGAGTGACGCGCAGCATTCTCCACCGAGAGAACGCGTCACCCGCATCGGTCTAGGATCGCAACACCAGCACTGCGTAGGCGGCGCAGCTCCGGGGCAGACCATTGCGGATGCTCCGGCGGTCAGCCCAGTCGAGGCCGGCATCAGCAAGTCAGCCGTGTCTGAAGCACGCGCCGGCCAGGTTGCCGCGCTTCACGGTTCGGGCAGCCGGCCTAACCGTTGAGCGCCGACCGCGCCGGCCGGTCCTTTGTCCCGGTCCGGCGCGGCCTCCGCCAGGCCACGTCTTGCAGCGCCGCCGCTCAGTGCGTCTTGTCGCGACGCCGGCGCCGGGTCGCCGTCGCGGTCCCAACCAGCATGATGCCCGCGGCGGCCAGCAGTGTCAGCGAAGATGGTTCCGGCACCGGCGCGTAGACAGCGACACAGCCGCCGGAGCAGATTTTGTTGTTGGGGCCCGCGCCGAGCGGCACGAACACTTCTCCGGACACCGGATCCACCGCGACCGAATGCGCCCCTGTCGCGGTCGCCACGCTGCCCAGGAATGTATCGTTCATCCCATTGATGATCCCGAGCAATCCGGCAGCCGAGTCGGTCACAAAGAACATATTGTTGGCCGCATCGAATGCGACCTCATCCGAGCCGCTGAAGTCGAACGTCTTCAGCACCGCCCCGCCGTTGCCGTTCGCCGTCGGGTCGAACAAGATCGTCTGGGTGCCGGCGTTCGCGCAACCGATCAGCAACTGGTTGCCGTTCCCCTTCACCAATCCGGCGGGAGAGCAACTGGAGATGCCGAAGCTCGCGAGGTTGTAGATGTTGACCACCGCCCCGGTGAGGGGATTGATCTCGGCGATGCCACCCGGACCGCTGGTGCCGATCTGCGGGATCGACACGTAGAACATATCATTGCTCGGCATCCACACGGATTGCTCGATGCCGCCCGTGGCATTGGGCGTGCCACCGGAGCCGTTCATGACAATCTGTTTCGTGACAGTATTTGTCGTGGCATTGATCAGATTGACATAGGGTGACGGCGTCGCCGCGTCGTTCGCGACGATTGCGACCTTGTCGGTCGGATCGTAAGCCATCTCGTCGGAGCGCTTGGTCGTCGAGACGGGGGTCGGCGGCATGCCGGTCGAGATCGACGGCGCCGCCGTGTAGGTGTTGCCGGTGAAGTTGTAGACGTGAACAGTACTGTCGCCGTTGCCGGCCCACAACTGACCGTTGGCAACCATGACGCCATCCGGCCCGGAGATGTCGGGGCTGGACTGCGCGCCGCTGAAGGTACCGGTGCCAACATGGGTGATGAAGCTGTTCGTGGCGGCCGAAAGCACATCGACCGCATTGTTCGAGCGATCCGACAGGTAGTAGGTCTGGGTGTTGCCGTCGAAATAGCTGATGTCGAACGCGGTCAACTCGCCGCCGGTGGTGTTCGCGGAACTGACCGGAATGCTGATGGTGGTGAGCAGGCTATAGGGAACCGCGAAAGCTGGCACGCTTCCAATCCCAATCGCCCCGGCACAGCCGATCGCGCAGCGCAACAGGCCGCGCCGCAGTCCCCGTAGCTTGTGCATACATTCCTCCCTTTGTCATGCCCCGAACCGCTTCGCCCCGTTAGCAGCCCCGCAGATACCGCATTCGTCAGGCTGTTCCGGCGCAATCTCGATGGCAATGGAAGCATAGGCAAATAATATGCCAAGCTATATTGCTGTGAAAAGCTTAGATATTTATGGTTTTGAACTGCAATAATGTAAATCTAACCTTACACGTGCCCGCTATCATAACGATAACCGCGCCACAGACTGTCTGCCAAAAAATGGGACTCTACCGGGATATTCGAACGATACATTCAATTTCAGCGCCTCAACAACTTGTGATTCGGCGTCAATGGATCGCTGACCGGCGTGCAATTCAAGGGTTCCATGCGGCCCGGAACCACGAGCCACAACGGCTTGGTTCTGAATACGGGTCGTCAGTTTGATCTACATGTTTAGACGGCAAATGCGCGTTTTAGATCTGCTATCACGCGATGGTGAGCCTGTCGCACGGGCCTATGCTCTCACGGTGTAAATTCTTCCGACATACCTCGGGTCACCCGCCCGCCCACGCCTTGGTCGATTATATCGCTGTCTGGCATCCGCCGAGGCGTTGCCGGCCGAATCCTATCCTGATATGCGCCGCCGCTTCAATTTCGAAACCAGCATCCGGCCGCCTCGGTGAAACTCTATGTGCGCCCGGCGCAACTCTGTGCCCGCTGACTTGCTTTACCGCGCCTGCACCGCCCCCGCGTCCCGGCGCACCAGCTACGGCTCCCGCCATCGCGGACAGCGCCCGGCCAACACCACCCCGGCCAAAACCCCGGCGCAGCCAGCGATTTTCCACTTGGATCCTGACTAACGTTATGTTAATATGACTCACATCATGGACTCATTCGATCAAACCATCGAATCGCCCTTTCCCTTCACCGCGAACCCGGACAGTCCCCCGCCCCCCGACGTCCATCACTACCTCGCCTCCGAGCTCCGCAAGCGGCTCCTGCCCCTCCCCTGCAACCCCGACACGCCGGAGGCGCGCGGCGAACGCGAAGCCGCACTCATGGCCGTCGCGATGTCGCTCAACCCGGAGACCCACGCCGAGGCCGTCTGTGCCATCCGCTTCGTCGCGGCCGATGCCCACCAGGCCCAGGCGAGTGCCGAACTCGCCGAGTGGCGCAACGATCCATACTGGACCGGCAAGTTGCGCGCCCAGTCCAACAGCCTCGGGCGCGAGGCATCCGGCGCGCTCAATGCGCTGGCAAAGCTGCAACGCGACCGGCTGCGCATGACGGAAGCGCAGCGAGACGCGGCGAACGCCGCCGGACACAACATGCATCAGAACCTGATGGCCGCCTTGCAAGCCATGCCCCCGCCCCCGCCTCCGCCGGACCCGCGGCCGGCCGCCGCGGCCGAACCCCGCACCGCCCGCCGCGCCGCCGCCACGCCCGACCCGCTCGAGAAAACCGACGCCTACGCCGCCATGCGCAAGGTATTCGGCGTCCCCCTGATCATGCGTCCGCCCGCGCCCCTGCCCCCCTCCTTGCTCCATCTCGCCGACGCCCCCGCGCCCGACCCCGCTCTGTTCCAGGGGCCCCACGCCGCCCCCGGCTATGCCCCGTGGGAGCCGGGCTGCGAGACCCCCATGTGGTGGACGCTGCACGACGACAACCTGCTGGAAGAGCAGAAGCTGTTGTGGCGGGTATGGGACAAGGCCGACCGCTACTGCATCCTGATGCCGCAACGGGCGCAGGTCATTCGCCAGCATCGCGGCCTGCCGCCCGACTGGAAGTTCGAGGTACCCGACGACGACGTAATGTTCGTGCTGATGCACGACAACAGCTCGAATTTCACCTGGGCCGACAAATGGAAGCCGCACGTGCCGAAAAACACCGCCTCGACCGCCCCGG
>Ga0335072_10001191_pt1 | contig 43198 bp, 38 predicted proteins | sample Lox_Sample_21_FD_206725 | JGI IMG/M metagenome (GOLD analysis project Ga0335072, IMG submission 206725) | Soil microbial communities from Loxahatchee National Wildlife Refuge, Florida, United States - Lox_Sample_2.1 | ecosystem: Environmental > Terrestrial > Soil > Wetlands | place: USA... | reverse complement strand
GTTAATCAGTTTGCGGAAAAATGTATTCGGCACCGGGGGTCGGAGTTTTAGCTCCGACATAAATGCTTGGCAATCAATTGGGCTTCAGCCCCTGAGGAACTGCTTTTCGACTTTTTCCGCAGCCTGTTCAGCCTGTGCCCTTCATTGCCCTGCCTCTCAAACAATCGCGAATCCCTAACCTGCATTTCTCACAGTCGTGGACAAATCTCAACGTGTGCATGAAACCTGTCATCCTGAGCGAAGCGAAGGATCTCAACCGATCCACACTGCGCTCACCGCGAGCAAGCAAAAACTTTACGGTGAGATCCTTCACCCGCAAACCGCGCGCATGACAGCTTCCTGTCGGAGGTCGCGCACGGCGAGAAATGCGGACTAATTTCCTTGACAACCTATTACTATTGAGTTATAATGGCTTCTAGCTTACACGCTTTTCGCGGTTGGGGTGTCGCATGCAGGTTATCGTTCTCGTCAGAAATCCGGAGCAGTTCAATCTAAGTCCCTTCATTGCCGTACTTGCATAAAACGTCCCAGCAACTCCTTTAGAATCTGCACTTGCGCATCATTATGAAAACTCAACCACTTGCAACTCGTTTAGAATCCGCACTTACGAACCACCCCTCGACCTAACTCCTTTGTTCCTCACACTTACGCAAAAACCAACGTCTCTTTTTTCCTCTTAGTTTTCCCATTTTGGAATTGCCTGCCCTCCCGAGGCGCTGTGACCTTTTCTATAGCGCTGCGCGGATACCTGCCGCCAGCCGTTCCCACTTCCCCCGAAGCAAACCCGCTGTCATCCCGAGGTCACTTATCCTCGCGCCTCTCCTGTTCCCGGTGCGCCAAGCGGATCTCTCGCCGCTTGGCCGCTTCGTTCCATCGTCGCTTCTCTTCCGCCGTCTTCACGATCAGCGGCGGCACTGGCTTAGGCTTCCGGGTGTGCTCGTCGATGGCCACAAAAGTGACAAACGCAGACGTGGTGTGCTTCCTTTCCCCAGTCAAAATGTCCTCGGAATAGACCTCGACGCCAATCTCCAGCGAGGTATGAAACACCCGGTTCACGTGAGATTTCAGCAACACAATTTCACCCAGACTTACCGGATTCCGAAAATCGATGTAGTCCACCGAGGCCGTCACCATATAACTGTTGGCGTGCCGGCTCGCGGCCATCGCTGCCACAATATCTACCAGGTGCATCACGTGGCCACCCAGCAATTTCCCCAGCGCATTCGTCTGGGCGGGCAGCACCACTTCCGCCATCTCCGACGCCGACGCGCTCACCGGCTTGGCCTTCATCGGCTCTTCTCGAAACCTCCCTAATACGCCCTTCCCTGTTCGCGGCATTGCTCTCCTCTTTTCCTTGCGCTTTGGCTCCTGCGCTTTGGCTGTTTCCCATGTCACACGTATAATACGTCACCATGACCGAACAAACGAAAACTCGCCGCGAAAAATTGGAAGCCTTGTTGGCGCAAAATCCCAACGACGCGTTCACTCTGTATGGCTTGGCATTGGAGTACGTGAATGCCGGCGATTTTCCCACCGCCGAGTCGTATTTCCGCAGGCTGCTGGCGGCGAATCCCGATTACGTTCCCGGCTACCAGATGTATGCGCAAAATCTGGCGCAGCGCGATCGCGCCGAAGATGCGAAGGCGCTGCTTGCCCAAGGCATTCAAGCCGCCCTCCGCGCCGGCAATCAACACGCCCGCTCCGAGATGGAAGGCCTGCTGTCCGAACTCGGCTGACCTTCGCTTACCTGGTGGTTGAGTAACTAAAACGATTCGCCAGTAGGTACTGTCGCTAGCGACAGAGCCCGCCCATCGAGAAGAGCTGTAACTTTTTCTTGCAACGCTGTACAGATTGACAGTAGGCAAAGCCCGGATAGCCGGTAGGCTCGCGGCATGGCTACCAATCGGAGGTACATAAGTCTCGGGTTTCGGCCTCCCCCCAGGGAACGGGGGGCGCGGAGTTGATGGGCACATTCATGGGTGTGTAGTCTTGTCAGTTTCTCGTCCCCCGGTTTTTCGTCAGCAGTTCGCCGGTTTCCGCTCCGTATGCCAGTTCACGAGGAAGAAACGAGCGAGTGGAAAAGAATGCGGTCACAAAACCCAGTCATCCGTCAGTTGATGCCAACCGCTGATGACGGTCGCCCCGGGCGGCCAAATTCTGGCGATGCCTCCGACCACCACTGGTCCAAAGTGACGCAGATTGGCCTAGCCTGTTTTGTCCTCCTGTTAGGTTTTCTTAGTGGCAAGTTGGCAGGAACGCTGGAACTCCACGTACCGCGGCCTGTCTGGGCTCTGTGGCCCGGTTGCGCCATTCTGGTCAGCGTGCTGCTCTTGGTTCGTCGGGACCTGTGGGCGATTGTACTTCCCGCAGGACTGGCTGGTTTTGTGCTTTATGATTTAAGCGCCGGCCTCGGCCTCGGTTCTATTCTTGCGTTCATCTCAGTGGACACAGCGGAGGTGCTAACCGCCACGCTCGGCCTTGGCATTGCATTCAAGAGCGAACCGCAACTGGATAGTTTTCGGGGACTTGCGAAGTACTTCTTGTTTGCGGTCATCGCCGCACCTTTCGTAGCCGCAACGTTCGGGGCCACGTTAATCCACGGAGTTTACTGGAGGAGTTGGCGCATCATTTTTCTTTCGGAGGCGCTGGCCTTCTTGACTCTGCCACCGGCAATCCTGGGTTGGGCGGATGCCATACGCACGAGACGGGCAAAAGGTCGAAAATACTTTCGGGAAATCGCCATTCTTCTGGCGGGCGTGTTCGCCTTCGGTTACGTGATGGTGGTCATGTCAGGAAGGAGTATCACGCCGGCGTTGTTCTATGCTTTGGTGCCATTTCTGATCTGGTCGGCATTGCGCTTCGGCCAGTTTGGAGTGAGTACAGCGATCCTGGTTGTTGCCTGTCTCTCGATCTGGGGAGCGATCCAGGGCAGAGGACCATTCATGGGAGCGACTCGGCTTGATAGTGTCATATCTTTACAAGTTTTTCTGTTCTGTGCAGCCACGCCCTTTATGGTGCTGGCAGCCTTAGCAGAACAACATAAACATGCGGAAAAGAACCTGGAACAACTCAGCGGCCGTCTAATCAAAGCCCAAGAGGAAGAGCGAACCCGAATCGCGCGAGAGTTGCACGATGATCTGAGCCAGACCATGGCTCGGCTGTTGATCCGGCTGAATCGCTGTCAAACGGCGATGGAGGACGCGTCACCGCAATGCCGCGATGAGTTGGCAGGCATCACGGAGATCACCAGCGCCGTTTCGGCGAGCTTGCGGGATCTGTCCCACTTACTGCACCCCGCCACATTGACTACCTTGGGGCTGGTAACGTCAATTCGCGGATTCTGCCGGGAATTTTCAGAGCGTCACAATCTTGTCGTGAAGTTTACCTGCCGCGATATTCCAAGCGACACAGCAGAAGACGTGAACTTGTGCCTGTTCCGTGTAGTGCAAGAGAGCTTGCGGAACGTATTAAAGCACAGCGGTGCCCCAGAAGCGCACGTTGATTTGAGCGGGACGAGCAGTGGCATCGAACTGGTAATCGAAGACGCCGGAACGGGCTTCGACGTGAAATCCAATCAAGTGAGCACGGCATTGGGCCTAATTAGCATGAAGGAAAGAGTGCGACTCGTCGGTGGACATATCGCGGTGGAGTCCGAACCTTGGCACGGAACACGAATCCGGGTCGAAATCCCACTGGCCGGTATGGCTCCGGCCCGAGCTTGAATCACTGTGCGAAAAACTGCGGCGTTATCGACTTTTGTTGCTGTTAGAAGGACAATTCGAATCCGGCCATCGGGCCTTCCTGCGTCAGGTTCAGCCCAATGCGATTGTTACTGCTGTCGTTGTTGACGACCAAGCGGCTACCCAACTGATAGCCAACGTTCAGGGTGAGGTGTTTCACGACCGTGACGCCAAGGTCAGCATAGGCCGAGACGAAGTTTCCGTAGCCGAACAGATACATTCCGTAAACGTTCCCTTCGACGAACAAGCGAGGAGAATTGGTCAGGTACAAACGAAACTCGGGCCCAGCAACCGGAATGGGGGCAATCAAAGATCCGCTGGCGGACTCTGCCGTGGATCGCACGCCGCCAGTGCCTATAACCTGCGCAGCGGCCTTGATGGATGCGTGGGTGTCAAACACGTTCATCTGTACTGCCAGGCCAAGATGCCCGCGTCGCCGACGGATAACGTCATACTGATAGCCAAAAATATACAACGGTGAGGTCAAACTGGCCTGGATGGTTGCGCCGGCTTCGAAGGTTTGTCCTTGGAAGACGATGGTGCGATTGAGAACGGTTTGGTGGGACGAGTTAAACGGACCGCCACCGACATACAGATGATTCTTATGCGTGAACTTCCAGTCCAGTTTTCCGTATACCGTGGAATAGCTTCCGAAGGACAGATTCGTTTGTAAATCGATGGGCACAGTGTCGCTCGAGCCCTGCAGAGTTCCCGAAGGATAGGAGTAAATCCAAAAGCCATCGAGGCGAAGCTTGTAGGAGTCAAACTCATCCGTTTGAGCGGACGAACGCGGGATTACGACAACCGCACAAATCGCCACCGCGATCAACATCTTGAGACCACAGTTCAACAGCTTCCTTGCGCGGCTGTTTGTCATCATTCGGCACCGTGATCAATAGGAAGTCAAGCCCGGGTTAAACCGAAGGTACGAATAGTGGCCCGTAACGTCGAATTTATTACCTTCCTGGGCGTCCAGCACGCCAGTACATAACAGAATAACGGCGACCCCCAAAAGGAACCGACCTTTCATTTCAGATTCTCCTTGAAATATATTTCTCGATTCAGGAAAAATGCTCTCGAGCATTTCTGAGTCGCGGCTACTTCACCACGAGAGCGAAATTTCGCAACCTGTCACTGGCGACAGGTCTGCCGCAGTTAATCATTGATGGAGGGACGGGGAAAGAAACGTGCGCCCGGCCGATACTTCGTGGATGGCGCGCGAAAGATCGCTGGCCAGGTGGCGTTTTGTCACATACCCGCAAGCCCCTGCGGAAAAAGCTGCGGCAATATACTCCGCCTGTTCGTGAACCGACAGGAACAAAATCTTCGTACGGGAATGGAGATGGCGAAGACGCGAGGCGACTTGCAGACCGTTAAGCCCAGGCATGGTGATGTCCAGAACCAAAACGTCCGGATCAAGGCGAACGACTTCGCGGATCGCGTCCTCACCGTTCTCCGCCGCACCTACAATGTGGAACTCTTTGTTGAGCTCGTCGCGGAGATCTGACAGCATGGCACTATTGTCATCCGCCAGAAACACTTGTATGGTCGCCACCGTAGCCCCCTCGAGGGGCACCAAGCGAATCGCCCGGTCTCAACTGAGGATATGCGACGGAAACACCTTGCCAACTGTCGCAGATGACAGGCGCTGTGCATAACGGCTATCAATCGCAAAATCAGTGAGTTAGCTATACCGAAGAGATAATTCCGTGCTTTATGGCGTATTTCACGAGATCGGCGTTCTTGGAGGTTCCCAATTCCTCCATGATGCGGACCTTGTGAAACCGCACGGTGCGATAGGAAATCTTTAGCAGGTCGGAAATCTCGTGCAAGGTCCTGCCTTCGGCCAGCATCTGCAGCACTTCACGTTGCCGATCGGTCAGGTGTTGGGGCCGATCCACGGCCTTAGGGTCTCTTATGAAAATCTGGCTCATGGCCTCGCGTATTTCCGGGGCGACGTAGGACATTCCCCGCAGCGCGGCATGAATTGCCCGAAGCAATTGGGAAGACTGCGCATTTTTTAGCACGAATCCTGAGGCGCCAGCCTGCAGCGCTTCGCGAGCATATTCAACATTGTTGTTCATCGTGAGATAGATCAATTTCATATGTGGATTTTCCTGCTTCAACCGGCGCCCCGCATCGAGGCCATTCAGAGCCGGCATAGCTATGTCGACAAGCAAGACATCGGGCTGTAGCGTTTTGGCAACCGTCAGAAGATCGCGGCCGTTGTTGACACAGCCCACCACTTCATACTCCGGTTCCAGTAGTTCGCGCAGCAGATTACAAAACAGGGTATGGTCATCTGCCAAAAGTATTTTTATGCGTGCCATGTTTATGCTACTCCAGGGCAGTTTGCAGCCGTCATAACTTCAGTATTGGTGCTTAAGGGCACCCACACGTGAATGTGAGTTCCGCGATTCGGTTTAGAATCGATATGGATCGTACCGTGCAAAAGTTGGATTCTTTCCCGCATACTAATCAAACCCAGACCACCTTTGTTTTTCACTTTTGCCACCTCGAAACCCAACCCTTGGTCGCGGATTTCAAGTTGGATTCCGGACGCATGGCCTTCCATGTGCACTTGGAAGAAGCCATCGCCGCTATATTTGACGGAATTGTGCAGAGCTTCCTGAATCAGCCGGAAAAGCGCTAGCGATACTTCGCGGGGCAGCGAGTCGGGAATCGCCTCGTTGGTGAACTCGATGACGGCGCCACTCTGTTCGGAGAGTTCGCGGCAAAAGCTCCTTGTTGCTGCAACTAGACCCAGGTTATCAAGAATCGAGGGATGGAGTTCGTGCGATAGCGCCTGAACATCGCCGGTAAGTACGCAGCATTGCTGCCAAATTTGATTTAATTGCTCACCGATCTGGCGCTGCCCGGTGGCCCAAGCGTTGGCTGCTTTTTCAATTTTGAGCGACAGCATGGCCAGCCGCTGGCAAATGTCATCGTGCAATTCTCTCGCGATCTTGCCCAATTCTCGTTCCTGAGCGGCAATCAAGGATTGCAAAACCTCATCGGCCATCGTTTGTGCGGTCTCCTCGTTTGTGCAATCTCTTTTCTGGTCGCGCACCACGACTTCTTCCGGCATGTGTTCTGAGTAAAGACGGAACATCCCTCACCCCTTTGCCCGACCATTTGCAGACATTTGCGACTAACAAGAGAGGCGGAAAAAGCACCAATTTGTCGGTGAAATGACCCTTTGGCGGGGCAGCTCAGGAGCTGCCAATCAGGGTCTTCCCATGCTGAGTGTGCATCGGGGAAACTGCTATTGTGCCAAACTATAAAAAAAATAAACACCGACGGCTCGGGATTGGAAACGAGTTGCCCGAGCCGGGGTTCCGGATTAGACTTCCCCAGCGAGGGCAGGCTTTCAAACCAACCGCATGCGCGATACCTGTCCAGTCCAAGCCCTCAACCGTGCTCCCTAAGTCCACTCAAATGAAAGAATTGAACGACGAAGAATTGATGGGGCAGTTGCAAGCCGGCCAAGGCGATGCATTGGCTGTGCTATTTGATCGCTACCATCGTCTGGTCCTGAGTATCGCCCTGAAGATCGTGCGAGACCGGGGGGAAGCCGAAGACGTGATGCAGAACGTTTTTCTTGAGATTTTTCGGGCCGCGGCACAATTTAACCCTTCCAAAGGCAATACTAAGACGTGGATTCTTCAGTATGCGTACCATCGCTCCTTGAATCGAAGGCAGCACTTGGCGACGAGACACTTCTATCAGGAGACAGACGTCGAAGACCACCTCGAGACTCATCCTTCGGGGAACGGCTCGTTACTAGGCAAGTTCTCGTATCCCGAACTCGCGTACCTATTGCGGCAAGGGTTGGCTCGGCTGAACCGGCAGCAGCGTCGGGTACTCGAACTAGCCAGCTACGACGGGCTTTCCATGAGCGAAATCGCCGACAAGACCGGCGATTCGGTGTCGAATGTCCGGCACCACTATTACCGCGGTCTGAAAAAGTTGCGCACGGTGATTACCGGAGAAAAGTCCAGCGGCAAACGAGATGAGTGATCACGAACGCTTTGAAGAACTGGCTGCTTTGTCCCCCGGAGCGCTGTTGAGCGACCGGGAGCAGATGGAGTTGCGAGAACACACCAAACGGTGCCGAGATTGCCTGCGTGCGGCAGAAGAATTCCGCGAACTGGTCTGTTCCGGCCTGCCTTTGACCGAAGGGGCCATCCACAAATATCTCCAACAGACGAGAACGAAATCGGATGACGGAATCCGTGAGCGATTTCTGCTACGGGCTAGGCGCGAAGGCGTGGTGTTCTCCCCGCAAGTGCAGGAACCAAGCCCGAGAAGGACTTGGCGACTGGGCACGGCAGTGGCGGGTATGGCGGCGCTGGCCGCGATGGTTTTGCTTCTCCTTTATGGCCCCGGCCTTTACAGCCGCGCCACGCCCGGCGGGACCGCGCGGCTCGCGCAGATTCAGCAACAGAATAAGGCTCTGAATACAACGATCGCCCAGCTGAACGAATCACTCGCCGCAAAGCAGCGCGAGATCGAGACTCTCCGTACTCAACTCGGAACGGCGAATAAAACCGCGGAGAGTCTCCGCCACGAAAACGAAACTCAACGTGCCTCCAGTCAGATCGTGCCATTCCCCACCGAATTGCAGAACCGCGACAAGCAACTTGACGAGGCCCGGAACGAAATCCAGCGCATCAATCAGCTTCATGCTGACGATGCCGCTTCCCTGACTGCGCAGCAGGTTCGCATCGCACAGCTTTCGGATCAGCTGAGGGTTGCCAGCGCCACCTTGGATCTCGAACGCCAGCTTACCGCCGCGGGCAAGGACATTCGGGAACTCCTCACGGCTCGCGAGTTGCACGTTATCGACGTGCGTGACACCGACGCGAACGGAAAGCCCACTAAAGCGTTTGGCCGGATTTTCGTGACGGAAGGCAAAACTCTCACGTTCTATGCCTTTGATCTAGATCAAGGTCGTGCGATCAACGCGAAACATCGCTTTGCAGTATGGGGATCGCCGCAAGCCAAGGGCACTCCCGCGAAAAGTTTGGGTTTCTTCTACGTGGACGATAAAACGCAAAATCGCTGGGCGCTGAAGGTGAGCGATCCTACGCTCATCAACGAAGTGAGTGCTGTGTTTGTGACCGTGGCTCCTTCCGCAGGTACCACCGCGCCCACGGGACCGCAGCTTTTGTACGCCTACCTTGGCCAACCGAATCACCCGTAGCCTGAACAATCCCTTCCATTGTGCCTGCGATGAACGTAGCTTGTTGGTATTCATGCGGATAGCTCGCCGCTTGCCTTGACAACTTAGAGGTCTGCTTCTAGAGTTGGTCTCCGTTTCAACTTCGAGCCCGACGTTTCACTTCCTCTACGTTCAACAGGCCCCGCCCCTGTTCGCATCGTTAATGTGGATAGGTGCTGTGCTTCATGTGCAGTTTGGCGAGACCAACCGTCCTTTTGCGCGTCCATGCTGCGGTCGCCGTTGCCGTCATTTGCTATTTTCTGACCTGTCCTCGTCTGCGGGCGCAAAGTGATGCCGCAACTGTATCGGGAAGGATCACCGATGAAAGTGGGGCAGCGATTGCGGAGGCGGAAGTAACCGCCTCGAACATCGGATCAGGAATTAAAGTCAACACCGTCACCAATGAGGACGGTATATACGTCGTCCAGGATCTGCATCCGGGAACGTACGACCTCACTGTGCAGAAAGACGGATTTCGCCAGGTCATTCTGACAAATTTGACCCTGAATGTGCAGGACGCGCTGAGTCGAAACTTCACGCTGCAATTGGGACCGCAGAATGAGTCCATCACCGTCACGGCATCGCGAATCGAAGAGCAGAGCCTCTCGCCCGCGGTCGGCACACTGGTCGACCAGCAGTTCGTACAGAACATGCCACTGAATGGTCGCTCGTTCCAATCGCTGTTAGGTCTGACGCCGGGGTATGTCATAGTCGTGCCCACCGACTCCCAGCCTGGAGTGGCGCCGGGGCAATTCAGCGTCAATGGGCAGCGAGCCAATGCGAATTACTTCATCATTGATGGAGTTACCGCCAACTTCTCGGGGTTCAGCGGTTTCTCGTTGGGGCAAACGGGCGGTGGCACCATCCCCTCGTTCAATATTGCTGGGCAAACGAACGGGCTGGTTTCCGTCGATGCCATGCAAGAATTTCGTGTCCTCACATCGACATTTTCACCAGAATTTGGACGCCAGCCGGGGGCGCAGATTTCCATCGTCACCCGCTCTGGCAGCAATCAATTTCATGGCACGCTGTTCGACTATTTACGAAACGATGTCTTCGATGCGCGCAATTACTTCGATTCACCGAACTTACCAAAACCTCCGCTCCGCCAAAACGACTTCGGCGGCACGTTCAGCGGACCGATCCAGAAGGATCGCTTGTTCTTTTTCTTTTCCTATGAAGGGCTGCGCCTGTTGCTGCCCGAAACCAGCATAGGCACGTTTTATACCGCCGCCGCGCGCGCCAATGTTGCGCCCGTGTATCGGCCTTTGGTGGACGCCCTGCCCATTCCCAATGGCCCCGTGAATTCCGATGGCCTGACTGCGCCGCTCACCATGGTTTATTCCGACCCCACCAGTTTCAACAACTACAGTTTGCGGATGGATTACAGCGTGAACGACCATATCACCCTGTTCGGGCGCTATAATCATGCTCCCTCGATGACGTCGACGCATTATGCCTCGGAGCTGGATAGTCAGAGTGCCAACGTAGATACCCTCACCGTCGGCAGCACCATGACCTTCGGCCCCAACAAGGTGAATGATCTTCGTGCGAACTGGAGCCGCTGGTACGGCGGACTATGGTCAATCATGATTCCATTCTATGGCGCGGTGCCGCCACCCCAATCCGCGATGTTCCCCCCGGGATATAACAGCACGACCAGTCAGTTCATTTTGCTGTTGGGGAACGATAACGAAGTCCGGACTGGGCGCATTGCCTACAACAACCAGCGGCAACTGGAGTTGGTGGATGCTTTTTCCGTATCGAAGGGCACGCACCAACTCAAATTTGGCGCGGACCTCCGTCAACTTACCCCCACCAGTTCACCGTATACCTATAGCTCCTTGATCTTTGCTGCCAATTACAGCTCCCTGCAGCAGGGGATCGTTGACAGCGTCTCCACCTCGGCCAACGCTTCCATCCAAGCCAGGCTCTACAACTATTCGCTCTTCGCCCAGGACGTATGGAGAGCCACCAGCAAATTAACGCTGACCTACGGGTTACGCTGGGAGATCAACACGCCTCTGCATTCGATTACACCGGGTAAGCCGCTGTACGCGATTAACGGCATCTTCAACTCCGAACCGTTTGGCTTGGCTCCCCCCAATGTTCCTCTTTGGCATACCCATTTCACCGATTTCGCACCCCGAGTGGGCGCCGCTTATCAAGCCACACCGCAAACCATCGTGCGCGGCGGCTTTGGCCTGTTCTATGACATTGGGTTCGGTGGCGGCATAGCGAACACCATGGTGTACTACCCCTATCAAGCGTCCAGCGCTTCAAGTGGTCCTGTTCCCTTTGATTTCAGCAATCCCGCGTTTGCGCCGCCGACGTTTCCATCCAGTGCGAACCCAACCAGTGGCATATTCTCGGCGGTTGACCCCAATTTACGTCTGCCGTTGATCTATGAGTGGAACGTCGCGGTCGAACAAGCATTGGGACCAAATCAATCTTTATCGGTGACCTATTTGGGAGCCTATGGCACCCGCCTCATCCGCGAAGACACTATCCAGTTCAATCCAAGTGGCGACCCTGAGGTCTACGCCACGCGAAATGCGGACTGGTCGCACTACAACGCCTTGCAGGTGCAGTTCCAGCGGCACATGTACAAGGGACTCCAGGTCCTGGCTTCTTATACGCTGGCGCACTCGGAAGATACGGGTTCGAGTGACATCTGCCAATGCACCTGGAGCAATAGTGTGCAGAATATCAATGTCGGCGCGGATTATGGCCCCTCCGATTTCGACATTCGCAACGCGTTTGCGGCCGCGGTCTCCTACGAATTTCCGACGCCGAAATTCGATAACCGGGCAACCAATGCGTTTCTGCGCGGCTGGGCTGTCTATGGTGTGCTGCACGTGAATTCGGCACCGCCGTTTGGGGTTGCCGTCGAGGCCCAGTCACCGCTGTTTGGTTATTACGGTACCCGCCCGAACATCGTGCCAGGTCAGCCGTTTTATTTGCCTGACGCTAGCAATCCTGGTGGACACATCTTGAATCCAGCCGCTTTCGCGGCGCCCGCGCCAGGAGAACAAGGAGATCTTCCTCGCAATTATTTCCGCGCGTTCCCAACGGATCAGACGGACTTAGCCATCAGTCGCCGCTTTGCCCTGTCCGAACGCTTTTCGCTATATTTCCGCGTCGAATATTTCAACCTGTTCAATCACCCGATGTTGGCACCCCCTCCCGCAGGCTTTAATAATTACATTTCCAGCCCGACGTTTGGACAGATCACCCAGACCCAGAACGAATACTACGGAGGCCTCAGTCCACTCTATGGCATTGGCGGCCCTCGCTCTGGCCAGTTCACCCTGAGACTTCAGTTCTAAGTTACCGCAACGGTCGCAACAACCCCTGCATGGAATGTGACCTGTCACCTGTGACAGTTGTGGGTTTCTGGCAATTTCTAATAATGCTTGCGGTCATGGTATCCACGGAACATTTGCATGCGGGGCGCAGGGGAAAGAAAAGGCTGAGGTGATTGGTCATGAAACGAATTGTCGCAGCGGTAGTTTGTCTGCTGGTACCTGCGGGTCTTTTGACCGGCTATGTGCGGGGCGGGGACAAGAAGAAAGTAAAAAACGATGTGTGCTCTGCGGGAGCGTCCGGCACCGTTTGCAGTGTCAGCCGATGCGGTTCAGGGACGTCGGCTTGTGAGGTAAACATCACCCGAGTCGGCGGCAGCGGTGCGTCGGCCAAGGCCAACATCCCAGATGCGAAAGACAATGCGCCCTTCTGTGTGACGGTGGGAACTACAGTCATATTCAAGAGCACATCGAAGGACACCGGCTTTGTATTGGACTTTGGCAACTCGTCGCCATTTGATTCAGGCCCTGCCATTACGGGAGGCGCGGACCGTCCGATCTCCGTGGTAGCTAAGAAGCCCGGCTGTTACTCCTACAGCGTAGGAGCGTGCACTGCGGGAACGATCTATGGGATGTGCGGAGAAGACGCGGCACAACTCGTGGTTTCAGCAAACTAACATGTTTTTTTGCCGATGCCGATATCGCACGTAACGGCTGCTGTTCGACGGAAATCTGGGACGCGCTAAACTGCTTCGCCCACGCCCACGGCCCATGTGAAGCTGTCTCTACCCCATGCAAAGTCTGTGCGTAAATTGACGTGACATTTCTTGCTCATCAGGAAGCGGATCCCCGTTCCGCAAAGGAGCCGCAATGGCTCCCCGTTTAAGCCACTTCTCTTTCCGTCGTCGTTCATTGAGGGTCGTTGCATCCGCGCATCAAAACGAGACTTCTTGCTGTGTATTGGCCGGCACGCGGTTTTGTTGAAGGATCCAACCATGAATCTCAAAAGATGTTTGCTTGTGATAGCCATTCTCGCAGTCAGCCCCCTTCACGCCCGCGAAAAGTCCGATGTCATCATCATGAAGAATGGAGACAAAATTACCTGCGAGGTGAAGAGCCTCAGTTCCAACACCCTCTATATCAGCGTCGATTACATCCTGAACACCATCTCTGTGGATTGGACCAAGGTGGATCACATCAACAGCAGACAACTGTTTTTGGTGAAGACCCAGGCTGGGCTGGTCTATAGAGGGGCACTCTCTACTCCAGAAACGCCAGCGCAACGGCCCTTGCAGATTGAAGTCATTGAGGCACCTGAATCGAAAGTTACACTGGAAAGAAAGCAAGTCACGACCTTAAACGAGACTTCCACCAATTTTTGGCAGCGTTGGAACGGCCAAGTGGGATCAGGTTATACCTATACAAAAGGCAATCAAGCGTCGCAGTTCAACCTTAGTTCAAGTCTAGGTTATGTCGAAGAGCGCTGGTCAGCCGGTGCGGATTACAGCTCAAACTTGACAGCCAATACCGGCGCCAGTACTTCGTCGCGGAACCAACTTTCCCTTTCCGCACAGAAGCTCTTGCGTTGGAACAATTGGTACTACACCGGCATAGCCAGTTTCTTGCAGAGTTCGGTGCAAGGGATTCAGTTACAGGACACCTTCGGTGGCGGTATCGGACGTAATCTCATCAACAGAGGCAGCACATTTTTTACTGTGTACGGTGGCTTTGCCTGGCAACAAATTAATTACAAGCAATCGATTTTCCCCGCGCAGACACAGCGGGTTACGCTCGGCCTGCTGGGCACGCAGCTCAAGATGTTCCAGTTCAGCAAAACCACCTTGACGGTCAGCGCCAATTTGCTGCCCGCGATTTCGGATCCCGGTCGGGTTCAGTTCAATCTGAACACTTCCTATTACGTAAAGCTGTGGGGCCAACTCAACTGGAATTTCACGCTCTACGGCAACTGGGACAATCGTCCGCCCCCGGGTTTTGCCACGAGCGACTATGGGGCGAGTTCAGGCCTCAGCATTAGTTTCGGAAATCCACTAAGCTTTTGATATTTAGCTGGAGTGGAAATGCTTCATGTGACGACGATATCCACCAGCCCTATAGAACTCGGCGATTGGAGCTTCCCTCGACCTTGCGCACCGCCCGGCAATCGGACCGCCTTCGGCGCCCCGCGCTGATTTGCTGGAAGCGTCCGTCTGGAATTTAGAGTGCTGGCTTCCAGCCGTCGGCAGGATCGTATTCCGTTAGCGCTCGCGCCACTTCGGTGGACTTTTCGCCCAGATCCTTCTGATAGACGACCCCGTCCGTGCTAACGATGAAGGTCATGATTCCAGAATTTCTGTATTCCGCAGGATAAGCAAGGACCGCAAAGCCGCCCGTCATTTTTCCGTTCACCACGTAATCCTTGGCGCCGCCCTTCGCCGTGTCTCCCTGTTTCGTCAAAATCCGAAAGAAGTAGCCGTCGAACGGTTGCGGATTGTCGCCGGAGTTGCTGTAACCGGCCGCTTTCGCAAAATCGCGAACGTCCTCCAGGGGGCTGGGCGCTTGCCCAGAGGAAACTGGCCAATATAGCCCGTTTTGCTTGCCTTGATCACTGATGAGCTTCAGAGCGTACTGTTTTGTGCCGTCGTGGCTTTGCCGGAAGTATTTATTTTGCGCGTCGGCGATAGCGGCACAAGCTGCGATCGCCGTCAATTCATCTCTGCCGATACGGCGCGCGAGCATTTCGTCTTTGCCGGCCGCGGTGTCAAAATACCATTGACCCGCGGGATTGCGGCCGAGAGGAATCGGAAAAATCCAATTGTCGGAGCCGATGTAAAGCATTTCTCCACCGGACTTGATTTCGCGCCAGCGGTGCATTTGCGTATAGGAATCCACGAATCCTTGTAGAGTATCTTTATCTTTGACGGCATCGCCCGAAGAGAGAACGCCCTTGGCGTCGGGACCGAAGATCGATAGTAGAGCGGTTTGATTATCGGATTTAGCGGCCTGAAACAGTGCTTCGCCGGCATCCTCAGGGGAGGCGAAAGTCTTTTGGGTCGTGGCCTGAGGTGGATTATTTGCGGCCTTACCGCAAGAGGCCAAAGACGCAATCAGCCCGAAGAGTGCGGCCGCTAGCACAACCCGTGTTCCAAAGTAATCAGGACCGCGCACCAAATGTCGCATAGTGTCCCTCCAAACTGGATGATCGACGGCTAGCGCCGAAAACCGCCGCCACCGAATCCGCCTCCGCCAAACCGGCCGCCGCCGAATCCGCTCGAGTGCATGCTGCCCCAGCCACGGCTGCTCTCCGCTCTTGACGACCAACCATCGGAACCGCCGGAGCGGGCGCTGCTGAATGCGTTCGAATGTGAACTCATTCCCGAATTGTGCTGGGCCCAGGAGTTCGACCCAGACGAATTTCGGTTTACGTTGACGGTGTTGCCGCTCACGTTTTTGTTGTAGGTATTGCCGCTGTTCCGGTTGTAGTTGTTATTGTGGTTGTAATTGTTGTAGTTATTCCCGTAGTGATTCGCGTTGTTGTAGTTGTTTCCGTAATGGTTGTTGTAGCCGTAGCTGTTGTGATAGCCGCCGTTGTAGTAGCCGCCGTGCCAGGCGGCATTCCCATAGTACGCGCCCCCGTGATAGACGACGGCAGTGCCGTGCCAGCCGCAATTCCAACTGCTGTATCCCCAACCGCAGCATCCGCCCGCCATCATGGCACCCACGGCGATTCCTGCGCCGAAGCCAATAATCCCAGCGGCCACGACATCGCCCGTCGAGTATGTGGGCGCAACATAGCTGGGAACGACGTACGGATATCCATAAACAATCGTCGGATTGTATTGCGGCACGTAGACCACCTGCGGGTTGGTCGGCTGGATAACAATGGTCTGCGGGGACTGCTGCACCACGGTGATCTGGGAATTCGACTGGAGATTACCTTTGGCTTTGGCCTGAGCGCGGCACGTTTGTATCGCGGTCATTACGTCGGCTTGTTGATTGTGATAAGCCTCGCCGAGCGACGAAGTCCAGGCGAGATTCTTGGCTAAGTTGTCAAGCACGGAAGGAAACTCGGTGAGCGCTTTGACGCTGGGATCCCACGATTGTTTATCGACGGCCTGCATTAACGCACTTCCTGTCAGACTCTTGTTTTGTTGAATCCAATAATCGGCCACTGCGAGTTGATCAGGGAACGTGGAGGCGGTTAGAATCTGTGCCACCAGTGAATCCGGATAAAGTGCGATGGGGGCAACCAGGGATTGCAGCTGTTCGGGAGTTTGTGGCGCCGCTTCCGTAGGGTTACCCGCATCCTGAGCAGGAATTGATGGTTGGTCCTGCGCTGCGGCCAAAGATGGCCAGAGAATCAAAAGGGCGGCAAGCAGGGCCGCGACCATTGTTTCGTGAGGGGAATGTCTGGCAATCATTTCCTTACTCCCTTTTGACTGAGTTCAGGGAACGAGCGGAGTTTATCTGCGCGGTGGCTGGGTGCCACTGTCGCGTTTGACAGTTCTGCAGGATTGTTAGTGTTGATGTCTTGTGGACCATTGCATGGGCGTCATAATGCAGCGGAAGCCGAGGTGATTTGTGCCCGTGCTGATTTCGCCTTTACCCCGCGTTCCAACGATGTAGCGCGAACAATACTGATCGGTGCACAGAAACGATCCGCCGCGATGAACCTTTTTCGCTTGAGTGGGCTCCGCGGGATCGAAAGGGTTATCTGGCCCTTGCGGGTTTCGCGCAACGACTCCGAGCGAAGCAAGTTGCTTGTAGTAGTCCGGGCGATACCAATCGCTAGTCCACTGCCACACGTTACCAGCCATATCGTACAGGCCATAGGGATTGGGAGGATATTCCATAACGGGAGACGTGCCCGCAAATCCGTCGGCACCGCTATTTTCATACGGAAAATGCCCCTGGAAAGTGTTCGCCATCCATTTGTCTTTAGGCCGAAATTCATCGCCCCACACAAAAGGTTTCCCGGCCAAGCCGCCGCGCGCCGCAAACTCCCATTGGGCTTCGGTGGGCAAGCGTTTTCCGGCCCATTTGGCATACGCAGCGGCGTCCTCGTAAGCGACTTGGACCACTGGATAATTCTCTTTCCCTTGAATACTGCTTTTCGGACCGCCGGGATGACGCCAGTCGGCACCCTTCACGTAGGACCACCACTGAAAATGATTGTCGAGAGCTACGGGATGATCCGGGGGAGAAAAGACGACACTTCCCGCCACGAGGTTCTCAGCCGGCGCGCCCGGAAAGTCTTCTGCAGTGGGTTTGCGTTCCGCCACGGTGACGTAGCCAGTGGCCTTGACGAACTCAGCGAACTGTTTATTGGTAACGTCAGTTTTGTCCATGAAAAAACCATCCACGTAGACGCGGTGGATGGGGCGTGCATCGAGCGTGGCTTTCATGCCGACAGCGTCCATGTCGGGCGGATCATTTGCACCCATGGAGAATTCCCCGCCGGGAATCCAAGCCATTCCTTGGGGTGCCGGGCCAGGAGCCGGTGCACGATTCTCAACCGTCGGCTGGAAAGCGCCAGAGGGAGGCCCCGGATTTGCAACAGGGAGTGTCGCAGCATGGGCTGCGACCAGTGGTTTCCCTCGAGCATGGAGAGAGAGAGCGCGGGAAATGAGAGAAGCTCCCAGAGCCAGGAGCGCCACCAGAAGCATCACGCTGGGCATTCGCATCGGCTTCTTCTTGGCGTTCAAAGCTGGCGCAGGTGGAAGCGACTTATTTTTGTGACGGCGGCTCATACAATGTAAGTGAAGCTTGCCAATCAGTTCACGCCAGGCGTGCCTTTCCAATCGAGAACATCCACCAGTTTCCACGGGTTCTGGTTGAGCTCGATTTGCAATTCACCATCTTTGCCAATGGCGAGCTGTGCCAGAGGAAACAAGACGCCAGTGCTCTTTTTCTTGTCTTGGTCGTTCAGGTCAAATTCGCCGGCAGTCAGGTTGTAGGCAGTGCTCTGGGTATCGAAATAAACCTCGCCGAAACGAAGCAGACGGTTCGTAACAAAGCGAACCTTTCTTCCTGTGGGGGTGGGAATCACCTTGACGTAGGCGACGTCGTATCCCAAAGTGCCGGTGATGGAGCAGTGCCCAACGGCTTTCATGCGGGTCAAGGCATTAACCAGCCCCTGGTTCTGAGCTTTCTCAAAAGCCTGCACCAGAATTTGACGGTCGGCATCTGTGGAGAATTCATAAATTTCCAGGCTCACATTCACAACCGAGCCGAGTTGTGTGCCCGTCCCCATGGCCGTAGCTTCGATGGTTTCGTTCTTGTCGCGGCCGAGCAGGAGGAACGGAAGTGCCCCCAGGGCCACCAGAAGTAAAGAGCCAACGATGAGTTTGTGGACTGTTGGGACCGCGAAGTTCATTGCCCGCATTTTTCCCTCCATCTCTGGCACTATGGAATTACGCAGTAATTTCCCGACAGCCAGCGAGCAGTTCTCCCGGCGTGGAACGGGCATCGCTGCGCTTTCCGTGCTAGCAAGCTACCGGGAATGCCGGCGAACACAACTGTCGCACATGACAGGTAGAGAATCAGAGGCGACGTACTGCAGGGTCAAAAGGCGGGGCCCCTAGTGGGAAGCGACTGAAAAAAAGAAGTACACAGCCAAACCGACGTAATAGTTCTGCTGGTTGGGCTTTTTTGCCGTGTTGTTCTCGAACTCGTAATAGGGGTTGAATTCGACGTGCTTGCCCACAGGGAGTAAGACACCAGCATAAAGATCGGTGGCACTCCACTTATGGTATTGGCTCTCGTAGAAGGGCTCCGCAGCCAAGTATGGGATCAGATGATAGGAGTGAACGGCGAAGGTGCGCTCCAAGTCCAAGCGGTTGCGGTACCGCCAGGTGAAAACGCCATTTTTCCAATCCAGATCGGCCCGGTTGCGGTCTGTAATCAGAATGTCGCCCCAGATCGGAAAATGAAGGGTAACGGCCTCAAGCGCGCGATTTTCGTTGGGCTGGTTTGGCTGGGTAATAATGCGGTATCCGCTTTCGAGGACCAATGGTCTCGCCTTCGCGTCGTCCAAATCGAAAGCCGTCACCTTTTTAAGTTTTACTAACGGTTTCAGATACAACTGTACGCTCGGACCAAAGGTGAATTGGGTAGGATCGCCTCCCTCGCGGTCGTCCTTTGCCTGCAAATACGTGCGAAAATACGAATTTACGGTGAGATTCGCATCGACCTCGGGAAGGAACTGGGTGCTTTGCGCAGAAAGGGATAGGCACGCAAAACAAGCGAGGAACGCCAACGATGCAACAAGCCATGAAGCCCGCCACCGGTTACCCACCCTGGCATGCATCACAAGCGGTCACCTCCGCCCATTGCGTTCCCTCATTAAGGGACCGGGCGGCCCATGCGAGCCGCCCGGCGAGGGGTTGCAGCCGCGATTCGGCTCCGCTGCTGTTCGTTGTTGTTCGACCTGGAGGAAGCTTGTCTGCGCAACTCCGGCGCACAACCCGGAGTTGCATCAGATTTATTGTCCTTCGTGCGCCTTCATCATTTCCTGGATTTGTTGTTTGATGGCGTCCAGGTTGAAGGTGGCCGGTGCCTGCATAGGCGGATAGTCGATGGCCGTCTGGGCCAGCTTGAACACAACTTGCTGCACCAAGACGAATCGCCAGAATTCGCGGGCGTAAAAGTCGTTCATGTAGCCGCCTCCCAAACTGTTGAGGCTCTCTCCGCGAGTCGATGGAGTGCGTTCGAACGGATCTTGCCGGATGTTCACGATGGTGGGCATGTCCGTGGTGACCTTCTCCCCAGGCCAACCCCACGGCTGCTGAATGAATTGAAACTTGAAATCATCAATCCGTATGGCACCTAGGTGCGGTCCACCGAAGTAAAACACTTCATGCCGAGCGGAAGGGCCTTTTCCCTCAAGCAGTGCTAGTTGGTTGTAGCCATCCAGATGGTCCTTATACGTGCGATCCCCGAGCTTGACTCCCTTGAGCAGTTGATCGGTGATGTCAGGATTGCCAGCAGCCGCGACCAAGGTCGGGAACCAGTCCAAGCCAGAGAAAATTCCGTTTTCCACCGAACCCGGCTTCACATGACCGGGCCAACGAATAATCGCAGGAACGCGGAATCCACCTTCGAAGACGGTACCCTTGGTAGCGCGGAAAGGAGTCATGCCGCCATCGGGCCAGGTGAACACTTCAGCGCCGTTGTCAGTAGTGAAAATCACGATAGTGTTATCTGCTTCGCCGATATCATCGAGATGTTTAAGCAGCTCACCAATGCAGTCGTCCATTTGCGCCATGCCGGCTTCTTCGAGTCCGTAATTGCTGTCGAAATTCATCATCTTTTGGTACTTCGGAGGGATGTAGCTGAAGACGTGCATCCGCGTAGTGTTATGCCAGATAAAGAAAGGCTTCCCATCCTTTTTCGCCTTATCCATGGCGCCATTGGTGTTCTGGACAAGCACTTCGTCAAAAGTCTCCATGTCGTACTTGGCTTTGCGCCCTTCTTGCCAGTTCTGCAAGTCCTTCATGTTTGGAAAAGGCGCTAGCGGACCTTCATCCTCGATCTTTTGTTTGCCGACTTTGCCCCAGCGGGGCATCACGGTTGAATCGTCTGTGTCCGTCGCCCAACAATGCACGAGATCGCGCGGGCCCGTTTTGTCGATCCAGTCCTGGGGGTAGTCGAACCAGTATGGGTCGGACATGGCATCGAGGTGATACAAATAGCCAAAGAACTCATCGAAGCCATGCAAACACGGCAAATACTTATTTAGGTCACCCAAGTGATTTTTGCCGAACTGGTATGTTTCGTAGCCTTGCACCTTCAGTGCGGAAGCAATGGTCGCAGCTTGGTCGGGAATGCCCACATCGGCGCCGGCCTGACCTACGGTGGTTAGTCCCGTTCGCAAGGGGATTTCACCGGTAATGAAGTTGGCGCGGCCGGCCGTGCAGCTTGCCTCCGCGTAGTAATCGGTGAACATCATGCCTTGCGCAGCGAGTTTGTCCAGGTTTGGCGTTTTACCCGACATGATCCCACGATGGTACGCGCCAATGTTGAACCAGCCTATGTCATCGCCCATGATGACCAGGATATTGGGTTTCTGTTGCGCGGCAGCCGGCAGGACAGACAGCATCCCAAGAAGCGCCACCAGCGCCGTCGCAAAACTGGCCGTTCTTCGAATTCGACTCATTGCACTCCCTCCTCGTTGTGTCCTACTAGCATGGTCTGGGCGGCAGCTTTTTCCTTGGTAACATGCGCTGGGGATCGTGCTACGAACTACGGCTATATGGAACTGTCGCCAGTGACAGGGTGGTGTTGTTGGTCAAAAATTCCCGTTTCTTGGCTTTGCAGCCGAGATCGGGTCCGTCAGGAGAAGGTGCGCGAGTTTTTGCTTGTTTCTGACGGCGGATTCTCTCAATTCGGTCCAACACCCTTGGTCACAACTTGGGGCCTTCGAGCCACGCCTCAGGAGCAAACTGGAAGCCAGCACCGAAAGAGCCAGTACCAGCACTGCGAAATCAAGTAGTCGCGTTAAATCTACGGGAAAGGTTTGTTGATGCTGTCTCATTTGGGAGACCAAGTCGCGCCGATCACGACCCCGCTCATTGCAACGTTGTAAAGAAAATTTGAGGGCGTCCGTGATTGATAATTAACCGCGATGTATCGATAGCCCGCTCCCAACTTCCATTTTTGGGCGATGCGGACGCCGAGAACCCCGGCGATTTGGTAGTCGTATTTTGCGGTTCCACCACCAGCGTCCCCAAGAACGGTCACGAACAGCTTGTTGGTGAGACCAATATCGAATCTGGCGCCAGCTACGGCATCGACCCACCCTGCACTGTCCGACAATCCGTTTGCGACCATCGGTTGCAGAGTGAGGGTGGTGCTGCCATGCCAATAGCGATAACCGAAGAGCGCGTCCAGCTTGAATCTGGATCGGTCCACGAGGCGATAGCCAACCTTTTGCGTGAAGATGGTCTCCTTCAGGGTGGCCTTGGCAGAGTAGAAACCCTGATCGAAAGGAAGCCCCTTAGTGTCGGACAGCTTGATCCACATGAAGTCAATCGGAAAGACAATGCGGTTGTATCTCGGTACAACTCCAACCATAAAGCCGATGTCGAAATTCGAGAGGACGTCGCTTGCGCTGGCATGAACACTGGCATCGTAACCGCGTATGCCAACCGTTCCATTGATCCCAGAAAACCAAAGGTAGGGGGTTACGTCGATGTGAAAGCCAGGATCGGAGGAGGGTGGGTTGGGCGGTATGCCTTGCGGAGTAGTCTGCGCAGTTGGCAAGGGCATCGGCGCGGGAGGCTCACTTGCCTCGCTGTCGTCATTGATTATCACGCCATCGCTCGCGAATTCCGCGGGAGGCGTCACTGTCGCGTTCTGATCCAACAGTACTGGCCCTTTTTGGCGCGCCCCGGCGATCCACGGCGATAACAGTGCTGCAACACCAAGAACCAACATTCGCTGCCAGTTACGCACGCTCATAAATGCCTCGCGAAAAGATCTGATTTTGCTGCCCCATTCCATCGGGGTGCCGTTGAGGTGGGCGCGCCTCCATTGAATTGAAAAATTTCCTGACTTCCTCGCTCTTTCTGAAGGGTATGAGGCCGCGGGGGACGTTGCTTTGGGAAAACAATTCTCTTCTTTCGGGCTTCCTGCCAACACCCGATAGCGGTCCAAGAAGCCTTCCGGAACAACATGCCGAGCACGAAGAAACCAGCGAGGAAAAAGATAAGAAGAAGGCTCGTAGTCACAAGAAGCAACAGTTCAGGCAAAAGGATAGTTGCACTCGCCAATGCCGGTACCTCCCTCAATTGATCCATGATCCGGATGCCTCCCACTATCTCGCCAACGCAGGATTCGCGGGTGGGGTTTTCTTCGAGTCCTGCACGCGCCGCCTGGAGAATCGCACCTCACCAGCCAGCTACCACTGACCAACTCGTTTAGTGACAGAGAGAGCGAAGCCGCCGAAAAAACACGAATCAATCGCAAACCGGGCCGCCCGCCGAGTTTGCGTTTTTCCGGCGTTCACTCTCTCTGCCCAACCCAGCCGATTAAGCCGGGATCTCTTTTGCGCCTTGGTCTACGCGGGGAACGCGGCGACGGCATCGCACCCGGTCCAAGGCACAACGCTTCCAGCCCACGAAATGACAAAGGGGGGAGCAGTGGCCAGTTCGCGTGATGATCATTGTTCCTCCCGTGCATCGCTCGAGTAAGGCACAGGATGCTCAAGTCACGCTGAGTCGCCTACTGTCACCAGCGACAGGTTTGACCAGTTCTTTTGAGGCTTAGATTTACTGCGACATTTTTGGAAGGCGAGGTGGGCTCAATGCACAAAACTTTTATCATTCGTAACCAAGAGGACTATCTGCGCGCACACATTACAGTGCTCCGACGGAATCCCCAAAAATCAGGATCCGTTGTGGCTTTCCGCGACCGTATGACACGTCCACAGCAGTCTTCCCGGGCGGGCACCGGTCAAGTGGACGCCAGGAACGTAGATCGGTAAGCGCAAGACAGATGCATTGCCGAAGCGAGAATCGAAACAGCGCAAAGCGCCTCCGTAAGCGGAGACCCACGCTTCACTCATTTTGCTGTGGGTTCCTCTTGCTGTTCGCGGTTGGGCAGACGTCTGCTCAAGTCACGACCTCTGCGGGCTCCGCAGAAACGAAAGCGCAGATTCCGGTAACCGCCGATCCGCTTAGGCGAGAAACTCCCCGGCGCGCAGCGATTGGTTTATTGACCTATGAAGCGCGCGGAGACTACGTGACCGCCGCACGTTATCTAGAACCCGTTCCCGGCATGGATTTTGACATGGTGCAACTGGCCACGGAAATGCATGCACTGAGGCCGTACTTCGACGGCGATATCGCGGCCATAACCGATGACCCCAATGGCTCCGTAGAAGCCGGGCTCCCCCCAGGAGAAGAGCGCGTGGGCGTGGTGAATGTGGGGGGTGAAACTGCAGACGTCATATTCTCGCGCGTGAAAGACCCACAGTTCGGCGATATTTGGCTCGTTTCCCGCCAGACCGTCGAGAGAATCCCGGAGCTCTATGCCCGCCTGAACAGCGAAACGCCCCCGATACTCGATCGCGTCATGCCGACGGCTCTAACCACGCGAAGCTTCCTCGGCTTGTCCTTTGCGCAATGGCTCGGATGGTTGCTTTCGATTCCGCTCTCCATGCTGGCAGCCTGGCTTGTTTCGTTGTTCATTGCGGCTCCCCGTCGAATTTGGCAGCGATTGCGACAAGTTCCTGTCAACACGATCTGGGAGTCGCCCTTAGGCACGCCGCTTCGATGTGTAATTGCCATCGCGATCCACTCCGACTTGGTCTACTGGCTGCGCCCTCCGCTGTTGTATCGGTATTACTATTTCCGGCTTATGGCGGCGCTGCTGGTTGGCTGTGTGGCATGGCTTGTAAGCAGGATCGTCGACAGTGGTTATAACCGCGCGGTAAACCGCACGCGAACTCAACGAGCGGGGGGCGAGTCCATCCTGATCGTGATGCAACGACTCACCCGAATCGCGATGCTGAGTATTGCCGTTCTCGCGGGACTGGCTCTCTTTGGAATTAACGTCAGGACCACGCTGGCTGGACTCGGCATTGGAGGCTTGGCGCTGGCGCTGGCCGCGCAGAAAACCTTCGAAAACATCTTTGGAGGAGTATCCCTGCTTATGGACAAAGCGGTACAAGTCGGGGACTTCTGCGAAATTGGCGGCAAGTTGGGCACCGTCGAAGATATTGGCTTGCGCTCTTTGAAACTTCGCACCCTCGACCAAAATTTGTTGGTGGTTCCGAACGGGGCGCTGGCCCAAATGCAATTTCAGAATATGAAGTCCCGGCCGAAATTATTGCTCAACCAAACGTTTTTGTTACGCATTGAAACTCAGATTGAGCAACTGAAGCGCATTTTGGACGGTATCCAACGGTATCTCGACGAGCATCCTTCGGTTGAATCGGGGAGCTCTAGAATCCGCGTCAATACCTTTGCTAAGGCCGCTTTCGAGTTGGAGCTGTGGGCCTACGTCAAAACCGGCGATTGGGCAAAGTTCACGGGCATTCGCCAAAGCATCATCCTCGACCTCGCACAAATCGTCGAGGAGGCTGGCGCTCGCTTTGCGGCGCCCACGTGTTTGACCTATTTGTCGACAGCCGCAGACGATGCGCTAGAGAAGGTCAAAGTGGCTGCGTCGAGTGATTGAACCGCCAGCCTTGGCTGGAGTGCGACACGTACGCCTGCCCATTTAGTTTGGACCGCCTGGTAAAGCGTTCGACTGGGCAGCCAGTGGTACGCTCACCCGAACTCGCGTACCCGCATTCGGTTTGGAATCAATGTGGATGGTGCCGTTCACCAGGTGAACGCGTTCCCGCATGCTAATCAGGCCGAGTCCGGGCGTCCTTTTAACGCTAGTTAGGTCAAACCCCACACCGCGATCGCTGACCTCCAGTTCGACGCCCGCTGGAGTTGCGTGCAGACGCACCTCGAATTGCTTTTGACCGCTGTATTTGACGGCATTCCGCAAAGCTTCCTGAACTACGCGAAAGAGAGACAGTGCCACTTCGCGAGGTAAGCAATCCGGAGTGTTTCCATTCGTAAATCTTACTACCGCTCCGCTCTGCTCCGAGACTTCGCGGCAAAGACTTTTCACCGCCATCGCCAATCCTAGATTGTCGAGGATGGAAGGATGCAGCGTGTGAGACATTTGTTGAACATCGCTGGCAAGATCGGAACACGCCTGGCGGACAGTGTCCAACTGCTGATCAACCAAGGGTGGTTGGCTTGTGCGCCAAGCGTCACGGATTTTTTCCATCTTGAGCGAGAGCATGGCGAGTCGTTGACAAAAGTCATCGTGAAGTTCGCGAGCAATCCTGGTGCGCTCCTCCTCCTGTGCTTCGATGAGTCTGTAACGTTCATGTGCCAGTTCTTTTTTTGTCTGCTGTTCTTCTTCGGCAAGTACCGCAAGAACCATAAAAGGCGCGGCGACAAACAGCAAGAATACCTGGATCGAGGGCACATTATGCGCGGGCTGCGGCGCAACAAACGGACCGTGGCCGTGGAGCGCGCCCCAGACCGCCAGAAACGCCACGGCAATCGTGGCGCTGCTGGCACCAGTAGTTCCGAAACGCAAAGCGGCCCAAAGCAGAAAGGGCACGATGGTTGAAACCGCGGGAACAATGGAGGACGGTGTGACCAAAGAGAAGTACCCAAAGATGCTTAGACCAACAATCAGACATAGCGCTTCAAGGTAGCGACTCACGGGTGCGCGGAGGACCGCGGAGCGGTTGTTGATCCACCCAAAGACCGCGGGCATCAGGGTGAGGTAGCCCAGGGCTTGCGATAAGAAGGCAATCCCCCAACCCGTGGGGTATCCACCGTGCGAGGTAGCCGCTCCCAGAAAAGCGCCCGCAAAGGGAGCGAGCAGCACGGCAAAGAAGGCATACTTCGCGAGAGCTTTCAGGCTGGTTAGCTGCGGCGGGCCGCCAAAGGCATAGCTGAGACCAAATGCGGCAGTAAGCGCCTCGACGCTGTCGGATAGCTGGAAGAACAATACCGTGCGGAAAGACAGGCCCAAGTGGAGATCATAAACTGCAAATACCACCAGGGCGACCGCCACGACCGACGGCCAGATTCTGCGCGGAACGAGTAGCAAAATGCAAGACAGAAGAATGTTGCCCGGCCACATGGTCCAATCGGACTGCGGAGATATGACAACGGTGGTTCCTAGCTTCGCAGCAAGATAGGAAATGATGGCGACAAAACAAAGAAGGATTGCCAAACGGTGTGGAGAATATGAAATCGACTTGCGGAGCTGAGGCATTCCGGTCATAGCGGTCCGAATTGCGCAACCTTGATGCTCACAACAGGACGGCTCTGCCGCGGCGACAAACAAGTGGGTCCTGCGGCTTCGAGACTACCTTAGCGAGGCCCTGAGATTCAACGTCCGTGGACTCATCATGCCAACCTACACCAAGGACAAGATCCACAGCAGCACCCAAAACAACGAAGCACGCCAAAAGAGTTCCTTCGCACTCTTTCCGGCGTGCTTCGCGACGCACACTTGTAATCGTCTGCAGTTGCCAGAGAACCAATCATCGCTGTTTTGCTGAATGCGATCAGGTTCCTTCGTTAATGCCTTTATTGACGATGACCTTCACGTCCACCCGGCGGTTTAGCGCGCGGCCTTGAGGATCGCGATTTGTCGCATCGGGATGAGTTGCGCCGTAACCCGCAGGGATGAGGATCCGGCGCAGTGGGACATTCTGAGTGTCGCGCAGATACTTGGCGACGTTCGCAGCGCGATCTTCGCTCAACTGTTGATCCAGTTGTTTGGTGCCGCTACTGGACGCATAACCAGCGATTTCCACCATGTAACCCTGGAGGCCGCCGTTTGTGTAAGCGGCGAGAGTGGCGAGATCGGCCTTCGCTGCATCGTCCAAGGTGGAACCATCAGAAGGAAAGTAGATGACCGCTTCGGCTACTGTTTTGTAGCTATCCAGATCAGATACGCGCTCATTTACCATCGTAATCGCGTCGGCATCCATCAGCGCTCCGGCACCGGCCGCATCCGCGGTAGCTTGCGCATTATTGGCAGAAGTTTGCGCGGTGTTGGCGGAGGTTTGTGCGTTATTCGCTGACGTCTGCGCTACCTTCGCCGCGTGCACGCCCTGGTTAGCGGTGGTTTGTGCGCGTGCAGCGGCCGTCTGGTTGGCCTGGATCTGCTGCTCCTCGGCCACCTCGACTGCAAACTCATCCGGTGTGAACGAAATCTTCTTGGCCACCAACTGACCTTTGGCATTCCCGACCCCCTCCGCCTCGATGGTCAGTCCAGGCACCATAGCGGTTACGTCCATATCGCTGTGCCGGAAGAATTCGACTTTGCCGTGCTTCCGTTCGATCGTAGTGTTGTCGGTGATGTCGACGACTGTTTTTGTTCCGCTGTTCTTATCTCTGACGGTAACGAGATCGCCATTGCGGGAGACGATCGTACCCTTTACCTTAGCCTTTTGGTCGCTTGCGATTTGGCCAGCAGTTCTTGTCGCCGCCGAACCCAGGGCAATCGCAACCGTAACGCATAATCCCAAGAACCGTAAATCCCAATTCGAAAATTTAAACTTCATAACCGTTGCTCCCTTTCCGCTGCAATGCCGAAGTTTGATGGTGGCGGCTAGGTTCCGTTCGGACAGACGGCATTCGAGCACACGGTCTTGGCGGACGAGAACTGTCGCGAATGACAGGGTCGTGAGATTAGGCCTTAGTTGGAAAGGGGGGCATTTCAGGTTCTGAACACGCCTGTCACAAGCGACAGCATCAGCAGCGACGCAGCGTTCACATAATCGAAATGGGGCTTCAACTCCAGCGGTCGACCCGAGCGATTGCGCCCGACTCCAACAACGTCTACAACCGATGGGCTGAATTACCGGCTTGGACGGGTCGTTATGACGAAAGCGGAAGCGAGAGATGACCGCCAATGGCTCGCCCGGAAGCAAGCCGAATCGCTGGTCGGCGCCCTCAACGTGAAACCAAGGAAGTGCCTTACTCCACGGGGCTCCATCCGGAGTCGGGATTGAACTCAGTCATCGCGGTCGCGGTCTGTTCGGTGGTCTTTCCCAGATCCTTTTGAAGCAGCACTCCATCTTGATTAATTATGAACGTCATGATCCCAGAGTTACCATACACTGCGGGATAAGCGACAAACGCGAATCCGCTGATCGTGCTTCCATCCACCACGTAGTTCTTCGGGCCACCTGGCGCCTTATCGGTTTGTCCCTTCAGCATATGGAAGTAGTAGCCGTTGAAGGGCACATGCGCATCGGGTTTTGCGCTATATCCCTCAGCGGTGGCGAAGGCCACCAGGGGTCCCAGCGGGCTCTGCGGCTGGTCAGGCGAGGACGGCCAATAGAGGCCGTTCTGCTTGCCGGGATCGCTGATGAATTTCACCGCATACTGTTTCTTGTTCGCGCCATCATGCAGCTTGGAATAATATTCGGCCTGAGCGCGTGCAACCGCCTCGCAAACGTCAATCGTTGCCAATTCATTCCGCCCGACGCGGCGACTCAGGAGCTCCTCCCTTCCTGCCGCTGTGTCAAAGCACCACTGTCCATCCGCGGTTTTCTTCAGTGGGATGGGGAAGGGAAAATTGTCGGCACCGACCAGGAGGATTTGCGATCCATCCGTCAGCTTGCGCCAGCGGTGCATAACACCATAACGCGCGGCGAACGCCGCTGCCGCGTTTTTGTCTTCGACGGCATCCCCAGAAAAGATCAACTCTTTCGAGTCCGGTCCGAAGATGGCCAGTGCCGCAGCTGTATCATCAGCCTTTGCCGCGGCCAGCAACGCGTTGCCCGCGTCGTCGGGGGAGGCAAACATTTTGATGGTTGGCTTGTCGCTCTTCTGGCAACCCACAAACGGAATAACGAATGCCAGAATAAGCAACAGAGATTTGTGTTCCACTTTGCTAGAGACGGACAACATCTGGTCCTCCAAGCTGTGGCGACAAAGCGCCGCGCGAGCACACACAGCTGAATGCGCCGGCTATCTGCGACCCCAACCGCCGCCACCGCCGCGGCTCCACGAACCACGAGAACTGTCTTCGCGGGATTGCCAACCATTGCGGCTGCCGCCAAAAGCGGAGGATCCGCTGCTCTTGTTCTGCTGTCCCCAACCCGAGCTGGTTTTCTGATCGTAATTGGACTTTGGCTGGGTTTGTTGCCAACCGCTGCCGGTATTCTTGTATACGTTGCCGTTCTGCGATGCGTACTTGGTGCCATTTGCAGACTCACCCTCGGCGTAATGTTGCCCGTTGGCGGTGGTCCCAGAAGCGGCCTTGGCACCATTGGTGCTCTGCATCGTCGACGCGGACCCATACGCGTTGCTCTCGTGCTGCGTGTAGGTCGTTTGGCCGTTCTTTGAGTACTCCGAGTTTCCGTAACTTCCATAGGCGTTGGACGTCTGATGGGTTTGGGCATAAGCTCCGGTATTCGGGTTGTAGGCTTGGCCCACCTTTTGTGTTCCGTAGGGGGTAGCGGTTTCGGCCCCTCGCGCGTAGGTTCCCGTGGATGGGTTGTAGGCATTCCCCGCTCGTGCCGCGCCATATGGGCCGACGGCGGTCGCGCTCGAGCCATAGTAGCCACCGTGCCATGCATTATTCCCGTAATAGGTGGTGTGGCCATAGACCACCGCGCCGCCGTGCCAATTACAGTTCCAAGAAGCGTAACTCCACCCGCAACAGCCGCCTCCGCTGATCGCCGCTCCCACCGCAATGCCAACTCCGAAGGCCAATATGCCAGTCGCCGCGACCGTGGCCGCGCTGTACCCCGGGGTCACATAAGGCGTGCCGTAGACGACGGCAGGATTATATTGCGGAACATAGACGACCTGCGGGTTGGTGGGTTGAATGACGATTACATTCGGAGACTGTTGTACAACGGTAATCTGCGAACCGGATTTCAGATTTCCGGAGGCGTAGGCCTGTGTGCGCAACGTTTGTACCGCGGTCATGACATCCGCAGCCTGCGTGCTGTAGGCTTCCCCCAATGCCGAGGTCCAACTGAGATTTTTCGCCATGTTGTCGAGCACGGAAGGAAACTGCGTTAAAGCTTTGACGCTGGGCTCCCATGGTTGCGCATTCACGGCCTGCATCAGAGCCGAGCCCTGAAGGTTGCTGTTTGCCAGCATCCAATTGTTGGCCTCCGCGATTTGGTCCGGGAACGCCGCACCGCCAAGAATCTGTGCGACCAACGCGTCTGGATACAAGGCAATCGGTGCAACTAACTGGGCCAACTCTTGCGCAGACTGCGGAGCCCCTTGTCCTGAATATCCCGACGGCCCCGCGGGTATCTGCTGACTGACAGCTTGAAATGGCACAGCGGCGCTGATCAGCAAGCAGGAGAGTACGCTGGCCAAAACCTGGTTGATTATGGTTTTGATCATTTCCCTTGCTCCACTTCTTGTCTTCCGAGGTAAGCTGCGAAAGAAAAGAGGTTTGATGACTGGTGCAATGCCCATTGCGATGTTACGCGCAACGCGAATGCCGCCACAACTGTCAATGGCGACAGGGCACGGTGAGACCGATTCCCTAGTACTCGGCGGCCGCTGAGACAGTAGCGCAGCTGAAGAATGCATAGCTACTGATTTCCGACGAGATAAGTCAGTCGACCGCGTTTGTCCACGCACTACTTCTGCTTCGGGGGATAGTTTTTCAACAGTTTCTGCATGGCCTTGTTCAGATTCTTTTGATTCTTTTCCTGGTTCGAGCTGGGGTCGATTGTTTTCGTGGCGTTTCCCGTCCACACCAATTGTTTCGTCGTTGGATCGTACATATCGAGAACCAAGGTGCCGATGTTGATCGTCGAACTGGTAGCAGAAGCCATCCCACCCCAACGGAGGCCGCCGCCCATGCCGTAAGCGTTCCACTGCTGCTGCTGATTGACAGCGATCTGATAACCAATGTAGAGATCGGCCTTGTCACCGTCGGTCTTGGTCAATCCCTTTGCGGCCAGTTGTGCATCGACCGCTTCCTTGATCTGGGCGTCCAAGATCTGGTTGGGGTAAGAAGCGCCTTGGATAGTCACCCACTTGTAGGTGTGATATTTCGAAAAATCGGTGCCCGGCATGAAGTTATACCGGACATCCTGAGCGGCTAACCGGGTTCCGGTAAGCAAAAGCAGAGTAATTAGAGCCAACAAGAAAATGTTGCGACTGCGTTCAACTTGCATTTAAACCTCCTTCAAGCATTTGGTGAATCAAGTTCTAGTCCTGGGCGGAAATGGTTTGGCGCGTTAAGCGGGGTACTTGCCCTAACTGGACTCCCAGTCCTGACGCTTGGCTGTTAGGCGCCCGCCACTTGTTGTCTCGTCATTTCGGCCAAAGCCGTTTTCGGTCTCAGTGCGGCTTCCGGCGTGATGCGTGCGAAGAGGTCGATCACCCGTGCGATTAAACCCGTCCATCCGGTCTGATGACTGGCACCTAAACCAGCTCCGTTGTCGCCATGAAAATACTCGTAAAACAGGATGATCAGAATCCGAAGCGAGATTCGTTCGAAATAGCTTTCGCTGGTCGCACTCGAAATGGTACAGCTTGGCTTCTTCGATTCGTTCGGTGAGAAAACTGAAAATGATGATGGACGCGAGCGCACCGCAGAGAGGTCCAACCCAATAGATCCACCAGGCGTTCCATTGTCCGGAAATCACCGCTGGGCCGAAGGTTCGCGCGGGATTCGTGCTGGTGCCCGATAACGGAGCTTCCAACGGCACCATGATGGCATAGAGAAAAGGAATCACCGCTGGAGTGAAACGCCGTAACTTGCGGTAAGCGATGAAAATGTACAGAGTGGAGGCCAGGCAAAAGGTCGCAAGGATTTCTCCGAGCAGCGCGATCCATACGGTGTAGCCTTGCCCCGGGGTGGTAGCGCCAAATGAGATGCTATGTCCCATCGCGCCCCATACCAGCAGAGGCAAGCATCCCATGACCGCTCCGATTAACTGCGCGACAATGTAACCCACGGCGATCGGCGGCTCCATTTTTCCCATCATCCAAAATCCGAAGGTGACCGCCGGATTCATGTGAGCGCCGCTCTCTTTCCCCAAGCGCGATATTGTGATCAGGCCGCCCACACATCCGAAGAGGAAACCAGTCAAGACTTGCCGCAGCTTCACGCTCGGTAGCAAGGCCGCCACGGGACTGCCGGTGCCAAAGGCCATAATCACCAGGGAGAGGCCCACCAATACTAATAGGGCTGTGCCGACCATCTCGCACAAGAAGCGCGGCCATGCATTTCGCGCGACTTCGGGTGTTTCAAGAGTCTTCACGCTGCTTCCAACAGAACAACGAGGCGCACCCTCACCGTGATTTCGGAATTCTGGTGTTTGGTTCGCAAATTGATTTGGAGACTAAGCGGCGTTAACGGGAACTGTCATTCGTGACAGGGGCAAGGTGTATGGGTAGCGCCCGATGTACCAGAAATGTGTCGGATTTTAGAGGGAAAATGGTGCGGGGAACAGGAGTTGAACCTGCACGGCCTTGCGGCCAATGGCTCCTAAGGCCATCGCGTCTGCCAATTCCGCCATCCCCGCGAATCAAGCAGCCTGTACATTATAAGGCAATCGGTCGGCGGGAGTCGCGTCAGCCAATGGGGAGCATTCTGGAGAGTGCCGAGCAATTCGGATATGGGATTCCCAAGCCGGCGATGAAGGATGCTGCTATCAAGTCCGACCACAGAACTGTCTGAATGTTCCTGCTGCACTTGCGGGAATCGCCTGCCGGTTTGCTGTGGTCTAGAGTAATGGGCTACTTTGAACCTTCCTGAGGTCTGAGCCAAGCCTCCGCTTGGTCCCTATTTCTAAAGATTTGGACTTGCTCCTTGCCTCGGTTTATCTCGCGGAGAATTTGAAACATGCGTGTCAAACCAAAGGATGCCGTGTGTGCTATGACGATAGCGACCCGAGATCCACGGCTGAGGGGCAAATAGCTCGCCATCTCTCGAACTTGTGCAACTGTGAGTATGCTCCGCGGAACCTCCAGACAGTCGAACAACAGAGAGAACTCCGACTTAAATTCCGAATCGTTCATGAGGCGTTGTCTGCCTCCCAGCAACTCCGCAAAGGTGACATCGCCCCAGCAACGTATTCGCATTATTCGATGTTCCGCATCGATCTCGTATTCAGCGGACATGGCGCGGGCTCATTCAAGCATAAGGATGAAGAGGCCCCAGGCGGGCAGCGCATTAAAACGGGAAGAGGGCAGGAAACGAATTCGTTTCCCGCCCCCTTTCGCCAAACTATTTCTTTATCTCTACGAGAATCACATCAATCGCGTGGTCACCCAAGTTCTCCGGCAAGTGACTCCCGGCGGGCGTGAACATGGTCTCACCCGCACGGAATCGTTGTTCCTCTGTTTTGCCATCGGGGAATGTAAACCGGCAATGCGCATCATTCTGGAAGATGGCAACGCTGCCGGGGTGCCAGTGCATGACCGACTTCTCGTGGCCTCCGTAGTGTATGCGGAGCACACGGACTTGCTCATTCTCAATCTCAATCTTGTAATGTTTGGAGTCTACCTTGGCGGGATCCTGAACTGCTGCTGTTTTCGGAGCTGCAGACATAACGTTCTCCTTTAGGTGGGATTATTCGACCCGGGGAAGGCTGCGAGACTAGTCGTTGGAGTTGTAAACGTCAAGATGTCTCGCAAACCGAACAGGAATTTTCAGGACCTTGCACAGCGGTGTCTGCACGAGCTTGCAGCCCGAAAGTACTGAAATGTACGATCCCGGAATTCGGGGACTAACCGGCGCAACAGTAAACGCGTCAGGGACGTCGATGGCTTGTCGCCGCAGCGGGCCGTCGCCCCCAGTGCAGTTTTCCGAACCGCTCTTCGTAACCCAGCACCTTCCAGCTCTGATTGAACGCTCGAATCACCTCGCGCTCGTCCTGCACCTCTGGCAATTTCCCGCGCAGCTGTCGAGCCGTTCGAAAAATTGCACGCGCCGTTCTTTCGTCCATTTCGTTTAACATGGGCAGGCTTCCACTCCTAATTGGGCGTGATTTTACACTCCACTCGCAGAATCTCCAAGAATGGAAAGCTGTCGAGCGCAGGTATTAAATTGCGTGCCAAGTACTTAGCTAACTACAAGTACCGATCCCCGCGAAACGTCCCTTTCGAGGTGCTCAATTTGCTCCAGGTCAACCAGTCAGTTGAGCGCTTGGTGTTCGGTTGTCGTTCGCGGGTTGCCACGACCCAGCGTTGAACTTCGTACCTTCACGCAAGGTGCATGCCCTATTCATTCCGCCGTAACTTTGTCCATCTAGCCTCGGACGACTTTATTGACTGCCTCCAGGTCGGCCGTCAAACATCTTTTATGGAGGTAGTTAAGTATGCGCAGGGTTTTTGCCGTTTTGCTGGCTGCACTTTTGCTTAACCCCGGGGTGATTTTCGGTGTTCCCACTCCCGGTGGCGGTTCTGGTTCCACGGCCACACCCATCAAGCACCTCGTCGTCATTTTTGGCGAGAACGTCTCGTTCGATCACTACTACGGCACCTATCCGGTGGCGACGAACCCGAAAGGCGAACCCTATTTTACGGCAGCAGGCGATACCCCAGCCGTGAATGGCTTGTTTGCCGGTGGCCTACTCACCAACAATCCGAACCTGAATACCGCCAACGGCGCAGGCGCCAGCAATCCGTTCCGCCTCGACCGCTCGCAAGCCTCCACCAATGATCAAGACCATGACTACACTCCAGAACAGCAGGCCTTCGACCACGGCGTGATGGATCTGTTTCCCTCTTCCACCGGCACTGCGGGTCCACCGCCGAGCGGGTCGCCTATCGTCGAAACCACGGGCTTGGTGATGGGCTACTACGACGGCAACACGGTCACGGCGCTGTGGAACTACGCGCAGCACTTCGCCATGAACGACAACTCCTTCGGCACCAACTTTGGTCCCTCCACTCCTGGAGCTCTCAACCTCGCGGCTGGCCAAACCAACGGCGCGATTAATAACGTCAACGGCAGCGGCTCGATTATCAGCGACGGCGGCAACGGCTTCACCGTGATCAGCGACGCCGATCCTAATGGCGATGTGTGCTCCACCTCCACGGGCGAAAAGTTCGACATGAGCGGGCAAAACATAGGCGACCTGCTGAACGCCGCGGGCGTCACCTGGGGCTTCTTCGAGGGCGGCTTCGACCTGACCATTACGAATGCAAACGGAACCACGGGGTGCAAGCGCAGCACCACCTCGGCCGTAACCCTGGTCGACAAGGCCGATTACATCCCGCACCATCAGCCGTTCCAGTATTACGCTTCGACCGCGAACCCCACCCACATCCGTCCGGCTTCCGTCTGGGAGGTTGGCAACAATGGTCCGGCAAACCACCAGTACGATACGCACGACTTCTTCGACGCCGTGAAAGCCGGCAATTTCCCCGCCGTGGTCTTCCTGAAGGCCCCCGGCTACCAGGATGCCCACGCCGGTTACTCGGACCCGCTGGACGAGCAGACCTTCGTGGTGCAAACCATCAATTTCTTGATGACGACTCCGGAATGGAAAAACACCGCCGTGATTATCAACTACGACGATTCCGACGGCTGGTATGATCACCAGATGGGCCCCATCGTCAACCAATCGCAAACCGCCGCGGACGCGTTGACGGGTACTGGTCTATGCGGAAGCAGCACCGTCAACACACTCCTCGGCGTGAATGGCTATCCCGCGCAGGGCCGTTGCGGCTATGGCCCGCGCCTACCTTTCAATGTCATTTCCCCCTACGCTAAGGCCAACTTCGTCGACCACACCGTCACCGATCAGAGTTCCATCATTCGCTTCATTGAGGACAACTGGCTCGGCGGCGAACGCATCGGCGCCGGTTCTACCGACGCAATCGCGGGAACCATCACCAACATGTTTGATTTCAGCCATTGCCGCGAGCAAGATGGAATCCTCATCCTCAATCCCAGCACCGGCCAAGTCCAAGGGCAGAGATGGTAATTGCTTCTTAATCACCGAGGCGGCCATCCGGCTTCGGTCTTCGTGAGTGTTACAATGCAGCGGGCGAGCGGATCTTGATTCGTTCGCCCGCTGTTTTTTTTTGCGATCCGCAATCGCTATGACTCGCATCGCGAAAGGCCGGGACCATGCCCATCAGTAGGCGAGACTTTCTGCGCCGCGGCACCTTCGCTGCCGGCGCAATTCTCGCGCGACAAGCCGGGCACCAGCACACTGGCGCGGTTCACGCGCGCCCAGCACTCGATCCCAACTCGTTGGCCAAATTCGTGGATCCCCTCCCGATTCCCCCGGTGGCGCGCAGCCTGACCACCCGGCCCAGCCCAACGAATCCCAAAATCAAAGTTCCCTACTATCGTGTAACGATGCAGCCGTTTGACACCTGCGTTCACCGCGACTTGAAACCCACACGAATGTGGGGATTTAGCGGCACGTTTCCCGGCCCAACTTTCAATGTGGCCAGCGGCCAAGAAGTCCTGGTGGAGTGGGCAAACGAACTTCCCGCTCAGCATTTTCTGCCAATTGATCACACGCTGGACGGCGCGGAACAGAATCAGCCGGAGGTGCGCGCGGTTGCGCATCTCCACGGGGCCAAAGTGCCCGCGGAAAGCGACGGCTACCCGGAAAGCTGGCTGGTACCCGGAAAATCTGCCGTGTATCACTACCCAAACCAACAGGACGCGACCATGCTCTGGTATCACGACCACGCCATGGGCATTAATCGCCTAAATATCTTTGCCGGACTCGCCGGTGCCTACATTCTGCACGATCAGGTCGAGGATGCTCTTCATCTGCCCGCGGGAAAATACGAAATTCCCTTGGTGATTTGCGATCGCATGTTCGACAAGGATGGCCAACTCTACTATCCAGTGTCCGACAAACCCGACCACCCGTGGATTCCGGAGTTTTTTGGGGACGCTCATCTCATCAACGGCAAATTGTTCCCCTTTGTCGAAGTGGAGCCGCGCAAATATCGCTTCCGTATTCTGAATGCCGCCAATGGCCGCTTCTACCATCTCGGCCTGTCCAACAAATTACCGTTTCACCAGATCGGTACCGACCAAGGATTGCTTGCCGCGCCCGTCATCGCGCAGCAAATTATGATCGCGCCCGGCGAACGCCTGGATTTGATCGTCGATTTCAAGGAAAGCGCCGGGGCACAAGTCATTCTCGGCGACGACTTCGTCCCACTGCTGCAATTTCGTGTTTCGGGCACAGGCGTCAAGGACGACAGTGTTCTTCCGGCTGCACTTCGCCCCATGGAAAAGCTCCAGGAGTCGGCCGCAGTGAAAACCCGCTTTCTTTCTCTCGATGAGATCGATGATAAGGTCCAGAATCCCGTCAAAATGCTCCTGAACGGCAAGGCCTGGCACGATCCAGTGACCGAAAATCCCACCCTGAATTCCACGGAAATCTGGGCGTTCGTCAATCCCACCGACGATTCGCACCCGATCCATCTGCACCTGGTAAAGTTTCAAATTCTGGACCGGCGCAAAATCGAAAACTTCGCGTTTTTGAGCCGTCGGGAGCTGCGCTTCACCGGTCCGCCGGTTCCTCCCGACCCCGACGAGGCTGGCTGGAAAGACACCGTGCGCGTCCATCCCGGGATGCTCACGCGTATCATCGCGCGTTTCGAGGGCTATGCTGGCCGGTACGTTTGGCACTGCCATATCCTGGAGCACGAAGACAACGAGATGATGCGCCCCTTCGACGTACTGCCGCACACCTGAAAAATCGCCACTTTTACTGGAAAGTATCGCCATCTCTAGCGATAATGTGACCACCGAACGATTCGCCCGGAAAGGGCCGACCTTGATTCTCCAACAGACTGACCCGATCATCGTCATCCGCCAAACCGACCACGCTTTCCTCTCCGGTTTTTTTGCCCGCGAACTTGGCAACGATCAGTTCCAGCGTCCAGAACCTTTTCCTTCATTTTGCCTGGCGGCTGCGGAGCACGACAACGGTTGGCAGGAATGGGAATTGGCGCCCGGCGTTGATCTGAAAACCTTGACCCCATATAGCTTCATGACCGTCCCGACCGAGGAGCACATTTCCCTGTACCAGCGGGGCATTGACCGTGTTTTGAAAGCCGATCTCTACGCCGGTCTACTGGTTATTTCCCACTGCATGGGCTTATACGATCGCACGCACGCGACTATACCCGGTTATTCCGCAAAATATATCAAGTCGCAGGAACAGCACCTCGCCAATGACTTTGTGCAGCGTCTGCGTTTACAGCAGCTACGCCTGAAAGTCGATCTGCGCAACGACCCGGCTACCAGGCCGTTCACCGACGAACGGCTGATCAAGACCAATGTCCAGCGCCTGGAAGCGCTCGATCGTCTCTCGCTGTATTTCTGCCTAGGTAACGCGGAAGACTCTTCAATCGAAGGGGTGCCTGTGGATGACGACGGCAAGGAAGTGGACTGGGAGATTCGCCCAGCGGCATCCGGCCAATTCACCCTTAAGCCCTACCCGTTTCGTCGTGATCCCCTCAACTTCGCGATTCTCGCCCGGCGCATCCCGAAGCGGCGCTATATTGACGACGGTGACCTTCAGTCTGTTGTGGCCGCGGCTCCCTTCTTCAATATTCATTTCTCTGTTCGTTCGCAGGTTGCCGTAAGTGGTTTTCAGGCTGTCGGTTTCTAAGCGCTCGTGCAGTCTTCTCTGGATATTCACAAGCGATTTTCCGACTCTCGCTGTTCCTCTGGTATCATTCCACTCAGGGACTCATGCGGCCAGATCGCATCTCGCTCTTCCCTCTCAACGTCGTTCTCTTCCCCGGCGAACTCCTTCCCTTGCACATTTTCGAGCCGCGCTATCGCCGCATGGTGCGCGAATGTCTCGATGAAAAGATTCCCTTCGGCATGCTGCTGGCCCTGCCGAACGGCCTAGCCCACGTGGGCTGCACCGCGGAAATTCTGGAGGTAACCAAGCGCTACGACGATGGACGCATGGACATCATCACCGTGGGCCGGCAACCTTACCGGCTGCTGGATCTCTTCACCGAGGATCCGTTGCTACAGGGGAGCGTGGATTATCTGGAAGATGACGAGTGTTTGCTGAAGCAAGACGATTGCGAAAAACTGGTCGAGCTCTACGAAGTTTGTTACACGTTACTTTTCTCCGGCATGCCTCCCAACTTTGACGAGACCCCTCGCGATCGCCTTTCCTACGCGGTTGCCGGCGCTCTCCCGCTGGATCTTTTGTGGAAACAGCAAATCCTGGAGTTGCGTTCCGAGGCCGAGCGCCAGGATCGCCTGCACAGGTATCTCCGCGAATGGGCGCTGCATCTACACAAGATAGACACAAGGCGCCCAGGTGGAGAAGGTATCGGACACGGTTTGAATTAGTGTTGGGCGGGTCTTCCGACAAGACCCGCGGATAGGGGCTTCATGACAGCTAGCAATGCACCGCACGCGGCAGGGCATTCCAAACCACGCACCATTGGCGAGTTGAAGAGCATTCCGGATTTCGACGCCTGCTCCAGCACCCTGCCGGTAAAAAACGAAATTCGCCGCAATCTGCTGCGCGCCATCGAACGCGGCGAGCCGCTGTTTCCCGGAGTGCACGGCTACGAGGACAGTGTGATTCCGCAGCTCGTCAATGCCGTGCTTTCGCGCCATAATTTCATTCTTCTGGGGCTTCGCGGCCAGGCCAAAAGCCGTATTTTGCGTGGTCTGATTCAGCTTCTCGATCCCGAGATCCCGGTAATCGCCGGCTGCGAAATCAACGATAATCCCTTGCGTCCCATCTGCCGCTCTTGCCGCGAACGCATCGCCGCAGAAGGGGATCATACCCCCATCGCCTGGCTTGCTCGCGACCAACGCTACGTCGAAAAGCTGGCCACGCCGGATGTCACCATTGCGGACATTATCGGCGATGTCGATCCCATTCGCGCCGCCCGCGGCGGACGTGACTTGTCCGACGAATTGACCATCCACTATGGCCTGCTGCCCCGCGCCAATCGCGGTATTTTCGCCATCAACGAACTTCCGGACCTCGCCGGAAAAATCCAGGTCGGTCTGTTCAACATCATGCAGGAAGGCGACATTCAGATTAAGGGCTATCCGTTGCGCTTGCCTCTCGACGTGCTCTTGGTGTTCACGGCGAATCCCGAGGATTACACCGCGCGCGGCAAAATCATCACTCCGTTGAAGGACCGCATTGGCGCCGAAATTCGCACGCACTATCCGACCACCATCGACGAAGGCATGACCATCACCAATCAGGAAGCGTGGACCAAGCGCGATTCGCACATCAAAGTCGAGATTCCGGATTATCTGCGCCAGGTGGTGGAAGAAATCGCGTTTCAGGCTCGGGAAGACAAGCGCGTGGACCGCCGTTCGGGTGTGAGCCAGCGGCTACCCATCACGGCCCTGGAAAGCGTCGTGAGCAGCGCCGAGCAGCACGCCGCGCGTGCTGGGGAAACTCACGCGGTTGCGCGTGTTGCCGATGTGTATGCCGCGCTCCCCGCGATCACCGGCAAGCTCGAACTGGAGTACGAAGGCGAGCTCAAGGGCGCGGAGACTATTGCTCGCGAGTTGATTCGCGCTGCCATTGGCCGAGTCTTCAGCAAGCATTTTGCGGACGTAAGCTTTCAACCGGTGGTGCAATGGTTCGAATCCGGCAATGAATTGAAAATTCCCGAGGATGTTTCGACGAGTCACCGCTTTCAACAGCTTAGCCGGGTGCAAACGCTGATGGAGCACATCGCCAATCTGGGCGTCTCAAACCGAAAAGACGAAGCCGCCGCCGCTGCCGCCGCCGAGATGATTCTGGAAGGCTTGTGGGCGCATCGACGTGTGGGCCGCAGCGAAGAACGTGGCTTCTATGCCGAAAAGCCCCAGCGCATGCCGGAGTCGCGCGAGCGGGAGAATCCGAATCGCCCGCGGCGCAGCTACAACTGATTGGCCAGCGCTGAACGAGCTTCGAGGAACATGCCATGAAGATCGTGAAATACCGGAAGTACACTGGCGAGCCGGCCGACGAGGTCGATCTCGACGAGCTGATGAAGCGGCTGGGCGATTTCCTGCTGCAAAGCGGCTTCGAATCTCAGTACTACGGCCTTTCGGAGCTTGATGCAGCGCAGTCCATGGAGGCGCTGCGCAACGCCATTCTGCGCGCGCTGCAGGAAGGCGAACTGATTCCCGAAGATATGATGAGCGAAGAATTGCAACAAATGTTGCAGGATCCTGGCGCTCTCAACAACCAGGATGTGCGCGACCTGATCGACAAAATCATTCAGCGCCTCACCCAAGAAGGTTTCATCAATCCGCAGCAACCTCCGCAAGTCACGCCGCCCCCGCAGACTACCCCGGGCGGGCAGTTGGGCCGTCCTTCCGAGCGCAACCCCGAGGCTCGTTTTGAGATCACCGATAAGGCCATCGATTTTCTCGGCTTCAAAACCCTTCGCGACCTTCTCGGCTCGCTGGGCCGCAGCAGCTTCGGGCGTCACGATACCCGCGACCTCTCCACCGGTGTGGAATCTGGCGGAGTTTCACGACCCTACGAGTTCGGCGACGTCCTCAATCTGGACATCAGCCAGACACTGTCGAACGCCATCCGCCGGGAAGGCGCGAAAGTTCCCATTGAGATGCAATATCGCGACTTGATGGTGCATCAGTGCGAATACCAAAGCTCCTGCGCCACGGTGGTGTTGCTCGACTGCAGCCACAGCATGATCCTTTACGGTGAGGATCGTTTCACACCCGCGAAACGCGTGGCCTTGGCTCTTTCGCACTTGATTCGCACGCAATATCCCGGCGACACCTTGAGCCTGGTGCTGTTCCACGATTCCGCGGAAGAAATTCCGCTAGCGCAACTGGCGCGGGTGCAGGTGGGGCCGTATTACACCAACACGCGCGAGGGCCTGCGCATGGCCCAGCGCATCCTGCTTCGGCAACGCAAAGACATGCGGCAAATCATCATGATCACCGATGGCAAACCCTCTGCCCTGACTCTGGAAGACGGCCGCATCTACAAAAATGCGTTCGGGCTGGACCCGTTTGTTGTCAGCGAAACGCTCGAGGAAGTGAACAAGTGCAAGCGCTCGGGCATCATGATTAACACGTTCATGCTGGCCAGCGATTACAGCCTGGTGCAGTTTGTGCAGAAAATCACGCAAATGTGCAAGGGCAAAGCGTACTTCACCACGCCGTATACTTTGGGGCAATATTTGTTAATGGATTATATGCAGCGCAAGACCCGCACGATCCACTGAGCCCAACGCAAACATTATTGCATTTGCGCCGCAGGGCGATGCGGTTCAGCGGTTTCGGGATACATGAAAATACTGAGTTTCTAGCATTCGCACTTTAGTACTCCAGAATCGCGATTGCCCGTATCTTGCCGGGCGCTTCCCACGTCTAATTTTGTAACGAGACAAATTAAAACATTTCCCTGAACTTCGCCTGGCCGTGTCCTGACAAGCGAATCGGAGGAACTAAAA